>Ga0065711_1036914_pt1 | contig 20420 bp, 19 predicted proteins | sample Hoacrofraction12_FD_59098 | JGI IMG/M metagenome (GOLD analysis project Ga0065711, IMG submission 59098) | Hoatzin crop microbial communities from Cojedes, Venezuela - Epithelial fraction 12 v2 (version 2) | ecosystem: Host-associated > Birds > Digestive system > Esophagus > Crop | place...
CCGGTTTACTGAACTTTGCATACCTATGCTCTCCGGTATTGGTTTCTGCGGTTAAAATAACATATAGTTTCATTTGTATCACCTCTCCATTCGTATATTTTATTATTGTCCGGTTTTCTCTAAAATCCAACTAAAAAATAAGGCCTATACTAAATCTCATAAAAAAACCGAGATTTAGTATAAGCTGATTTTTGTGATATTACCCGGGACTAATGTGGCCTTCTTATTGAAATAAATCGTCGGCTGTAACGACGGACTGAATGTTTCCCGAATACATGTTTTGCTTTAATCCGTATGTCGTTATTATAGTCAGGTGAATCGCATATCTTGATTTTGTTACGGTCAGAAAATCATGAATCTTTTCCCTCAGTTTCATGTCGTATGATTTGGTTACACTGTATTCAAGTTCTGAGTATTTCATTTCGCACAGATTGATGACGCGATCGCGTCTTACAATAAGCATGTCGATTTGAGAACCGAAAATTCCGTTATCCAAATCCGCATTGCAGCGCCACGAATGAGTTTCGGTGAGAACACCGGAGATGCCGAGTTTTTGTTTTATCTGCGGTATGTGTTGGAGACAAACACGCTCGAATGCAAGACCGCACCAACTGTTTCTGCCGGGGGTGTTGAGTGAATTTGTCCAGAAATGATTGTCGTTCGGTTTGTTTTCCATGAACTTGAAATAAAACAAGGTAAAATTATCAATCAATTGAAATACGGTTCCCTTTTTCTTTTTTCCGTATTCGGTGTAGGAACGGATAAATCCGCAGTTTTCCAGGTCATTCAAAACTGTGGTCATGATTCCGGAATTTGACAGAACTGTTTGCTTGGACAACTCTTCCCGAGTCATGCCTATTTTTTTCTTGGCAAGAGCGGTAACGACAGAGATGTATTGGGAAGGCCTCTTGAACAGGGAGGCGTAGAGATAATCGAATTCGTTTTTCAGCGGTGCATTTCCATCGAAAAACATGGCATCTATATTTTGGCTGAGACTGAATTCTTTTTTCAGGAAACTCCAATAGTACGGAATTCCCCCGAGTATCATATAACCTTCAAGAATATCCTGACGGCTCATGACGATTTTTTTTGCGTTAAGGTATTCTTCACATTCCTTTAATGTAAAGGGTTCAAGATAAATTTGTAAGTTAAGTCTGTTATAAAGGCCTCCGATATTATGAATGATTTTATTAATCATCCAGGAAGTTGCGGATGCGCAAACAACTAAGACAATATCTTTTCTTGCGGAAGCCCAACCGTTCCAAAATCCTTCAAGAGCAATCAGTAAATCGGATCCGTCCGTATCCATCCATGACAGTTCGTCGATGAAAATTACTTTGCGTTTGTCTTTTGAAGAACGAATCAAATCTTTTAGCAGTTCGAAAGCCTGCATCCAATTTTCAGGTGTCTCACATGACTTTTTATAACCGGAATTCTTGAGGGAATTTACAAAGTGTTCCAATTCCATGCTTTGATTGTCACCGGCAAGACCTGAGTGTTCGAATGTGAATTTATAGTTGAATGCCTCACGTATCAGAAAAGTTTTGCCGACACGCCTTCTTCCATATACGGCAACAAACTGAGAATATTCCGAATCGTATGCTTCTTTAAGCGATTGTATTTCTTTATCTCTGGCAATGATCATAGTCGTCACCCCACATCTCATACTAAATCTTATAAAAAATTGTAGATTTAGTATACAACGGCAACTTGACCTTAACAAGAGTGATAAACTAAATCTCATAAAAAAATTGAGATTTAGTATAAAATCTGCTGTGATATAATCATTGAAATTTTTGGAAAAAGGGGTGTTTCAAAATGATTTATGTGATTTCGGATCTTCACGGTTATCCGCACGACATGTTTCTCACATTGCTTGAAAAGGGCGGGTTCACATCCGACGATTTTCTGTATGTCATAGGCGACGTAATCGACAAGAACGGCGACGGCGGAATTACTACCTTGCAGTGGCTCATGAAACAGCAAAACGCCGTGCTCCTTCGCGGGAACCACGAGGCGATGCTCTTAGGCTGCTCTTATGTTTTCGATGCGGAGAAAGGGTACAGCGAGGAAGGCCTGACCCGGGAGGAACAGATAAGGCTTATACGCTACAAGGCCGACGGCGGCAGGGAAACGCTTGCGGCCATGCGAAAACTTCCGCGCGAGGGACAGCAGGAAATTCTGGAATACCTGCGCGCGACGCCTCTCTATAAGATCCTGAGCATCGACGGCAAAGAATACATTCTTGTACACGCAGGACTCGGAAATTTTTCGAAAACAAAGCGCATCGAAGACTACAGCGAAAAGGACCTGCTTTGGTACTGGCCTGAGCTGACCGACAAATACTACGACGATGTTTTCACAGTGTTCGGGCACACTCCGACCTTCTCTTTCGGCGACCGCTTCAGCAACAAAATCATCAAAACGGACACGTGGATGGACATAGACATGGGCGCCGGCTTCGGCCGTGAACCGGTCCTGGTCCGGCTTGATGACATGTCGGCGGTAAAACTATAAATGAGGTTGCCGGCTGTTATGAGAAAAGATCTTCTAAAGTGATTACATTTGTGAATATTCCGCTGTACTCGTTTTTGGACAAACCGAAAGTTGTAATTAGTGTTCCGCGTACGGAAATCTTAGGAGACACTTTTTGCGCGAGCAGTTGCTGACGATGCAGAAGGTGCCGGTAGTAGTCTTTGTCCACGGTAAAGTTATCGCTGTAATATTTGATTTCACACATGTTAATGACATTGTCACTTCGGGACAGAAGTAAATCTATTTGTGTTTTTTCGGTGTTATCGGTATCCGGCCATGCCGAACTATCGGTTGATACTCCCGCAATGCCGAGAGCTTTTTTGATTTGATTTATGTGATTGAAGCATACGGTCTCATAGGCCAATCCCCGCCATACAACAATCTGTTGGGCATTCAGATTGTGTTGCCAGAACTTTTCATCTTTCCCGGAACCGTTCTTAACAAATTGAAGCCAGAAAAGGCAAAACGGGTCTGTAAGTTTATAGTATATAGATCTTTTGTTTTTACCGAACGGAATATATTTCACGGCAAAGCCGCTGGCAATAAGCGCATTCAAATCATTGGAAAGACGCCCGTTATCCGATATCTTCAGATGTTCTGTAATTTCCCGTCGTGTGTATCCGTAACGGCGGGAATATAAGAATTCTACCAGTTGTTTTACGGAATGCGGATTTGTAAACAGGGAACCGAACAGTTTGTTATATTCTTCTTTTAATCTGGCGTTTCGTGAGAATATAAGACGATCCACATTTTGTGCAAAACTCAGTTCACCGTCAAAATATCCCAGATAATACGGAATCCCTCCGAAAATCATGTAGCTTTGAGCAATATCATATTTTGACAGAGCAATGTTCCTGCTCTCGAAAAATTCTTCACATTCACTGAGAGAAAACGGCGAGAGCTGAATCTCGCACGTAACACGGTTATATAATCCGCCATGGCTGTTAATCAATTTGTTCAAAATCCAGGAATTTGCACTGCCGCATACAATCACCATAAGATTCTTTCGATGACATCCCCAGTTGTTCCAAAATCCCTCGAATGCCCTCATAAATCCTGATTTCGGAGTATCCATCCATGGGAGCTCGTCAAGAAATACGACCTGTCGTTCGCCGGAATCTTTTTCCTGCAAGAATTTTTCCAGCAGGAAGAACGCTTCCATCCAACTTGCGGGTTTTTGGGTTTTCTCCATTCCGAAAAGCTCCAATGAATGATAAAAATGTTCCAGTTGTTCCTTTAACAATCCCTTGGATTCACCTGCATCGGGAGATAATCCTGCATGCCTGAATGTAAAATGTCCGGCAAATGTCTCATCCACCAAATATGTTTTTCCAACACGGCGGCGTCCGTGTATTGCAATCAGTTCGGCACGTCCGCCTTCGTACAGTCGGTTAAGTTCCTTGATTTCTTTTTTTCGCCCTACCATTGCATTTGCCTCCGATGTTGCGGGATAACCTGCGGTGAATTTGAATTTTTGTCAACTCACCGCAGGCTTTGTTTCTTCTCGTGCATTTTAAAACAAAACAAAACTGCGGTCAACGAATATTTTTGTCAACTCACCGCAGTTTTGTTTACAAACTTAAAAGAGGTGTTTCAAATGATTCCGTTTGAGAAAACCAACAGGATTTTTTTGAACGCCGTAGTGCTCGTGGGTCGTGGGTCGCGTGGGTCGCGTGGGGCCGTGGGGCCGTGGAGGCCGTGGGGCCGCGGAACGTACCTTTAAACGGACTGCATATATGCTATTATTTTGGAAGAAAGGAGGATGCCCAAATGGACAGAGAGACTGCGGAGCAGATTATTGACGGGTATTATTGTAAGGAGCATAGGTCGGAGGATGATTTTTTCGAGCTGACGGAGGCACTGAAGTATCTGATCGATACTACGGGCGTCACCCGGTACATGATGATGCTTGGGGGGCAGTATTACGAGCGCAGGGATTTCGATCTGGCTCTTAAGTACTACGACATGGCATCCGAGAAGGGGGATTCCGATGCCGATGAGTGCCTGGGGTATGTCTACTACTACGGGCGCGTCGGCGAGCCGGACTATGAGAAGGCTTTTATGTATTTCAGCCGAGGCATGGAGCGGGGCAATGTCGTTTCCGCGTACAAGGTTGCGGACATGTACAAGAACGGATATTTTGTCGAGCGCGATTACGGGAAGTATGCCGAGATTGTCGAATCTCTCTGGTCCCAATATTCTTCTCCCGCGGGCCTTAGTATGTATGAGCCATACCCGGAGATCGGGACCCGAATGGCGGGAGTTCTGATGAAGAGGGGAGAGAACGGGAAGGCTTTGGATATTCTTTATCGTGTCAGGCCTTTCCTTGAGTACAGAATGAGGCATACGGACTTTTTCGGAAACTTCACGATTATGAAGTTTATGATTGCGGACATTTACAGGCTGACCCCGGTTGATTACTCCGACTTCGGGTTTTACGATTTGTATGAGATTTTGAAGACGCCGTGCACCGTGTCATTTATGCTGGGAACGGCAAAGCATGTTGTTAAGTCCGAGGAGGATGAAGGTGTGATGGTGGTGTCTTTGGACGGGAAATACTATAGGAATATCGATGCGTTTATGTCGGGTGCGACCTGCGACGGTGAGAGACTGGCTGCACTTACAAACGATATGTATTTGTTCAGAAAGGAGAGCTGAGATGGAAGACAATGAGGTTACCATCCAACTTGAAAGATATAAGGATTTGATTCTGGAACGAGATCAACTTTCAAAAGATAAGGTGGATATTTACTACCGGTATGTCAAGCGCTTCGGGCAGCTTATCGAGGATGAGTTCAAGCTTAAGATGGAATGCATCAAACTCAAGAAACTTATTGCCTATTGTCAGTTGTGCGAGAACCGCGGCGAGGAAATCACGGCGGAGGCAGTTGAACAGCAGGAGAGAATTGCTCTGGCCCCATACCTGGAAGAGCTTAAGATTTTACAGGGGATGAGGAGTGATCCCGGGAGGACTGTTTCCGAATACGAAGTTGCGAAAGCGAAGAAGATATACCACAGAATAGCAAAGAAAATTCACCCCGATTTAAATCCGGGTTTGGCAGGAGATTCGAGGATTTCCGAGCTTTGGGAACGGGCGGTTGTTGCGTATGACCTGAGTAACATGAAGGACCTGGAGGAGATTGAGGTTTTGGTCGACTCTTACCTTACCGAGAACGGCATCGAACAGCAGCCGGTTATTATTGTTAACATCGAAGCAAAGATAAAGGCCCTTGAAGAAGAGATAAACAAAATCATCACCACAGACCCGTACATGTTCAGGTGGCTTCTCGAGGACGAAGACCTTTGCGCGGAGAAGGAAAAAGAACTTTCGGATTCGATTGCGGCATTCAAGAAATACCGCGACGGTTTGCAGGAAGTGCTCGACAAATTTGACATTAGGTAGGAGGCAAAGCATGGATTCCGAATTGATGAATATAGACAACAAAGAACTTGTGTCGATTATCTCCGAAGACGGCATAACCGATCTCATAAAGCCCCTTACCAAAGAGATATCCCTGTTCGACACATATATTGCCGGAACATCTTATGTTGACAGTGAACTGATTGATAAACTTGAGGTCGGCGACAAACTGATTTTGCACCGGGAGGCAGACAACAAGTTCGACGACAAGGCCGTGCTTGTGCTGAACGCCGACAAGGTGAAAGTGGGCTACATCCCCGAGAAAGACAACAAGATATTCTCGCGCCTGATGGATGCCGGGAAACTTTTGACGGCAAAGGTCAAATCGATTAACAAAAAAGGTGATTTTTACAAGGTCGCAATAGAGATATTTCTGGTCGATTTTTAATTGCCTGAATGCAGAAAAATCAAGGGCTCCCGATGCGGGAGCCCTTTTGTTATGTAACGGGTGTATTTGGATTTAATCTTCTTTCTCTTCGTCTTCTTCAAAGATTTCGTCGTCAATAACACCGTATTTCAACAAATCTCTTTTGTATTCATTTGAATGCAAATTTACTTTGTCGCATTTCTCGTTGCACTTGATATAAAAATTGACGGCGGCATCAATGATGAACATAAAGCGGCAAATGCTTTCGGATACGAGTTCCGAGAGAGAATATCCGCGCAGCAGCTTCAACTTGATGTCAATTGCGAGCTCGGGATCTATTGCCACCATGAATTCGATGAGCCCGCTGTCGTCGCTGTCGTCGTACTCAAATTCTGTTTCGTCGAATTTGGAACCGGCTCTCAAAATGAAAATGTCCTGAGCCTGTTTGTCTGACACCGACAGCATGGACCGTATCAATTTGTTTGCAATCGGACCTGTGCCTTCGTAATTGTACAATTGGATTGCAAGGGCTTCGTTGACAAAATCCGAAGAGGACCAATATTTGTTGTCGATTCTGAAGTCTGTGATCGCATCGACCGCTTCTCTGTTCAAATAAACCGTTCTTAATATTTTCTCCATAAAAAAGCTCCTTTCCGCCGGTAATACGGGCTTTTGCTATTTCTGTCAGCTTAAAAATTCGGGGAAGGGGCCGGGTGCCCCTTTCCCCGCATGCGGTGCTGTGTCAGTCCTCGTCTTCGTCAAATGTGTCATCGTATTCGATATCGTCGTCATATTCGTCGATAAACCTGCGGACTTCTCCGTAATGTTTGTTTGAAGCTGCAATGAGGTAGTCGAATCTGCAGATTGCTTCGGAAACGAGTTCCGAGAGGGTGTAACCCAACATCAGTTCCAATTCGATGTCCACCGCCAACTTGGGATCGATAACGATTGTGAATTCTTTGAGTTCATAAATATCTTCGTCATATTCGAAGTCGCTTTCTTCAAAATTGCCATAGATGTGCAGGATAAAGTCACATTGCTCATCTTTATCGAGATCTGAAATGTTGAATTTTACAAAACGCTCTGTGAGAGATCCTGTACCGTCAACACCGTATAACTGAAACGATAAGGCCTCGTTGATGAAATCATAAGACGAATCGAAGAAGTAATCGCTCCTGAAATCTTTAAGAACATCGACGGCCTGTTTGTTCAACTTGACTGTTTTGACAATCTGTTCCATAAAAGAATCCTTTCTGCCGGAAACCCGGACTTTCAAAAAATCTATCTCCTCGGGTATTCATGGCATACCCGTTACCATATTTATATATTGTTCGGCTTTCGCGAAAAACCAACTGACGTGAATAAAAAATTTACACACTCGGATTTCGTGGTATATTGGACGCATGATTGAAGGGGGCAAAATCTTGGAGGGAAACGGCAGAATCAAATACATAGATGCGGTGGAAACTATTTCGATGTTTCTTGTTATATACTGTCACTACCCCGAACTTTCGGGGACTTCCGCAGCAAGCCACATTGCGATGCTTTTTGCGACGACTTTTGCCATGCCGATGTTCTTCATTTGCAACGGAGCTCTTCTGCTGAACAAAAAAGATATCGATGTCCGAAGGCACTTGAAAAAGACCTTCATGCTTTACGTATCCACCGTTCTGTGGAAAATAATCTATATTGCGGTTGTCCTTTCCGCATATCCGGCTTCTGTTTTCGAAAAATTCAAGACCTCAATTCTCTATTGTCTTTTGGGAAACTGCAGAATCGATGGGCTTGACCTGGCAATAGACCACTTCTGGTTCACGAACGCCCTCATTGCGGTTTATCTCATTTTTCCGCTTATCAAATTCGCCTACGACAAAAGCCCCGAGTACATCAAATTCCTGGCGGTGCTTTTGTTTGTGTTCGACTTTCTGCTTGTCGAGTATAACTTCTGGGCGGACATAATGAAATACGGCCTTGAATTCGAAGTGCCGCGGTTCGACACACTCAAAACCACAATGTATCCTTTCGCCGAAGCCGCATCGTATCTTCTTTATTTTATCTTAGGCGGCATAGTTCACAGAAAATTCCACGGCGCGAAAATCGGCACAGGGAAGAGGATTTCTCTTATCGCAATCATCGCGGTGTCGTATGCATACCTGCTCTACGCCAAATTTGTTCAGATGGGCACACTGAGCGGGACATGGTACAGGCTCGAAGGCGACTACCACAGAATAGGGACCCTCGCCATGGCGGTATCCGCATACATACTATTCGCAACAGCAGACTTTTCGAAAACAAAAACCGCAAACAAAATCTTCTTCTTTGTTTCCCTGCGCACCATGAACATCTACTGTGTTCACATGCTGCTGTGCTATCTTTTCGACAAATATTTTCTGCCGTACATAAGCGTCAGAGGAGTTTTTCCGCATGCCGCAAAAACGCTGGCGGTAATGCTCGTGTCTATCCTTATAACCGAGCCCCTAACATATATCCCGCCGGTCCGCAAACTCCTGAATCTCCAACCGGACCATAAAAAGACCACATCTGAAGGAGTTTAAACGATATATGTGCGCCAACCTTTGCGAATGCCTGAAACGCCAAGTTCCCAATTATCGGATCGATAAGGACGACCGTGTCTTGGAAATATATTGCTCAGCCGACGGCAGGGTTGTTTTCATCGGACACTACCGGTGGTATTGCTACGCGATGTTTATTGCCGATCCCAAAGCGGATTTCGACTACTCCGATATCTTAAAGAAGTTGCTTTACGATTCATGGACGGATGTCTATTTATTGAGCGATGCCAAAGATCTGATGGAAGATAAATCCATAGACCGATATCTATGCTTTTATATGCACTTTTGTTTAAGCGATGGTGTAATCATCAGATATACGCCTGAAGTTTATTCCAAGCCGGCATGTAAATTTGAAGATGCTGACAAGTGCATAAATTACATTAACGGTGAAATCGCAAACTTTTACAACACAAGAGTTGAATACGATGAGGCTGGGGTTGAAGAAGAACTAAAAAAGCTAAAAGAAGAAATCGTAAACTACGATTTCCTGAGATACGATAAAATTATTAATTCCGTTGAGAGCAAACTTCTTAGCATGCAATACCTGATATTCGGCAGCGAAAACATCCGCCGCCTGTACAAAGAATGTTGGGCTCAGGATAAGAAAAAATACAACGCATGGATGACTGTTGCCCGCTGAATTCTATCAGGGGGTATTTCGGTGTGTTGTTTTTTAGAATAACAAACGAGCTGTTCTCGTCTGCCATTCCGGCAACGCGTGAAAAATTCCGGTTGGCCTTTGTTATGGATACAATGTTAGTGGAATGATTTCTTCCATAAAATTCTACATAACAAATAGGATAAATCCAACCTATATATGCGTGCGTTTGGTGGTATGTTGAACACATGCTAAAAGCTTGTTTTGTATGATGAGGGAATCAGCATGAATAAATGATGTTGTGATTTGAAAAAAACAGATTAGGGATGAATAATATCGAAGAGTTATTTGTTAAGCGAGGTTTCGAAAATAAAGGACTCCCGGTCGGGAGTCCTTTGCCGTTAACGGAGAGTGGGGTGTTATTCTTCGTCCTCAACAATGGTGTCGTCGGAGTCTTCTTCGTCAGTGTCTGTGATGAAGCCACGGACTTCTCCGTAGTGGCTGTTTGCATATCTGATGAGAAAACTCAACCTGCAGATGGCTTCGGATACGAGTCCCGAGAGAGTATAACCTTTTTTAAGCTCCAGCTTGATATCTACGGCCAATCTGGGGTCAATTGCAATTGTGAATTCCTCGAAATCATAAGCGTCATCTTCTCCGTCAAAATACTCACTGTCGTTAAATTCGATGTTTGATTTGACTATAAACGAATACTGACCGTTTTCACTGAGGTCTGTAAGAGAAGGTTTTACAAATTTATCGATAATTGAGCCTGCTCCGTCTGCACCGTACAACTGCATTGCAAGTGCCTCGTTTATGAAATTGTTGGACGAGCCGGAATCGTATTCGAACCTGTAACACATAAGAGCACCGGTGGCTTCTTCGTTCAACTTGACTGTTCTGACAACATAATCCATAAAAATTCCTTTCTGCCGGAAACCCGGACTTTCAAAAAACTATCTCCTGTGGGCATTTGTGGCATCCCGTTACCATACATATTTATTGTTCGGCATTTTTGAAAAACCAACTGACGGGAGTGCAAACTTTACACTTTTGCATTTACTACTTTTTGACTACTGACGAAGGAACAGTTATGCCCCCGAATGCCGCGGTTTGCCGAAATCTGTGAAATCGCGGACGATTTGGGAAGTCGGCAAACGGGGGCATTACGGGGCATTTAGTGGTATATTGAACCCATGCTTAAAGTTTGTTTTGTATGTTTGTATATGTTTATTAGGAGATAGTAATGAGTAGCGATTTAATTAGAATTTATATAAGTGATGAAGTGTTTGTTTCCGTATTAACGAAGGGGCATGATAGAATTCCCATATTAAGACTGGAAGGTGATATTACATCTGTTAATAGGATGGATTTTATTCTTTTAGTGAATTCCAAGGGCGATATTATCTTAAAACACTTTTGGGATAGTATGAACGGTTGCATAGAATATACATCTGTTTTCGCAGGAAACAGTAGAAATATTGCTTTACAAGCTTTATGCAGCGTTATGTATGATTGTTTAATGAAAATCCGAACAGAGACAGTGATAGAACATATAGACGAATATCTAATGTTTCCAAAAAAGAGCATAGTTCGAAATGTAAATTTATTGCGTTATTGTATTGATTTGTTAAGAGGAGATAAGGATGTCAACGATTGTGTTCAAAATTGTGAAGATATTTCTTTGAATAAAATCAATTCATTGATGAACATCTTTTCTGTTTGCCAATATCCAATAACAAACGTGGATTCTGAGTTGTTAACAAAACTGGAACAGCAAATTGATTTAATTGAATTGTACGTCGGTAATATATTTAGGTGGAAGAGAATACATCAAATTGCATATGAAATACATAATATTCCAAGTAGGTTGTGTTTCTATGATGACACAATGAATTTTATTCAAATTGAATGACATGTATTTTGAAGTTGAAATAGATAAATGAGTTGTCGATTGATCAATCGGAAATGGTGATTGCGCTGGCAAAAAGGCAAGGTAATTTTTCAAGAAATGATGTACAAACCGTATTGGGAATCGGCCAAACCACAGCAGGAAGACTGTTGAGACAGATGCTTGACGAAGGAAAGATTATCCGAAGAGGAACAGGGAGGAATGCTCATTATCTGCTTAATGAGTAATCAGAAATATAAATATGTTCTTCACAGCAGGATTATTTTCGAACAACAGAACTGTGCTTGAAGCACATGTGGATTTGCTTCTGACCGGAGATAAGGATTTTACGGAATCAGTTATAGGTTATTCAAGAATTAAAGGAACAGTTATGCCCCCGAATGCCGCGGTTTGCCAAAATCTGTGAAATCGGGGGCGATTTGGGAAGTCGGCAAACGGGGGCATTACGGGGCATTTAGTGGTATATTGAACCCATGCTTAAAGTTTGTTTTGTATGCCATGGTAATATTTGCAGGTCGCCGGCTGCTGAATTTGTTTTCAGGGATTTGGCTGACGAGTTAGGATTGGATGCGGAGTGCTGTTCGCGCGCGACGCATACCGATGAGATTTGGAACGGTCGCGGGTCGCCTGTGTACGCACCGATGAGGCGTGTTATTGAGGAACATGGATTGTCGTGCTCGGGGAAGACGGCGTGTTTATTGTCGTCGTCGGATTACTTCCTGTACGATATGTTTATCGGGATGGATGAGGAGAACCGCAGAGCGATGACGAGGATTTTGGGCGGGGATCCTTTGGGGAAGGTATCTTTGATTCTGGATTACACGGACAGTCCGGGAGAGGTTGAAGATCCGTGGTATACGGGAAATTATTCCAAGGTTTATTCGCAGATTGAATCCGGGTGCCGCGGGCTTTGTTCGTATTTATCTTCGGAGGGCTTGGCATGACCAGATTGTTTGTGTCGGAAGATTTGAGTTCGTCGACCTCGTTTGTTCCGTCTTCGTCGGATATGCATTATTTGCAGTCTGTTCTGAGAATGAGGCCCGGGGAGAGATTTGTTGTTGTCGATTCTCTTGGGATTGAAAATGAGTGCGAGTTTTTGGCCGACATGGCAGTCTCAATTGTGGGGCGAAAGCCGTGTTCGAGCGAGCCTCCGGCAAGTGTAACATTGTTACAAAGCGTGTCAAAAGGGGAGCGGATGGATTTGACCATACAAAAATCGGTCGAGCTCGGCGTGTCGCGGATTGTACCGGTTTTGTCGTCCCGCTGCATTGCGAAAGTGTCCGGGGATTCCAAAATTTCCCGGTGGCAGAAGATTGCTTTGGAGGCCGCAAGGCAGAGCGGGCGCGGGATTGTGCCCGAGGTAAGTGCTCCCGTTAAGTTTTCTGCGGCAGTGGACATGATTCCGACGTTTGATTTGGTGCTGTTTCCCTGGGAGGAAGCAGAGGGCGTTACTATACGCGATGTGTTGCGGTCGGGCAGTTTTCAAAATATCGGAGTTTTTATAGGGCCGGAAGGCGGGTTTTCGGAAGATGAAGAGCGTCTGGCGGCATCGAGGGGTGCGCGCGTGGTGACTCTGGGGAAGAGAATTTTGAGGACGGAGACGGCGGGACCGGCGGTTCTGGCGATGGTTCTTTACGAGACTGAATTGTAATTTGAGGGAAGGTTGTTTATAATAGCGCGTGTTCTTTTAAATAAAGGAGATTCGCATGAAATACACAGCACAGAAAGGCACGCGCGACATTCTGCCGTCCGAGATCGGAAAGTGGCAGAGGGCTGAGCAGGAATTTGCGAGTGTGTGCCACAACTTCGGGTACGAAGAAATCAGAATACCGACGTTTGAGTCCACGGCGCTTTTTGAAAGAGGCGTAGGTGACACCACAGACGTCGTTACCAAGGAAATGTACACATTCGAGGATAAGGGAGGAAGGTCCGTGACACTGCGCCCCGAGGGCACCGCAGGGGTCGTGCGCGCATATATCGAAAACGGCATGTCCTCGCTGCCGTCCCCGGTCAGGCTTTTCTATAACATCACGGCCTTCCGCTACGAGAAAATGCAGAAGGGCCGCTACCGCGAGTTCCATCAGTTCGGACTCGAGGCTTTCGGTGCCGAAGGACCCGCCATCGACGCGGAGATTATTTCCGTTGTGGATGTTTTCTTTAAGCGATTGGGCCTCAAGAACATCGGGCTCCACATCAATTCCATCGGGTGCCCTAAGTGCCGCGCCAAATACAACGAGACCCTGAAGGACTACATGAGACCGCATGTCGGGGAAATGTGCGAAGACTGCAAGGTTAGATTTGAGAAAAATCCTTTGCGTATGATTGACTGTAAAATCGACGGCGGCAAGGATTTTGTCGTTAACGCTCCCCGCCTGATAGACAATCTGTGCGATGAGTGCGCCGCACACTTTGAGGGCTTGAAGAATTCCCTGGATTCTCTCGGGATTGCATATACAATCGACCCCAACATTGTGCGCGGTTTGGACTACTACACACGCACAGTTTTTGAATTTGTTTCCGAGAACGTCGGTACGCAGGGAACAATCTGTGGCGGCGGAAGATACGACGGTTTGGTCGAAGACGTCGGAGGAAACGCCACTCCGGGTATCGGTTTTGCGATGGGTGTCGAAAGACTTTTGCTCGAGGCAGAAGCGCAGGGTGTGGATTTGGGTTCTTCTCCTGCCGTTAAGATTTATTTTGCAAGTTTGAGTGATGAGGCAAGATCTTATGTCGCAAAGCTTTGTTACGACCTGCGCCTTACCGGAATCGGCTGTGAGCAGGATTTGTCCGGCAGGTCGTTCCGCGCGCAGATGAAGTACGCCGGCAAGTCAGGTATTCCGTATCTGGCTGTTATCGGAGACGATGAGATTGCAAGCGGAAAAATTAAATTGAAAAACATGGGCGACGGGTCCGAACAGGAGATTCTTTTCTCGGATTTGGCCGCTTTTTTGAAAAAGGAGAATTGACATGTCAGAAGCAATAACGGGTTTGAAGAGAAGCAATATGTGCGGGGAACTCTCCGAAAGCGATATCGGCTCGACCGTAACACTCATGGGTTGGTGCCACAAGTGCCGCGATCTGGGAGGTTTGACTTTTATCACACTGCGCGACCGCACAGGTGAGATTCAGATTGTTGTGTCCCCCGAGTCGGGCGACGAGCTGGTTAAGAAAGCGCAGAGCGTGCGCTCCGAATATGTTCTTGCGGTTGTGGGACAGGTAGCTTTGAGACAGTCTCCGAACCCCAAGATGAAGACCGGAACAATCGAGGTAAACGCAACCGACTTAAGAATTATCTCCGAGTCCGAGACGCCTCCGTTCTATATTGAGGAAGACGACAATGCGAACGAGACTTTGAGACTCAAATACCGTTATCTGGATTTGAGGCGTCCGAATATGCAGAGGAATCTCATGCTCCGCCACAAGATTGCAAAGAGCGCGAGAGACTATTTCGACGAGAACGGTTTTATCGAGGTTGAGACCCCGATGCTCGGCAAGTCCACACCGGAAGGAGCTCGTGACTATCTTGTGCCGTCGCGTGTAAAGCAGGGTTCGTTCTTTGCGCTTCCCCAGAGCCCGCAGCTTTATAAGCAGTTGCTGATGCTCGCAGGCTACGACCGTTATGTTCAGATTGCAAAGTGCTTCCGAGACGAGGACCTGCGCGCGGACCGTCAGCCCGAGTTTACACAGATTGACCTGGAGATGAGCTTTGTTGAGTGCGACGACGTAATGTCCGTAACCGAGGGTTTTGTTGCCCGCGTGTTCAAGGATGTTCTTGGAATCGATATTGAGTTACCAATCAAGAGACTCACATGGGACGAGGCGATGAACCGTTTCGGTTCGGATAAGCCGGATCTGAGATTCGGAATGGAACTATGCGACGTATCCGATGTTGTTTCTTCGATGGATTTTGTCGTGTTTAAATCCGCACTTGAGAACGGCGGCTTTGTAAAGGCTGTGGTTATTCCGGGGGGCTCCAAGTTTTCGAGAAAAGAAATCGATGCTTTGGGCGAGGTTTGCAAGACCTATAAGGCTAAGGGAATGCCGTGGCTTATTCCTTCCGAAGAGCCACGCGGATCGTTCCTGAAGTTCCTTAAGCCCGAAGATATCAAGGCGCTGGCTGCGGCCACAGGCGCGGGCCCCGAGGATCTGATTTGCTTTGCCGCTGATTCGTTCAAGGTTGTATCGGCGGCTTTGGGCGCTCTTCGTATCGAGGCTGCGAACAAGCTGGGCCTTATTGCTCCTGACGACTTCAAACTTTGCTGGGTCACGGAGTTCCCGATGTTCGAGTACTCCGAGGAAGAGGACAGATATGTTGCGATGCACCATCCCTTTACGATGCCCATGACAGAGGATTTGGATATCCTCGAGTCCGAGCAGGGCAAGGTGCGCTCGCAGGCATATGATATTGTTTTGAACGGCTGTGAGTTGGGCGGAGGATCGATCAGAATCCACGACCGCGCTTTGCAGATGAGAATATTCAAGCTCTTAGGGTTCTCGGAGGAGTCGGCTCAGGAACAGTTCGGCTTCCTTCTGGATGCATTCAAGTTCGGCGTGCCCCCGCACGGCGGACTTGCAATCGGGCTCGACAGAATGGTTATGCTCTTAACGGGCGCATCTTCGATCCGCGACGTTATCGCGTTCCCGAAGGTTCAGAATTCGTCCGACCTGATGACACAGGCTCCTTCTCCGGTTGCGCAGAAGCAGCTGGACGAGCTTGGAATCGCAACCGTTGTGGCACCCGCAGAAGAGGAAAATGAGGAGAGCGAAAATTGAGCAATAACGAAGAAAATTTCGAAAACAAGGGCCCCGAGATAAAGACCTTTTTCGACAAAGAGGAAACATCCGAAGAGGCTGAAGCGCTGGGACAGGACGTGCGCCGCACGAACGCAAACATTAAGCGCAAGAAGACCGTCGGCGAGGAAATTGTCGACTGGGTCAAGACCATTTTGATAGGCATAATCGCAGGTGTCATTCTGGTTGTATTCGTCGTTCAGCGCGACAACGTCTCGGGCGATTCGATGATGCCCACGCTTTATTCCGGCGACGTTGTTTTCACACAGAAAATCTCGACTTATTTCAAGCACTATGAAAGAGGCGACATTGTTATTCTGGACGGCGTCGGAATGGAAGGGTACAACCACAGCGAGTACCTGATTAAGAGGATTGTGGGGCTTCCCGGAGAAACGATAAAAATAGAGGACGGCAACGTCTACATCAAACCCGCGGGATCTGAGGACTATTTCATTTTGGAAGAGTCGTATCTGGCCGAGGGCGTTAAGACCACGATGATGCAGTCCGGAATCGACAAGGGCTACAACAAAATCACCTTAGGCGAAGACGAATATTTTTGCTTAGGGGACAACAGGCCCGTCAGCAACGATTCGCGTAACTTAGGACCTTTCAAAGAAGACCAGATTGTCGCAATCGCGTTCATCCGAGTCTATCCGTTCGATTCGATAAGTACTTTGTGATATGGCAGACACCGAACTCATCAGAAATTTTTGCATAATCGCTCACATCGACCACGGTAAATCAACTCTGGCCGACAGATTAATTGAGCACACCGGCGTTAAGGAAAAGCGCGAGATGCAGTCTCAGATTCTCGACAACATGGATATCGAGCGTGAGCGCGGCATCACAATCAAGTCTCAGGCCACGCGTATGCAGTACACCGCAAAAGACGGCAAAACCTATATGCTCAACCTGATTGACACTCCCGGTCACGTCGACTTTAACTACGAGGTTTCAAGAAGCCTTGCGGCATGTGACGGCGCTGTTTTGGTTGTCGACGCATCGCAGGGGGTTGAAGCACAGACTCTGGCAAACGTATATCTTGCGGTCGACGCCGACCTCGAGGTTTTACCCGTAATCAACAAGATAGATTTGCCGTCTGCGCGCCCGGAAGAAGTTCGGCGCGAGATAGAGGACGACATCGGAATCGATGCGTCCTACGCTCCGCTGATATCGGCTAAGGCCGACATCGGAATAGACGAGGTGCTCGAGAAAATCGTTGAGTACCTGCCCGCCCCGAAAGGCGACAGGGAAAAGCCGTTAAGAGCGCTTATTTTCGATTCGAAATACGATGCGTACAAGGGCGTTATCGTATCGTGCAGAATCGCGGAGGGACAGGTTAAAACCGGTGATAAAATCCGCATGATGCACACCGGCAAAGAGTTTACGATAACTGAACTGGGGTATTTCCATCCCGGGGAATTGGTGCCTTCGGACATGCTCGATGTCGGTGAGGTCGGATACATCTGTGCATCCATCAAGAATGTCAGAGATACCGCGCCGGGCGACACCGTGACCTTAGCCGACAACCCGGCTCAAGAGCCTCTTATCGGCTACAAGGGAATACAGCAGATGGTTTTCTGCGGCATCTACCCGGTGGACGGCGCGAAGTACGGCGATCTTCGTGACGCCCTCGAAAAACTCAGATTAAACGACGCGGCTCTGTCTTTCGAAGCGGAGACTTCGGCGGCTCTGGGCTTCGGATTCAGATGCGGCTTTTTGGGACTTTTGCACTACGAAGTTGTGCAGGAGAGACTTGAGCGCGAATTTAATTTGGATCTTATCAGCACCGCGCCTTCGGTTATCTACAAAGTGCATCTGACGGACGGCACGGTAATCGACTGCGACAACCCGACGAATATGCCGGACCCGGCCAACATCGAATACATGGAAGAGCCTATGGTGAAGGCGACAATAATGCTGCCGAAGGACTATGTCGGCAACATAATGGAGCTGTGCCAGGAGAGGCGCGGGGAATACTCCGACATGAAGTACCTCGACACCAACCGCGTAATGCTCACATACAGAATGCCTTTAAATGAGATAATTTACGATTTTTTCGATGCGCTCAAATCGCGCACAAAAGGCTATGCGTCCCTGGACTACGAGCCTGACGGTTACGACAGATCCAAGCTTGTAAAACTTGACATTCTCTTAAACGGCGATGTCGTCGACGCGCTGTCCTTTATCGTCCATGCGGACAAGGCATATGCACGCGGAAGAAAGATGTGCGAGAAACTCAAAGAAAACATTCCGAGACAGCAGTTTGAGGTTCCCGTTCAGGCTGCAATCGGAGGCAAAATAATTGCCCGCGAGACAATCCGCGCGTTCCGCAAGGACGTTACGGCGAAGTGCTACGGCGGCGATATTTCGCGTAAGAAAAAACTTTTGGAGAAGCAGAAGGAAGGTAAGAAGCGCATGCGTCAGGTAGGCTCCGTTGAAGTGCCTCAGGAAGCCTTCATGAGCGTTCTCAAACTGGAGGAAGAATAATGACAACGGTTCTTTATATACTGCTCTTAATCGTATGCTTCGTGGTCCTGATTAAAGGCGCGGATTTCCTGGTCGACGGAGCGTCGTCAATCGCCGCAAGGCTGGGAGTCCCCACACTTGTAATCGGCCTCACGATTGTTGCCTTCGGCACCTCGTGCCCTGAGGCCGGCGTGTCGATTGTATCGTCCATAGACGGTGCGAATCAGCTGTCCTACGCAAACGTTGTAGGCTCAAACATATTTAACCTACTCGTTGTTCTTGGGTTTTCGGCGTGCCTGTCGGCGGTGCCTGTGTCCCGGGATATTCTTTTTTTCGACTATCCCATATGTATCGCATGCTCCGCTTTGTTGGTCTTTTTCGGTATGGACAAATACATATCCCGCGCAGAAGGCATAATTTTCCTGGCGCTTATTGTCCTCTACTGCGTCTACCTCATAATACGCACGAAAAAGAACCCCGAAGCGGAGGAAGAACCCATACAGGAGCAGAAAAATCAGAAACTCTGGGTGTCTTTCCTCAAGGTAATTTTAAGCATCGCAGCGATTTCTTTAAGCGCCAAGGGCATCGTTTTGTCCTGTACGCACATCGCAACAATTCTCGGCATCTCCGACACCATAATCGGACTGACGGTCGTTGCGATAGGAACGTCGTTGCCGGAGCTTGCGACCTCCATTGTGGCGCATAAAAAAGGCGAGAATGCCATCGCAGTCGGCAACGTGGTGGGCTCGAATATTTTCAATATCCTTTTCGTCCTCGGTGCCGCGGGTGCAATCTCGCCTTTGGAAATAACAAGAGACAATATCGTCGACGGAATTTTCTGTCTTGCAGTGACCGCCCTTTGCTATATCTTTGTGCTTACGAAGAAACGCGTGTCACGCGGCGAAGGCATTTCCATGATGCTCATTTATGTGGCATACACAGTCTATGCCTGCCTGCGCGAATTCGACATGGTCTCATTCTGACAAATCGTATTCCACAACCTCGGTCTCGTTGTTGTAGGTGTAAATCTCAAGCGGCAGGTGAGAGGCCAGCGTTGCGACATCGTCCACGGTAGAAACCGGTAACTTATACTGAAGTCTGTTGTCTTCCGTGAAAGTCATTCCGTCCCAATATCCGTTCGCGCGTCCGTAACGAATCTCAACGGAACACCCGGTCCAATCGTCTTCGCCGGCATAGAAGTTGTCAATCGACATATTTATAAGTTTATCGATGTATTCCTTCTGCTCCGCGGGCATTTCAGATTCCTTGGCAATGTAAGAATATTCAATATTGTCGTCTGAACCGATCACATATCCCTGCAAGGTATAATTTACAACATCCCCGGAAATCTTGATGTTTCTCGCAAGCCCCAGAAATTCCGTTGCGAAAAGCAATGCCACGATACCGATGCTCAAAGCCAGAGACACGGCAAAGACGATAAAGGGCTTAAAGGATAACTTTATTTTTCTTGTGTAGACGAAGCAAGCCGTAACGAACACGAAAAGCAACAGAATGTTGAGTATGGCACACTCTTCGGCGGAGCATGTCGCGGCGAAAATCTGGCACAGGAACAGGTATGCCGGAATGATAAATTTATACCCCCAGAATCCGTTCGTAATCTGCCCGGCGCGCTCGGCTTTTCTCTTCACGAATGAGAAGTACAAAAGAACACCGAACAAGGCAACATAAAGCACCAGAACAACTATATAGATTAAGAGTGCCCTCGAGTCAAACATGGCATCCTGATAATCGGA
>Ga0065711_1036915_pt1 | contig 20418 bp, 13 predicted proteins | sample Hoacrofraction12_FD_59098 | JGI IMG/M metagenome (GOLD analysis project Ga0065711, IMG submission 59098) | Hoatzin crop microbial communities from Cojedes, Venezuela - Epithelial fraction 12 v2 (version 2) | ecosystem: Host-associated > Birds > Digestive system > Esophagus > Crop | place...
CCCCCCCCAAACCCTTAACTAGCAGTACAAATAACAGGAATTGAATGCTATTCCAAAGTGTGCCTGAATACCTCGGCAAACACGGAATGGTGGTTGTAAGGCAAGGCGTCTGGGGGTTTCTTTCTGAAATCTTTCTGAAGTGCAGTGTTGGAACTTCTCAAGGCGTAAAAATACGTCTGTGGCTGGTGCCTTCATCAAGGCGTAAAGCCCGGCAGGCGGTATGAAGTGTGGCTTAACAGAGCTTTATTGTGCTCCCTCTCCTTGTCCACCTTTGCTTTGTCTTTGTCTCTTGCTGTCTCTCACTTGCGGAGTTCTTTTACTGTCATGCTCAGAAGTTTTGATTGCTCTTTCTGCTGTTACTCTTTCAGACAGGCTTTCTCTCACTCTACCTCTGCTCTCTATCTTCTGGGGAATATCCTTCCTGCTTCAGGGTTTTCTGTTCTTTGAGCAAGAGTAGTAGGTGATGGAGAAGATGCTGGACCTCAAGACTATGTAAGTGACCACAACGTGTGTGTACACGGAGTTGTGTGACCCACGATAAGCGGGATGTTGGGGTGTTTGTCAAGGAGGAGCAGAAATATTGCCTGGCAGCTAAAGAGTGTGCTCGTTCTCAGGACTTTGGTGATCACAGCGCTGCGGTAGAAAGCACACAGGTCCCGACCTGAGAGCGAGCCCTGTGGTGGCAGACGCAGGTCATCAGCGGGTGAGGCCACCGAGCTGCGTCTGACTTATGAGATAAATGGAGAGAGAGTGGGACCAGAGCTGTTTGTTGGAATCCGTAAGGGACATGTGGGAGGGTGGCATAAGAAGTATCCGGAGTCTTTTTGAGGCCTCTTGCTTTTTGAATGTCTTGTGAGATTTTTCTGTTCTGTATCTAGAAGATGCCAAGTGTTTTTTTCAGCTTTTGGTGTTTTACGTAACCGATTCCTCCTATTTTTGGCTCTCTCATAAAACCCTTTGCCTTCTATATGACCCCTTTAAAATTTTACATGGAATAAAATATATTTGTTCACAAATACAGTATTGAGAATGGAGGAAAGAGCAGGTGTACGTTTTGTCTACTGCTGGGATCGTAGCTTGCAAATCTAGAGGAATACTTTTGTTTAAAATTTTTGTTCAGGAGAATAATAGTATGTTCCAAAGGGTACAACTGAAGCATTTATTCAGCTCACCTGGCAAAACCTCCTATCCCATCAACATGTCATCACCATTTTGATTTCCAATACCTTTCAGTTGTTTAAAATACCTTTGCCTACTATTCTCATACTAAGGCTATATATTAATTAACTCTATGAACCTGTCATATCATGTCTTGGAAAACTGATCATGAAAGTTGTGACTTAGTGTTTTGTGATGCACTTGGCTACCAAAAAATAGGATTTAAGAAATAGATGCGGAAAGGAAAACTAAAATTAAAGAGGAAAACATTGGAGACTGTGGATTTTAAAACATATATATGTTTCTTGGATGCGTTTTTTTACTGATTAAAAATAAGATTGGAACAAAGCAAGCCTTTAAGCGTGTGCCTGCAGTTTCTCTTCTCTAAGTAGTCGAATACAGATTTCTTCTCTAACCCTGTTCCAGCAAGAATATGCACTGCTTAGGTATTCATTTCAGTGGCACTGACAATACTGACAATATAATTGACCTAAAAAGTTCTGGATTTCCTGTTAATGCACTTTAGAAATGTACATCACCTACAAAAAAATCATTTCTATCTACATTTCACTTGATTTCCATTTTCAAGAAAGGAGGTTTCATCATTATTATTCTATTTGAATAGCACTGATATCTTGAGAGATGGAAGGAGACTTCTATTGTATGCAGGAGTACTTTATTTCGATATTTTCTTTGTCTGATTATACATGATAAACACACATTAGTGACATTCCGTGCATGTTTTGAAGATAAATGGGATATCTCTTTAAACCATTCCTGACACTTCCTAACCTGTGGGCTTAATGGCATATTCTTTCTTTGATTCAATAATTTGTCTGTCAAAAAAGCTGTGCTGACATTCTCGTTGTTGTGAGACTGAAATGGAAAGAAATCTCTTATCTTTAAGATAATTTTTGAAAAATCGAGGCGAACATTTTAGGATAAAAATGTTTTAAAAATTATTTCGGTTGGAAAAAAAGATGTAAGTGTTGACATTATACCAACTGCTAGATGGCAAGTGATAAAAGGAAGAATGTTATCTAAAACTGTAAGTCCCCTTGAATTAATTAGGTAACGTGTGAAATCTTAGAAATGAAGACAGTTTCTACTACTACGCCTTGCATAAGTATTAGTTCTGTCAAATAACTAGTAACTTTAAAAATAATGGACTGTAGATGTAGCGAAGAGAGTCTGCTTTGCCAAACCTACGTCCCTTATCTGTGTAAGAGAAATGTTAATATACGCATGCACACATGAATATGTACTCGTGTGTGCGTATTTTCTGGGTATGTATTGATACCTGCGTGAATATACTGATACGCTGCCTATCTAAAATCATCTATTTGGGACTATTTTGTTTACAGAACAGACTTAGAGAGGATTAGTTCAGACTGACTAATTCTTTCATTTTTCTTAGCACAGTGCTTTCTAAGGTGCTGGTGCAAAGTGGAAAATAAAGGGCATGAGCTCTGCATGAAACAAAAATAATCTCTCCTCGACCCTCCAACTCTCTGGTTTTAATCTGATCAGGTAACAAAAACAGTATCGGAAGCCAGGGGTTCAAACAGTGTTATATGGTTGTGGAAGCGGCTTTCATGCTTTGCCAAGTTTTCACTGGAACCTTGTGAGCCGACTCAGAGTTCTGTCTGCTGGGCACGATGGATTTACTTACCCTTTTTTAGGGGCATGACAGATTTAGCAATTCTAATAGTTTTAAACTTAAAGTATTATGCTTTTATGAGCATATTATGCTTAGGGAATAGGCTCCGCAAGAGAATTAACTAATTCCAAGCATTTGATTAAACACTCGTTCCTTCCTTTCTTCGTTGTTGTCCCTGCGTTCCGTTCTTGCCAATGCGCGCTCCTCGGTGCTTTTTCCAGAGCTGAGGATTCCTCTGAGCTCCTGTCAAATTCGCCTCTGGCTGGGTGGCTGACTAACAGGGATTGATCTTGCACAGGGTGTCTGCCTTAATTTGTCTTTCCTGATGATTAGTCTTGTCCCGTTTACATGATAATTGTGAAAGGCTGACCTGGTGACTGTAGCCTATAAGTTACAATTTGAGGCTGAAGCTCCTTGGTTCACCATGCTCGCAAGGGCTGGAGAGCTACAATGTGTTTTGAGATGCTTGTCGCCGTGGTAGAACTCAGCGAACTCGGGTGGTTTAAATATATCAGCCAACCAGCAGACCTGCTGGCATGATATGTGGGATTGATAGGGAAGGAGCAAAAGGGATGCAGAGCTGTTGTGAATTATGAGAGAGAATAACAGAATTACCTGGACTCCTCATTTTCAAGATTTTTAACAAGTAGAGGAGTCAGACCCTTAACGATGCTCAAAGGTGAAAAACGAGAATATAGTTTTAGCAATGGACATAAACAATATAAACCCCCCTCCCTCAATTAATTCTTACCCTCCAAAAAAACCCCACAACCGAAACCACAAACCTAAAAAAGATGCAAGGGCTGTGTTGGTCGAAAGGAAACCAGGGAGTGGGAGATCAGAGCTTTACTTTGGTGATGCCCTCAAGAGTTTCAAGCTTGCCTACCTTGTAGCTGCCACTGTTGTAAATTCTGGTTGCGGTGCTTTCCAGATCACCTCTCAATCTAAAACCTGTGGTCGTATTATGAAATTTCATAGCCTGATTCTGAAATTATTGGCAGACTTTTGGGAAAGCATAGTGTCAGATTTACATATGCTGTGACTTCTTTTTCACAGTTCTTTTTCATCCAGCTGGAATAAAGTCTAAGGTCTGAGTAATTTTGGAAAGAATGTTACAGATGTGATACCTGGGGAAAAAGGTGGTAGCTTTCTTGGCAGCGGTGAAACTTGTGCACAAGCTGAAAAATCGTATTCAGCATGCTATCAGCATCAGTAAGTAAATGTTTACATTTCTGAGATCTGACATCATGAGTGTTAATCCTTAAACCTAAGTTTCACCGTTAAGCAGCAAAATTTGCTGGTAGGTTGATACTCAGTTGAAAATTTTTTAATAGTAGTAACTAAGGTTATGATCAATGTAAATGTTATTGTGAGCTTATCTATTTTTAATCTTTTCAGTCTGAACCAGAACTGGTGTTTAGTTACCATCAATGTGAAATAGTAACAGTTTGTATATTAATGTCCTCTGGAATGAGACAAAAGCTGTTGATCTGATTGCGTATTAAACCTTAAGCTATGATTGCAGCGGTGTTAACGGATTCTATTGATGTGAAACGTCTGGCGTAGGGTTGACTGATCTGTCTTTGCACTAACCAACTGATGAAGTATTCAAATAAAATGATCACTCATAGATCCCTCAAAGAAGGAGTGGGGGAAAGGAGGAGGAGGGGGAACTCCACACAATAAACAAAGCAAAAGCACTCAATCCTTTTCAAAGACTTATAAATATTTAATAATCATCTGTCTATGGCCAATCTAGAAAAAGAAATCTTTAAATAGACTGTTCTAAAGGCCAAAACCTGCATTTTAATTGAGGTGGTTCGAAGTACACATTAGTCAGTCTGGCTTTTCCTTAGATGTAAAGGCAATATTTTCCTGGGACGGGGTGCGAGTCTTTCAAAATCTAGATATGAGAACTGTAGGCAGATGTGGATTTTCAGTGTGGCAAAATAATGCAACGTGAGACAGTATTTTTTTCTGCTGGAAAAATACTTTTAGCCTGGTCACTTTGGTTTTGAAGGTGAATGTCAGCTGCTGTGATTAGGTACAAAAAAATTCTATGTCTGTGTATATAGATAGATATAAAAAAAATGTGTGAAGTGGCATGATCTTTAACAACATTAACAAGTTTTTAAAAAGTGCCTTTATTCTCCCCATCCTTTCTTCTAGGTCATCTTACCGAAGGCACCTGATTCAAATGTCCCTTTGGATGAACCTCTTGTATCTCACACTAGCCAATTTCGACAGTCTAAGTGCTGAAATTGAGCCATTTTGTTCTCTGTAAAATAAACTCAGGCCCATTATGCGTGATTTTTCATTCGCACACCCCTCCTCTTCTCTTCATTTTCTCCCTCCTCTCCTTACTACAGCTTTGTGAATGTGGAGTGGCAAACATTGTGAGGACCAGTGTTTTCACTCCAGGCATGTCAACTTCAATCTGCTGCGATTTGGTGTGAAATCTGTGCCATGGTGTGGGGCAGAAAGGTCAACCCCCCCATAATTGATGTTGCTTATTCATCTGCTTCCCTTGTATTTTTCTCTCCACACACTGGCCTTTGTTTGGATAAATTGTTTGAAGATTTACTGTAGTTCTTAAAGCCTGAGAAGGGGCTCCTGCTGTACAACTTCAATGTCCCCGCTAGGCAGGAGGCTCAGCTAGGATGACACATAATGGCATTTAGAGAGAAAGATCCTTTTCTCCCAAGACAAAACGTAGAGGACATCTTCTGGCGTAACAATTAAGGCAATTTACAGACTAATTTACTACGGAATTGCTTTGTACCATCCCTTTGTACATTGATATTTAATATGTTAATTGCTATTAAAACCTGCAATATTATTTTTAAGAATTCTTCAACTTCAGCAAGTCAGCGTGTATCTGGAGAGGGTAAGAAGGCAGGGATAGGGAAGAAAGAGAAACTTCTAATGAATGTGGTGATTTAAATTTCACATAGGTACTTTTCAGATTATTAAGGAAAACCCCCAATGATCATAAAGAATCTGAATGTAGTAATTTGTTGTATTTTGGGTTATCAACCCGTGTTCTGATTATGTTAGCGAATGGCCTCATTTGAGGAAGGGAAAAAAAAAAGTGCTGTTTAGATACTTAGGGGCGGACATCTTAATGCACACTTGAAAATAATCTGTAGTAAATGTAATAGTATTAAAATTCCTTGCATTTTCAGTTTTCCAGTGAGCATGCATGTAAATATTTGAGCCCTGTGGTAATAAATACAAGGACATACACCTGCAAACTTTAAAGCATGTCTGTGTCCTTGTGGCTGTGATCGTGAAAAGAGTACATAGATTGTTGAAAGAAATCCTTAAAAATAGGAGAGATGCTTGCTTCTTTAGTAAAGAAAAGAAGGGAAAAGCTTTATCACCTGGTAATCCTGCTTGTGGATTGAATAAAATAGTTTGAAATCATTGTTTTGATTCCCATTGACTGAAGGCTAGAGTAGCTTTATTGGTTAAGCTGTTAAATCTGCTGTGGTTTAAACACTTCTTTTCCTGATGCACCCTTGCTTCAATTGACCTTGAAACGCATTATCTCATTCTTTTTTATTTTTCAGAAGAAAACATCTGTTGCATCAGATCATTTGAAGGTGTCTTAAAACACTGAATAAATATGCTTTACTACTATTCTTCTAATCTTTTCAAACATAATATGAAATTATAATCCATGAGTATTTGTTCTGCCATCTACTAGACAGTGCCGGCTCCTGGTGGTGATTTACTAAGGAGACTCTACCTGCGGCTGGGAAGCAGAGTCTGGGATGCCTGCGGTGCTGTGAATACTTCCTTGGTTTAGTTATGGAATACAAATAAACCGCGTCAGGAAAAACCCCTGGCACTTTCTTACCTAAGGTGGCCAAGACAGGGCAGCGCTAAGACGTTAGAATTCTGACAAATCATTGTCTTGATCAAGAACAAGGGATTAAAGAAAATCCTTGTAGAATTGAAAGTGAATGACAGTAAAATTCACATAACTGAAGCGTTACAGAATGTCCATTCCTTGGGGCCCAGAACGGGTTTATGGCGGTGCATGCACCCAAAAGCAAACCTCTCATGCAATCATACTGGTTTCATCCAGAGCGTAATTCTGTTCATGGACTGAAAAGCTTACTAGCTCCTTTTTCAAGCTCAAATATAGTTACTGCAACATTTTTGTATGAATATCTTGCATTTGCAGTATCTTCTTGTTGTACGTCTGTCATAATGAATTTACATGAAAAGAGTATGCAAAGATTCTTATTCTAGAATTCGTACATATCTTAGTACTAGCTGTGGCATTGATTTTGTGGATTTGGCATTTCTGCATATTCTTATTAGTCAGGTTTTGTTTGTGCTCATTCTTTAAATTAAAAATGCCTGTCATTAACTGAAATCTTCTAAAAAAACCCCCCACATGTCATCTGTCATTTTTAAGACCACCAGTATGCATCAATAATTGAAATTTTACTTTCTTTTTATTCCTTTTAAATAGTACTCACGTGTTCTTGGACATATGTGAAATTGTATTTTGAACAACAATAAATCTGGGATAGAAACATCAGTAGGAAAATAATGAAACATTTGACACAGCTCCACCCAGTTTATTAGTGAGTCTGGCCATTAAAATATTGGTGCAAAGAGTTTATAGCATTGAAAAAATAGCAATGCATAGCTAATTTATTTTTACATATGTTCCATTTTGAAATTGAGAGGAGGAAATCATATCACAGCTTAGATATCTGCAAACAAAAATTAAATGAAATGCTTGGCAGAAATTACCTTTCCTTTAGCTTCCCGGCTACTTTAATCTGGGCTGTTCTTATCCCTTTTAATAGTCAAAAAAGTTTTAATTTTTTCACATTTTTCTTCCTGCCAGACTTGGGATATAACCTTGCAGCGTAGGGCGAATTTCCTCTCCTTTCTTCCATTGGAAGTTGTTGGAAAGCCTGAAATATAGTGTCTCTTTGCAGGATAGTATACCTTTCCAGTCAGGTGGAGAAGCAATGTTTGAATTTATTTTAATTTAATTGGGATTATTTTTCGTGAAATGGCAGCTATGACGCAGGGACAACTGCTTGTTGTACACTTTTGGATGTGCTCTACAGCAGAGCTAAGGAATCTGATGGCCTGGATAGAAGTTTTTCCAGGGTTCTGGTTGCTTAAAACTTGTGTTTTAGAGCAGGCTGAATTAACAGGGGAATTAGAAATACAAAGCGCGTTAAAATCTGGGTGACTGGGCTTTCTCGTGAATTGCCTTGCCAAAAAGCTGTTAGCTCTCAGGACTAAAAAGCACATATTTCATATTCATTTCTATGCTTTATTGCTCTATGTTTGTACCTGCCTTTCTTTTTGCAAATAATGAGTACGAAGAACATGCAGAGTGGTTTTCCCCAGGCAGTTTAGACCTAACATTTGCGGAAGAAAAATTCTATGGTTTTGTGACATCGGAAGTTGGATTTTGTTAGCAATAGGAGGAATAGATTAAACTGTTTGTTTAATAATTGAAACAGGTTTTGTCCGTTGTGTATAAATATCTGGGACTACAAATTTGCCCTGTAGTCAGAACACATGGTAAATATGGAGACTAGCTGCATTCCTAAATTGTGAGTTTTTCAGACTCTCTACATAATACATGTGGTATGATTTTTGATGCCTGTGTAGTGCTAGTCCAAACCTTGTCTACTCTTGTAGCCTTTGCAATTCCTATCCATTTTAGAAGTGCTAGATCAATTCACGTGGAGATGGCTTGTTACCTCACGTACATCTGTGCCCAGCTTGTACTGCTGGTAGTGAGACAGATATATCACGCTTTCTTTGGGAGTAGGGTTAGTTGTATTTGTTTAAATGAAGTGTGAATTCAGCATTGGTGAAAAGTGCTGGACCGACGGCTCTTGAAGATGAGCTCCTGGATTTGTGTGGAACAGGGAACAGAATTGCTTTTCTTTACTGGTGCGTACCTCTGCCCTGACCTTGGACACATCACTGCTAATAACTGGGCAAGTTTAGTCTCCAGGTTGATTTTGAACCTGTCTGATGGTAAACTGCCAGGTGTATTTGCTTCAAATGAACCTCCTCACTGGCAGCTGGACCAAGGCTACAAAAAATACGTTCACTTTGTCCATCAAATAGTCTCCCGTAACCACTTTGGGCAGTTTAACTCGCTGCAGTTCTGCTTCCTGCCTTCCCTTCCAGCTCGGGTTTCACTGGATCGTATCCCTGAACTGCTTCACCATGGGATTGCGCGAGAGTCAGTGTGTAGCTGGAGGCAGGAGGAGGTGAGGCCAAACAGTAAAAGCAAAGAATAGGAATATAAGAATGTGGCAGTCTAGATTCAGGTTGGCTTAATTATTGTGACACTGTAATGTTAAATTAGTGGTCTGAGCTTGGTTTAAACTAATAATTTGGAGTGAAAATTTCTAGCATTGAAGTCCTGTTACGGCCAAAGGCACCCAAGCTCAACTGTGTCATTCTAAAATGAGTTCAAATAACATATATCCAAACAAAGCCTTACAGATTCCTACAGAGAAATTTATTTCTTCCAGCCTTTTCATTTTGTATTGGAACTCGTACCATATGAATTATGAAAGAGACCCATGAATTATTTTGTATGTGTGATGTGGTTATATTGACCATGGTGCATTAATCTTGCCTGTTGTAGTCCCACTATGTTTTCAAAAGGTTGGGTCCATCTGTGGCTGCTTGTTGGCTTCTTCCCCCCCCTTTTAAAAATCTCGCCCTGAATGAGTTTTGTAAATATTCAGTCCTGACTTCAGCTTGCATTGCGGTGTCATCAATTATGACAGACTGCTGCCTCTTCTCTCCACTCTTCATCTTTTCCCCTTTGGCAGAATATTTTTCAAGGGCTAAATGTGAGTCTAAGGGAGTCACTGTCGAGGTATTTTTCATAATTTCAAAAATATTTTTCTCTTCTTCTTGTTTATAATTACCCGTTGGAAACTTCAAATTGAAATGTTTCTTTACTGTTTTTTTTTATCACACGCACACTGTACTGAGGTGGCAGGGCAGATTTGAAGGTTATTAATGTGTTTTTACCCTTTGGGCTTCGGGGCGAAGAAGGGGAAAGACTATGGCAGAGTGTATGTAATGTATTCCCCCTTCACCACCCCCCACCTTCAATAAATACTAAAGATTTTATAGGAGTACCAAAAACTGGTCCGATATCCCTTTTGTGGGAGGGCTTTTCCTCCTTTCCTCCCAGACGTTAAAAGGCCTGCTGCTTGTGGTCCTTGCATCCCATAGTAGATGAATAATGAAACCCGAAGGCCACAGCAACTGTTTGCAGTCTGGAAAGAGCCACAACTGAATACCCAGGGAAGACAGGGACTGTCTTTGTCCCTTTTCTCTGCTGTTCTGATAACCGGGGATTGGTTTAGATCCCAAGGTAGCTAAAAAGCTTGTAAGGTAGCCAAGCAAATTTTGCTCACCAAGAAGCCTATCAGATATTTTGATTTTCTTTTTTTGATCTCCTTGGTAAATATTGAGAGCGCTTCATTTGCACAGTCTCTGAAGCATTAAACGCGACACTCGTTTTCCTTCTTTTGCTGTAATATGTACGTTAACTTTGCCTACCGTGCAGCCAGTGTGTCATTTTATTGTGAGCTTCATGATTATGGATTTTCTTTTCCCTGAAGTTTCATCTCTAATTTTTTGCTCAGGAGGCAGTTTTGGCTGATAATTGAAAAGAAGGTATCTCTGGTGAACATGAAAGCAGTTTGTACAAGCAAAACCAAGAATAAAGAAGAAAAATGCAAATGAAAGAAGTGACATAATCCTTTGGGAGCTTATAATTTTGAAGCCGGTCTAATTATTTTTCACATTGGGGGGATACTTCAGCTTTGTCCGTGAGAATGGCTCTGTTCTAGTGAGAGATATTTGCTATGGATTTTATATCTCAGGTGCTCCCTTTCCATATAGCCCTCTTCTCAGCAACTGCCTTTTCCCTGAAATAAGTTTGATTTTTTGTTTGTGTGTTTGATTTTTAATAAAATCTCTTTCCTCATAGAGTTCTGACTTCATAAGGTGAAAGATCCAAAGACTCTTTAGAGAGCATGTTGTTAATGTTGATTTTGCCTTAAAGTCACAGGCTATTTTAGTAATAGGTGAGAATATGGCAGGTTCCTGCTCTCAGATTACACTAATATCACCTTCTCTTCAATGATGTAAAATGCTGACCTGGGATAGGAAGGATGCATATATATGTACGTATACATTCACCTCTTTTTCATTAGATTGTATTTTCTTTCATGCTATGGTCCAAATTCCAACTTCTTATAAATTTCAGACTTCGTAATTCTGGATTTAATGGGAATCTTAGAATTTAACTTTCGGTAAACGTGGAAACCTGTACCTGAGAAACATTATACTGAGTGTAGAAATAACTGTGCTCTTTCTAAAGGATACTCTGATGGAAGAGACAGTGTAAGTGTGTTTTTGCACAGCTTAAACAGCTGCCCAGGTTTGGCTGAGGATTCCATATGATCCATTTTTCTTGTGCATGCCAAGAGCCGAGGTGTGGTGTTGTCTTGACTCGGGTTGGTTTTGCAGAGATTACCCAACATTTTGAGGCAATGGTGACCATGCACTAAGCGGGTGAGGAGACTGCAGCCATTACATTAGGTGATTCACAGACCATTGTTTTGATTTTCCTTTCTTCATCTAGCATTTTGAATCTATAACAAGTTATTTGAAAGACTTTTATTTGTGAAAAAACTTTTTTCACATTTCCGAAAGGCTAATCTAGTCTCCTGGTTCTAGGATGGTTGGTTATCATGCACGCGTAGAGGAGGAGTATGGCCTGCTGGTTAGAACAGGGAACTACTAGGATACTGAAAAGTGCAATTTCTGGACTTGCCATATAATTTCCATATGACCTTGGCCAAGATATGTCAGCTAGAACTTACTTCACAGGGCATAATATAGCTGAATTGATGAGATTGTAGTGCTTTTAGACCCTCCTGAGGAAAGCTGCACGAAAAGAAATTACTACCATAGTAGAATAGTTGTGAAAGTAAAGTAGAAGAGCTGGTACGATTAGGAGACAGCTTATTGACTTTCCTTCCCGGCCATTTAAAACTTTTCTAACTTGGTTCAGGTTAGCGAAGTTGATGCTCTGTCGGTTTGTTTCCGTCCTTGATCCGCACGTGCAGCTCTCATTAGTGCCAGCAGGAGCCCTGGGCTTGCGTTGCGAGAGGAGAATAGACCCCTGTGCGTGTAATGATAAGTTAGATAGCCTCGTGTGGCTCTGTGTGTGATTTCTGATCTATTGTGCCGGAGATACTACAGCATGAGAGAGCGCTGCTGTCATTTTCAATAGAAAGCGAGAACTTTAAGAGCTTGAGAACTGTCCTCTTTCTTGAATAGCACTTTTGCTGCATGAAGTGTAATTTATTTTTATCACAGCAGGCATAAAGCTTCCAGGTTTTCATAAAGAAAAATGATCCATATAGTGCCCATGTCGATTGAAAAATCATTTGAAAACCTGTAAATTCGAAACGCAGCCGTTTCTCAATGCAAAGTATTGTTCCTTTTTGCTGCAGCTTTTAATTTTTTTAATCTCAGACTTCCGTTAGTGCTTCAGACATACTATAAAACAGCATTTTCATCTCAGTAATTATTTTTCCAGCCATCGGTTTGCCTGTAACAGGACACATTATTTAATTATAGTAACAAAAACTTCTTCAGACAGGACTTTCTGTTGCTTTCAAAGTCTTTCAAGGCAGTACTTCCTAAACCTTTTTTTTTTTAGTAGCAAATGTGAATCAGTTATTAAAATTTGAGAAGAAAGGGGAAAGGAGAGGAAGGGGTGGGAGAAGGGGGTAAGAGAAAGAAATTGTTTGTATCTTGCCTGATACACAAACACACAAGAAGAAAAGAAAACAAAGCAAGACCTATTATTAGTCCTACAACTTGTCAGTTTGATTAGTGAACGGTTGCCTCGCTGTCTTTGGAGGAAACACCGCGTCTTTAAATGCTGTCCATTCTGAAACGCAGGAACCCCGCATTGTGTCTGTTGGGGCGTAATTGGACTGTCTTTTAATACAAGCAGAGGCACTTGTTTCTGAATATAAACCCTGCACCTCAACAGGTCAGGGAGATAGTAAGAACCTGTTGTTTGCCTTTGTCTTGGGGAATAATGGAGTCACTAATCTACTTGATCTCTGGGAGTCAGATAAAGAAGAAAGTGAACGATGCATACATTTCAAAGATGGAAGGCGCTTGTAAAAGCAATTTCTTTGGAGAGAAAAAGTAGAGCAAAGGCTGTTGGAAACCTTTTAATTAGTACTAATTACCTCAGCAGAAAACGTTGGAGGCTTGAAAGGATTTGTGTCAGCAAGTGAAAGATCAAAGATTGTGGCGCTCGCATTTTAATCTGTTGGCTATAAAAACGAATAAGGGGGTGGTAATGGGGCCCATGAGAATGACAACCCAGGTGGTGGAGGCCTTAATCCCTTCTTTACTGCTAGCGCCTGAGGCCTAGTTCCAATTACATAATAAGATGATTTAATTTTCGCTTTAATTTTAACAAAAATTAAGTTTATTTTAGCCTTCAGTAAGGACAAGACAAGGTTTCCAGACAAAATGCTGTCAATTTATTTCTTTTAATGTTTGAAGTCCAAGCCTTTATTTAGCCATTTTTTCCCCTAAGTGGCTGAAGCTGCTCCGTAGAAGGCGGTGAGGCAGCAAAGCTGCTTTGATGTGGCCTCTGGAAACGGGGAGGGGCTGGCAGCGGGTGACCGGTGGCTGCTGTGGAGGCGCGCGGAAATTCGGCAACGCCACGAGCGAGCCTTCTGTCTTTTATTTATTTGTTTGGTTGGTTTCTTCTTATTTTTTTAAACAAACTGCCTAATTGTATCAGCAAGGAGTAGTTCATAGGGATGCTGGCTGTGGTGCTTCACTTCTCCATTTTCTTTCGAAATACTGGGTGGGTTCAAGTGACTATGTGTGAGGTAAATCAGATCTCTATTTTTGTGGCTCGAGCAGATTATGTGCCCTTCAGAAATCTAATTGTCATCAAACTCCTCTAGGGACAAATAAGTGAGCGTATGGCTTAGGCTGAAGAGAGTCTGTTGGCTGCAACATAGACTTCAAATGGATAAATTTCTGTCCGGGAATCTCCAGCACCTCCGCACAGCAAGGCCCAGCCACTGTGTCGAGGCGGAGGTGGATGCATCTTGAAGTAGCGTTGGGTTTACAATTCAACTCGTGCAGTCAGGTGTTCTCCATACTCCATGAAGTGGTAGGGTTTGAGGTTTTTATTAATTGGACTTGTATAAAAGGTTGTGTTGTTTACGCTCTAAGGATACAAGCATGGTAAGTTGCAGCTGATTGTGTTTTTATTTTGAGAGGTAACGTGTCTAAAAATCTGGAGGCAGTGGCAACACAAATAATCAGGACTCTAGTCTGGGTTACACCTTACAGTGTGGATTTTTAAATAATATTGTTTTGAGTGAAGTCTTTTGGTCCCTCAGTAGGCTTTGTATGGATGGTATGGCAGTAAAACATGAAAAAAACCCCTGATGTCATAGTTGAGTGTTGTCTTCCTTTTGCTTGCCTTTTCCTAACCTGTGGAATACCTATTGCCTTTACGCATGCTGTGGAGAGGCTTGTATTGAATCTCTTGCTTGGGTATGGAAAAACAACTGAACTGGGGCCTGAGCCTCTTTCCAGGGCAGTGTAGGGGAATAACACAAGCTTGTATTTTCAGGTTGACTCCTTCCTGTTGGAGCTCCCCGGCATGGGCCGCGGTGGGTGACTGTCCCTGTGAAGCTGCTCAGAAGGACCCAGGGTGCTACGGGGTTACCTGGTGCTCCAGGAGATGCTAGAGTGGTCCCTAACTCTAGCGTGATCCTAGGGCTTTCTGTGTTGCTGTCTGGCATGAAGAGCATTTGAACGTGCATAGGCACAGGGACAAACTAAGAATGTGTTGATGTAATATGTGTTTTGGTAATTGTTCATCATCGTCTTCTTCCTCATCCCTTGCCTATGAAATCTACACGTGGGTGTCCTTTGAAGGTGGGATTTAAGCTGGACGATACTTTCACAGTCAGATTTTAGACAATCTTACTCATTTTAGGGATTGAAGGGGGGAAAAACCCAGCACAAAAAAGCCTGTTGCAGATTCTCTAGTCCATCCTCTTGAACTGTAGGATTCTTATCTGCTGTCTTTCCCTGCCAGTGTTTTGTATGGTTCAGTTTTAAATATATTTGCTATGTAGAAATGGAAGATACTGAAAGGAGGATACTATCCAGCATTTGTGGTGTGCATCTGTGCATCTTCCTTTATTTTTTTATTATGTATGAACTGAAAGGGGTGTGTTTGTTGTCTGCCCTGTACATTTATAGGAAAATTGGTTTGCTCACATTTCAGAGTGTGATAATCTTTGTAATTTTAGAGGCTGAATTCTAAACTCTTGTTTTGATCAAATGTTTTTCACTATTAAATACTTTATTCTTCTGCTGCTGTTTTAATGTGTTAATATTACTCATTATTTTGCATAATATGAGCAATGGGAAAAACAACCAAAATAAAAATGAGAATGAACATTAAAGTAAATAAGAACTTTGTTTTGACCGTGCATTGATTGTTTACTTATGTAAACAATTAATGCATGTTGCAACAGTTTAATTGAAATGCAAAACCCCTCAATTTGACCAAACAGATTTAATGGACAAATTATATTAAAGCATTATCAAAAATCAAAAAGATACAAGCACATGCTTATCTCTGAATTTGAACTCTCATATATAAATCTTTGCAGGATTACCGTAAGGCCCAGTAAAACAAAAAAGTTGTGCAACAAGTTAGTCCTGAGCAGTTAGCATGCAACAGTGTTTGACTGAGTGTGATGTGTGGTAACGATTCCCAAAAGTCATGGGGTGTTTCCCTGCTTTCTGCTCTTTGCGGGAGTGATTTATGAGTTTGCAAGTTGCTTCCCAAACTCCGTAATTGCCCTGACAGTTCCCCAGATGGACTCTATCCAAGTTGGTATAAACCAGTACTCATTGCAGCTGGCCCTTCTAATTCGTCTGGAGTTAGGTACAGGACTTTGTGTTATTTTTGGTCTTTGTTTAGATATGTTACCTCTCTAGAAACACTGTACCGTGGTAGTGGATACTACCTTCCCCTCAAATACTAGATATGTTTGAAAGCAAAACAAAGTTCTATTTAGTAAGACTCAGCCGAAGATTTTTAGTTTTAGGGATAGAAACAAGGTTGAATACAAAACTTGGTCTTTGCATATACTTAGCAGGTCACCTTTCCATTTACTGAATCCATTTTCTCTAGGACTTCTGGGAAGGATTCCAGCAGGTACCGCTTTGGGCCCAGGTGCCTCAGCAATGCATCTTCTCAGTCCTGCCATCAGCTCTCATCTGGTGCTGCCAGAAACCAGCTTTGACGATCGTGTGTGGAAACTGTTGGTGGTTCTCTGTTTTGTATCGATCGAGTGGCTCCTGCTTGCCCTGAGCACAGCTATGTCCTCTGGCCAGTTACAGCCCGCTCCAGCCGGGCTTGTCCTTCTGTGCGGGATTCATAGCTTCCTGCTAAGTGTTACACACAAGACATACATACATTTCACAAGGGAGCTCTGGTATGCTGCTGGCTTTCTAGAAAGAGATGGAACAGGATGTAATGTTAACACTGATGACAGACCCAGTAACACAGTTACTTTGTTTAAACAAGTCTATGAAAAAGTGTTTCCCCTCTTACAGCTTTGCTCGTGTTGCAAGCTTCCACTTGCAGAAGCTACAATTCACTGGAGACTGTGCAGACCTAAGTAAGAGAAAAATTTGTCTGTTGTGTATACTTGTATCCGAGAGTAAAGCACATCCATGTGGAAGATGTGCTGTTTAGTAATTAGGTAGTCTCCTCAAAAGGATTCTAATTGTTCTTGTTTGGCTAAGTCATGCACAGATCTTGCGCGCTTTTATCCTGAGTTTAATAGATCTAATAATCTGTTTACTAGCTTTTGGGGCTTAAATGCTAGTAACAGTAAGGAAATCTCTTACAAATAATGGTTTGAGTACAAAAAGAAACATTGAAGAGTAAAGAAGATGATTTGTCTTACACTTGGAGATCATTAAAAGATTTTTAACTATACACTAAAAATTATGTTTCCCAAATTGTTATTAAGGCACCCAAGTGATCTCATCTTCTTAAGGAACCAATGTCCTAGCTTTTGTTTTAAGGTCTATAAGAACTGCTGTTTGCTTAATCCATCTGAAAAGAAAAGCGTTCTGATTTCCAATCTAGATATGGAGCTTTCTGTTTCAGGCACTTGTGCTAACGTAAAGCTTAAACCTGCAAAGCTCGAACAGTCACCTTTTTGCCCATCCTTTGACATTTCTGCGCTGATATTTTACCTTAAACTTTCTTTTTAAAGTAGACTCTGAACTTAGTATGTAACAAGTGCTTGAGCATTAAGCATGCTGGTGATGAGCGAAATGTTTAGGAAGAGGATGGTAGAAGTTGCCCTGTGATTAAAATAATTATTAAAGGACAACCTAGCTCCTTGCTTTGGAAAACTAAGAGTGTAAAATATTCCTGAACAAAATTTTTAAAGAGATAACAGATTTGGAAGCCTGAGTGAACAATTTTATTGATGTAATTGACAAAACTCTCGTTTCAATAATCAGAAGGTAGGTGATTTTTGGAAGGTTACAAACAGTGGCTTACGTGTTGATTCAGTTACTCCTGTTTGAGAAAGTGTGCATTTTAAGTAGATCCCATCAAAAAACATTAACGCAATGAATCTCACTTCAGCACTTTATTAAATCTATTTAAATATGCATTAAAATATTTCAGAGACACCAAACTGAGGATGCCATTGAGCGTTTAGAAAGAGAGGAATGCAGTGGCTGTGAAGTTTTAATTGTCTCTAATCTCTTGCTAGCATGGCAATACAATAAAAATAAAAACTTTATAGAGGAATATTTTACATAATGCATTGTTTGCTAGGAATATTCTTAGTCAGCAAATCCGTGTAAGCAGGAACATACATTTTCGACTTTTCCATCTTTTTAATACGTAAGTCGTATGCTCCTAATAATCTTTGTGTTGTTCTTATCTGCATTTAACAGCATTTAGAAATCTTCCTTAGTATTATTGAAAGCTGAAGTATCTTTTAGTCGTCTTCTCCTTCTTCCCCCTTCTCAACAAATTTCATGAGAAAATTAAAAATTTGAAATGCATCTACTCTGTCTTATTTTGCTGTGCGGTTCTGAAGTATTCTGATGAGCCTGGATAAGCCAATATGGCCTTTAGGGAGAGACATGTCAAATATAGGCAGACAGCTCCTGTGTCTGGTAACAAAGACTGAAGAGGTTAAAACTATCCCAACAGGCCTGAGCAGGTCAGTCAGAGGCAAATGTTGGAAATAAAATTTGGTGGGGAGGGGAGTAAGGGGCCTGGGTCAAGTCCTGTTCAAAAAGTCAGCTTTGTCAAAAGCTTCAGTCACATTCTTACCTACAGGCAACCTCTGCTGATCCCAACTCATTAATCGAACTGGAGAGCCGTCTTGACCCCGGCTCCTTCCCTTTGAAGTGTGGTGTCCTCTGCAGCATGAGGAAATAATTTGCTGCCTGATTCAATGAGCCATCAGTAGAGCCAGCAGACCTAATGACATGTGAGAATATTAACCTCCTACCACGAAGAGCTGTGAATCTTGAGAGGCAGTCTATAATTCACCCAGCACTCCTGAGCCTTCTCTTTCTGTCTTATTCTTGCACTCACTTTCTCACTCACAGGGAGAGAGAGAGAGAGGAGAGACCCTCTCGTCGTAAAACTTTATTTTCTTCAGTAGTGGGAGCCTTACTGAGCTGCTTGATAATGAGTTACTTTCCTTTTGCAGTTGGATAAAATTTATGCTGAAAACTAGACATCTGTCTTGCATATAATCATTTCTGTTTAAAATATGATGCAGGCTACACAACTGACATCGAGGGAGTGATAATCTGAATACTTACCCATGTAGACTATTTTATGTTTCCTTATGTATTTTTCATCATCAAAGGAAAAAAGTAAAAACAAGAAAACCAACACGCGTAACAATGATTTTGCTCTGTATAATGTGTTCTCTGGCTGCCCGCAGTCGAGGGGATCTTTCTACAATCCTCTGCTTCCTTGTATGGCTTTTTTTTTTCCCTACCTAAAACAAAAAACAGTTCTGCCTGGCCAAGTCCTGTGTGTTACATACACACACAAGGGTGTGTTCTTGCCCTTTGATTCTTAACAAAGAAATAGATTGTTGGTCTAATCCCGCTGCTTTAAAAGTCAGGGCTGGTTTTTGTCTTGTTGACGACTTTAGCATTTTCAGTCACAGATTCAGGTCTCAATGTCTGGTTAGCTTCAGAAAGTGAGCCACTGTCACTCACGTAGCAAACTAATGAGAAAGGAAAAATGGCCCTGTGTGTATATGCTACTCACCGTGAAAACGGCGGTGATTACCAGACTTTACGCTGTTATATATAACCATATACAGTAAAACACTGTATGAGTTTTCTTTTGTTTTTAGTGTCTTTTCATAGTGCTGATTGGTGTTGCAAAAGGTCAGAACTTGGAGGGTATGGGTACAGATGGGGAACAGTGTCCAACATAGCAAATCTCAGACCAAAAGGACTGTTGCTGGCCACTTGTCCGTGCTAGAAAGGTTTTGGATTGTTGGTTGTTTTTTTTTTTTTTTGCTATAACTGTACTGGCAAATTTCTCCGATTTGGTAAAAATGTAGCTTGCAAAAGAAAAAAAAAAAAATTACACCAAGCGTGATCACTTCTGATGGTAAAAGATGTTTCTCCACTGGGAGTCAAAGTTAGCGATATAGTTGGGCAGCCAAATCCTTTCTGTTGGTAATCGAGCCTGAATTCTGTTGGGTCACAATTACAGGGTGCTTTTGATTCTGAGGAGTTGTTGGTAAAACTGGGTGTGTGGTGTGAGTCTGGGTACAGACGAAGACACTGTGCAGAGGAGATAAAGGAGGGTAGGGAGACAAAGCAGGGTAGGTAGCAGAAGGAAATAATAAATGAATGGCAGTTACACGCTGTGTAACAAGGAGTACAGTGTTTGTGGTACACACATATGTAGATCCCTGTGATTTGAGGTTGTTCTAAAGAGATTTTTTAATGTCGAGGGATTCAGTGTTACGTCCGTTAACAGTTCTCCATTATCATGCTTGAGCAGTCTATTAGTCGTTCTCACCTCTTATAGCTGGTCACAAAGGCCAATCCCCTTGCCTCTCTCTGCTTCATCTTTTTTATTAAGTTTATTAAAACTAGTCAGATTATACTTTGTTATGGCACAGGCTGTGCTTGGTCCATTCATTATGTTTTCTTATCTTGGCAGGCAATCTGAATTGAACGGCAGCTAGTCCATCATGCACATATGAAGCCCATCACTCCTCCAGCAATGGCCAATTCATCAAACATTTATCTTTTGCCCTCTGAGCAGTGCGTCAATTTGCTTGTCAATCCTCAGCCTTGGTTGTGGTGGAAGATGGGAGAAAAATTACTTTTCTTATCCCCCTTCTCACTGAAGTCTAGTAGTTGGAATGGGCTTTACTCTACTTACTCTACAGGCTCTTTATACCCCCCCC
>Ga0065711_1036916_pt1 | contig 20418 bp, 9 predicted proteins | sample Hoacrofraction12_FD_59098 | JGI IMG/M metagenome (GOLD analysis project Ga0065711, IMG submission 59098) | Hoatzin crop microbial communities from Cojedes, Venezuela - Epithelial fraction 12 v2 (version 2) | ecosystem: Host-associated > Birds > Digestive system > Esophagus > Crop | place...
ATGGAAAAGACTTTCATGTCTGTTTAAAAAAAAAAAAAAAAAAAAAATAGAATTAAGTTGTTCTGGAGTCAGTAGTAGTCTGGGAAGACTTAGGAAGCTCCAGCTCTAGGGAAGTCTGCCTGCCCTGGACCCTATTGGACAGGGAGTGTGAGAATGAGAATCCTCCAGCTACTCCTGGCTGTCAGTTCACCTGGGAATGCTTCTGCTGGGCTGGATGCTGTTAAACAAGAGACCAGGGCCTGCTCCAGAATCTAGCTGGTATCTGGCACAATATTGACAGATGGGAATTACATCTTTATAACTATACTGATATAGATATCTCTCTCTCTCTCTCTGTACATATACTTAAATGTACTTACACATATAAACTTTAAGAATGTAATTTTGACAAATCCCAACTGAAGAAAAAAATTGCTTCTGATTTTTTGTGACTTACTCTCTTGCTGACCAGTGTCCCACCTAACTTAGCTCTGAGCCTTCGAGCATGTAAGAAGTGCAAAACAGCCTGCCTGCACTAGTAACTTTATCTGGAAAGACCCCAAAATCTGTGTGTCTAAGTGCCCTACACCCTTGTAGCTGAAGTGTTCACTTCTGCTGTCTGCATGTAGGCAGTCACATGGTTCAAACAAAACATGTTTCTTCCCTCTTTTTTTAGAAATAACAAAATCTTGACATTTGACACATAAATTCTACAAGTAACAAGGAAGCTGGATGTGTGAGTTTTTGAAAAGCACCAGTTTTGCTTTTCCCTCTCTTTGGGAACCTCCCTGAAAATTTGACTTAGTTCCAACTTCTTCAACAATTGGCCAAGACATAATTCCCAAATTTCCCTTTCCATCTCTCCCCACTGAATAATATTCTACTTCCCCTGACATGTCTGCTAACTTTTCTGGGAATCTTTATACAGACCACAATATTTTCAAGATGAAAACTCACAGCAGTTTTTCTTCTTCCAGCCTGTGACCATCAGCTCTGTTTTTTTTCCTGTTCAAAGCCAATGTTAATGTCAACCTTTCTCTTCCTCCATCTGCAGCTGAGTTGTTATTTACATGCATCCCACACATCCAGACCCTTCTGTATTGTCTTCAGTTTGCATCCCTTTCCCTTCGTCCTCCATTGTCAAGATTCTGGTTCATACTGTGCTTATCTCATGTCCTAACTGCATTTCTTTCCAGTTTACCCCTCCCCACTATGCCGTGAAGTGCTAAGCTCCTGAGAAATCCTTCCTGTACATTTTCCTGATCTCTCAGGAGGAGTAGAAACCAGATGAAAATGTGAAATTCAAGCTCCTCTTTTCCATATTACACATTTCTCTCACTCAATTGTCTTCTCCTTTGCCATATCCCAAAGCTTTTTCTGAGCAGTTTTACAGAGGTTACCCTTTTAGTTATTTCATTCTGATTTTAAAGTATTCTACTTCACAAAATCTCCAATTATCCTGCTGTAAAGGATTAGCGATTTTTCTGCTTATCTTACAGAGTTGGCTCTGTTTAAACACTGCTGCTAACTTGTTACAGAGATAAGATTCTTATTACATTTTGGCACAGCCAATGACGTGCATAGAGAAGTCTATTTACATACAACTCAAATGTTTAGCTCTTAATTACCAGACTGCATCCATCATTCATCCATCTCTGCATCCAGAGACTCTCTATAGCAAAGTCTTTTACCGATAGGAAAGAGTCATTCTCCCTTCTTTCTTTATGAATGCTCCAAAAGTGAATTAGCTATACCAAATACTTTTTTTAAGGCTGGAATTACATTGTTCTTTAGCTATGACACCATCCGGTAAAATGACACGTGAGACTATGTCATTTCATCTCCCCAGAGCAATAATGGTTTATGCCTGCTCAACTGTTGTGCTTCGTGGCCTTAATTCCTAGGCAGAACTTCTGGAATCTGCTTTCTGAGATTAGCAGTGCCCTCTCGCCTGATTTTAAACAAAAATAATTGGAAAGGCACATGTACCAGCTTCCAGTTTATAAGAGTTCATTATTTGAAATCCCTTGAGCTCCTCCAATTAGAAAACAACTTTTTGACTTAATATCCTTCAATTGTTAAAAACTTGCGTCACTGAGAGATCACAGCGAAACGTAAAGGTCCCAGCACATTGGCACTTGATTGTGAGGGGATGTGATTGTTCCACATTTAGACTGGAAAGGGTTAGGAACTCCGCTTCCCAATGTGCTTAATGAATGAAAGGAAAATTGGACCCTTGAGCCAGAGGCAATGACCTAACTGAGTGAAAAATGTTTGCAGGTTAACAAGGGCAACTGTTCCTTGCTATAATTCCCACTGGAGGTGAATGACAAAAAAGGCCAATAAACCTCAGACTTTGGATTATTTATTAACCTGTTTTCTTCCTAGAAGAAAAGACCTTACTGTAGATCTTGGAAGACAGAACTGAAGAAAAGTGTCCTTTCACAAAGGGTAAATTAATGACCAATGTGCACTGCCTAAAAAGAGTAAGGTGTAATATCTCATATCATTGCACTCTCTGTGATCAGTCAGATTTTTAAAAAGGCAACTTCACTGGGACTGAAATGCAAGGAGAGTAAAAATAAAATTGTGATTAAATGACACTAATTTAAGCCATATTAGAACAAAATGTAACTGGAAATGACATACAAGCATTGTTGATGCTGAATCAGAGAAACATATTTCATGTCTTTATAAGCACTGCTGCCTAACATGCTGACACAGCAAATTTGTAGCTTTCCTACAAGTACTCAGAAACTAGGGTGTGGTGGGATATCCAAGTGTCCTGATGCAGACTGGAGCCTTTCTAGTTCAGAGTCATGCAATTCACTTCTCACCCCAGAGGGCAGACTTTCCGATCTCAAGTTTCCAATCTAAACCGTTTGTCATGAAGTAATGGAAAGATTCCTGTTGTCTTCGCTGAGATCAAGTCTGGAGCCTAACACAGAGGCGATGGAAAAAAATTTCAGGGTAAATGCAGAACAACGCAGGAAAAGCCTTAAGACTAGTAATAACCAGTAGAGCAGCTGTCAAACTACCTTTACAAAAAAATTTAAGTGATGCCTTTTCAGGAAACTATGTAGACTAGTCAGGAGAGAATTGAAGGGTATGATCCAAAGGTGAGCTGCTTCAGTGGGCTTTGTGTTGTAGTAGTCCCTCACAGAATACACAAATAACGTATTGCTTCCTGTATTTGAAGTGCCAAAAATGAGACAGTTGCAAGCATTCTGCAAACCATATGTCTGAGTCAGTCTGGGACTGAAGCAAAAGGAAGGAATATGCATTTACATAATGCAAGTCTCTCTGCAACATAGATATGATACCCATAATGCATAGATGTATTTTCAGTAATGAGAGCTGCATTTGACTTTCATGTTAAAACAACCCCGCATGTTTCAAAATGCCCTTTCCTTACCCTGTTGTGTACCTGCAGACGAAAAGGTGAACACTGCATTTCTCTATTGCTTTCCTCTCTGAATGACAGAACAGCCTTCCTGCTCAGACCTTTTCCTGAAAATGTATGATTAAATTTGTGTGGTCTTCAGCTGTATGTTTGCAAGTCTTACTGACTTCAAAATGGCCAGACAATTTACATTTGATTGTTAATTCTTAGCTAAAGAAAGTATCTGAGAGAAGCAGAGCTTCGCTTCCTGTCCCAATGACTTTTAAATAATGCAGGTCGTGGTACCTTTTTAAGAAGACATAACTTCATTTGGAGTTCTTATCTGCTGCTTGTACGAATACAGAGAGAAATAATATTTTAAATATGGATTTTATTCCTATAAATTAAGATTAGTTTAAAATACAAGGTGTTCTAGAACTAACAGCACTTTATGTCTTTTAAATACTATTTAGCCTATACTATTACCATTAACTTGATTCCTAAGCTGAACTTGCATTTTATGGAGCACTTGTGTCAGTCAGAAAAAAGATGTCCGGTGATACCTGCTAGCAATGAGCACATGGACTTTTGCTTGTTTGGGACTCCTTATGAAATTTTCTGCCACCTTACCAAAACAGTAAGTACCTGAATTCTTAATAGGCTTTTAAGAATTAAAAAAGGCTGCTCAGGATTTGTGATAGAGTGCAGGATTTGAAAGAGGACAAGTTTTGTGAATAACTGAGCATGTAACAGAAGAGGCAAATACCTGTGGTAGTAATAAGGAAAAGTGGATGAGTTAGACCTGGACAAAAATTCGTGTATGAGAGCTCAAATTTAAATGTGTCTGCAAGGCTAAGATTCAGACACATAAAGCAGGTCTTGGAAAATGTCAGTTATGCTGAGAGAGTATCTGTGGCTGAGTAGGGCTCAGAATGACTGATGAGTCCATGACTCATGTTGTCATCTTCTCATAGACATCTGTTCTGTTCTGCAGGGTTTTGCCTATAGGAAATTAGTTGCTTGCAGGAAGGCATCATCTGTTTTGCTGTGTTTTTCTTGCCATGGAGAAGGGAAGGCAATAGTCATTAACAGTCTTGGAAAGCTGTAGTAGATCTCAAGCACTGTATAACTGTGATATAAAAATTGTTATCTCTATTCTGGTCAGTAGAACTGCCCCTGTATGCTGCAGGCAAGTAAGAATTGTGCTTTCCCAACTGAGTGCAACACCTGAGCTAAACTGAGAGTCTTCAAACTGTAATAAGATCTGCTGACTTCAGGATGCACACACCACCTTGAGATATAGATAATCATAGAATCATTTAGGTGGGAAAAGACCTGTAACACCATTGAGTCCAACCGCTAATCTAACACTGCCAAGTCCACCACTAAACCATGTCTCTAAGCGCCATATCTTTCAAATACATCTGGGAATGGTGGCTCAACTACTTGCCTGGGCAGCCTATTCCAATGCTTGGTAACTCTTTCAGTGGAGAAATTTTTCCTAATATCCAATCTAAACCTCCCCTGGTGCAGCTTGAGGCCAGTTCCTCTTGTCCTATCGCTAGTTACCTGGGAGAAGAGACCAACGCCACCTCATACAGCCTCCTTTCAGGTAGTTGTGGAGAGCAATAAGGTCTCCCCTCAGCCTCCTCTTCTCCAGACTAAACAGCCCCGGCTCCCTCAGCCACTCCTCATAAGACTTGTTCTCTAGACATTTCACCAGCTTTGTTGATCTTCAACCATGCTCCAGCACCTCATGTCCTTCTTGTACTGAGTGGCCCAAAACTGAACACAGCACTCGAGGTGCGGCCTCACCAGTGCCGAGTACAGGGAGATGATCACCTCCCTACTCCTGTTGGCCACACGATTCCGGATACAAGCCAGGATGCTGTTGGCCTTCCGGGCCACCTGGGCACACTGCTGGCTCATGTTCAGCCGGCTGTCAACCAGCATCCCAAGATCCTTTTCTGCCGGGCAGCTTTCCAGCCACTCCTCCCCAAGCCTGTAGCGTTGCAGGGGGTTATTGTGACTCAAGTGCAGGACCTGGCAACTGGCCTTGTTGAATCTCACACAAATGGTCTTGGCCTATAGATCCAGCCTGTCCAGATCCCCCTGTAGAGCCTTTCTACCCTCAAGCAGGTCAACATTCCCACCCAACTTGGTGTTGTCTGCAAATTTACTGAGGGTGCATTCGATCATTCGATCCCCTCATCCAGATCATTGATAAAGATATTAAACAGAACTGGCCCCAATGCTGAGCCCTGGGGAACACTACTTGGGACCGGCTGCCAACTGGATTTAACTCCATTCACCACAACTCTTTGGGCCCAGCCATACAGCCAGTTTTTTACCCAGTGAAGAATATGCCCATCCAAGCCATAAGCAGCCATTTTCTCCAGGAGAATTCTGTGGGAAAAGGTGTCAAAAGGTTTACTACAGTCCGGGTAAACAACATCCACAGCCTTTCCCTCATCCACTAAGCGGATCTTGTTACAGAAGGAGATCTGGTTAGTTAAGTAGGACCTGCCTTTCACAAGCCCGTGTTAACAGGGCAGCTGCTCTTAAGAAGGCATGCTTGAGATCAGCTGCCCAGGAGCAGCTGGTAGTGTTGCTCATGGAAATTCCCAGTTCCTTAGATCCAGTCTTCAACGTCATCCCTAGCACCACAGAATTAGTAGATGTTACAGCTGTTTCTCACAGCTTGAGGCCTGGTTCAGCTGTAGGGAAGTCTTACCACCATGAAGCTGTAGATACTGCAGAACCTGTGCTCTCTTTATACAGAGCTAGTGCTCCCAAGTCGGGTGCCTAAAGTCTTTATCCTGTGCCTTTGTCTAGACAAGCCAGATTTATTAAGAGGAAATTAAGTGAAAACTTGCTTAATGTTGCTGGACATTGGCTGCAAAGTTTCATCTCTTGCGTCTTTATTGGATATTCTAGGGAACAGTGAAAGTCTGCATAGTGGATCTTTTTATTAAAAAAGAGGGAAAAAGACATCAAAATAATTAAAATGAGAAAATAACAAAGAAATAAAAAAGAAACTGGTGAGTAATTTTCGGTTAGTAGAAAAATGCTTCTTTGGGAAGGTAGCCAAATTATTAACTATAAAAGGGCAGGAAGAAAAACTTTCGGTACCATGAAAAATTCATGAGTGAGTAGGAGGTCAGAACTACAGTGACTTGTAATTCAGCTCAGGTTGTATTAACTTGGATATGAACTTCTGAACTTGATTTTTCACCAGCTTTCTAGTTTGGGATATTGGTAAGAAATTATTAATCATGAAATATATCAGTTTCTTTCTGAGTTATATGGGATATTGGTGACTCAGCTGTACTGTTCAGAGATTTGAAAAGCTTGCTGCTCTCAGTTATCATTTATAGTTCTTTATACCCATATACTTCTGTTTCTAATTTAAGTTCTTTTATATGTATTGTTTCAGGGTTTAAAAAGTGTAATTTTCTTCTTTAGAGTCCTTTAAGACATCGATATACATTTTTCTCTGTTGAATTCTAAACAGGATAAAATTAAACTTCAGTAAAAAGCTAAGTTACTTAATAAAATAGGGATTTTGGACACTCAGTTTTTGTTTAATTTCTGTATAAACTCTGTTTTATTCTTTAACTCAACTTTTGTAAGCAACTATGCTGCCACTTGACTACCGCTTTTGGATGTGCTGCAGGAGCAAAAAAATTGGGCACTTACTGGAGTTTCAAAACATCATCCATGTGTAGTAAATAAAGTTTTCGTACTTTTTCCAACAAAAATGAAATCTTATTTTCTTTACTGGGTACTTTTCCCAGGCAAAAAGTGTGTAAACTGAATAGGCCATGGAAGTTCACTGACACAGAGTTCCATGAAGGTGTTATAGTCACCCTAAAAACCTATTTATACACCAGTTGTTTCATACAACATTTGTAAACCTCACAGATTTTACTATACATGCTTTCATTCATATCATCATTGGCTATGATCTTGCCTCATAAATTAAGTAAGGTTGGGTCTTGTCAGTTCTCTGATAGGAGGCCTCCAAGGAAAACCCAGATGGTGCAGGCATTGACAGCAATTCAGTGGGAAGACCACCTACTGTGTTAGTACTCATTTTTCTTCTAGATTGAGAGCATTGTGTTTGGAAGGATGTTGCTGGTTTTTTCTGAAGTCAAAAATTAAGAACTTGACCAAAACTAAGTATTTTAAAGGATCATAATAATATTCCTATCACATCTTGCATAAAAGTACAGAAATGGTTCAGATCTTGCCAGCTGAAATCAGAAAACAGAGTTAACTGAAAATGTCTTTTTGTTTGTTTTTTTTTTTCTGTTTCCTCTAATATTCTTTATAAAAATTGAACTTCACTCAACACAGACATTTGTCATGAAAGAGAGTTTTAAACCTAAAAATTGAATGAAAAGCAGTTAAAGTAGAAGCAAAGTGTAACCAGTCCTGATACCATTCTGCCCACATGAAACTTCTCATTATAGAAGTTCAGGGCAGAAAATAAAGATACTTCTGCACAGTGCATTTGTCGACTATTGTCTTTTGCCCTGGACAGGACTGGGATTTAAGGAACAGCAGATATCCTTGTGGGCAGGTATAAGCTTCCTCACAGCTGAAATCTGAATGATATAATTGTGAATTTTGTATACAGATTGACAAGATTATAACTGTTTTCTAAGGTTTAGCATCTAGAGCTTTAGCATGGAAAAAGATTTTTCAAAACCTAGGAGCTTTCACAGCTATAGAAAAAAATATCTTTGACATTGACAATTGGCCAATGTATTCATATATATAAATAATGGATTTTTTTCACAGGGCATGTAAAAGACAGATTTATATTTAACTCTTGGAGCCTAGTTGCTGCCAGTGTTCTGTGTCAGAGAGTGTACAGTGGACTAAAACTTCACATACAGTTACAAGTATTCTGTCTATACTGAGTTCTTTGAACTTGATCTTAAATCTTCCTAAACACAAAATAGTTGTCAAGTCAAATATTATTTTAAGGGAAAGTCACAAGGAAATTACACCAGCAAGGAATCACAACCAAGTACAGAATACCTGTAGACTCTAATAATGTGAAATTATCTACTCATTTTAGGATTTTTCATTGACTAGGGGAGATGAAAGAGGAGGAAAAGGAGAATAATTAATGAATTTTTCTCATAGTTTCTAAAAGTTAGAGATAGAGGTTATGAAAATATATTTTGAACTTTGTGCAGGTGTTGCGAAAACTTTGCTGCTTGGAACTTGATCTGTAGGATGGTGTCATCTTTAGATTCCAAGAATTCATGTTGTTCGAAACTAACCTGGGTTCCTGGAAAGTAAAATGGGAAATCTCTTTGCTTTTGCTAATGTTTCAGGTTTAGTAATTATTGTGACAGGCATGTTAAGAATATTCTTAAGGTAAACACTATTAACAACACTAAACTTGAATAAATTGAACTGTGTATTTTCACTATACGCCCTCTGAAAATGTATCAGTGTAAATACTGAGCTAGACTTGACAGAAAGTCTGCTTTTGGTGGAGACAACAGAGTAGGGTGTGTTTAGGAATAATACTGGATTTCTGCTCACCATCAAGAATAGCGGTCACAGCCACTGTGCTCAGACGTAAGACTACTGTCTATCTTCCCCTACAGCTTTGTAGGATGCTAGAGGTACCTCAGAGTCAGGGAGAGGAGTCAGATTAAGCATGACAAAGCAGCAAGGTGAAGGAATGAAGCCTTAAGGGAAAGGAAGGGGTTTTTTTGTGAGAAAAAGCTTTCTTCAAGTGTCTTGAGTGAGTCTTGAGTTCCTGGACAAGAAATTGTCACCATTTCTTCTCTGACAGCAAACAAAACCCTAACACAAATTCTCTGTGGCTGATTGATAGCTTCTCCATTAACTGCCAGTGGCTGAAGTCTGCAAAGGATCTCAGTGTTCTGACCCCATTGTTAATCATGAGGTTAATAATACGACACCAACTGACAGATTTTTTTTTTCTGCTTTTCTGGTTTTCATTTTTAAGAGAAAATAACATATACACAATCAACACAAAATAATATTTTTCTGGTTCTGAAGTTTCCAAAATTTTGGTTGCACCAGAACTGAAGCTGCAGATAATTTATAGTAATATCTGCTGATTTCAAAGATTTCCTTTGGTGACACGGGAGGAAGAGGTGCTGTGATGCTGCTGTGTGGTTTTGCTTCCCCATTTTCAGAATGAGATGCTTTGATATTTCTTGTCATCTTTTATCTTATTCTAGATTAAATACAATATTAAAAACTGCAAACAGTTTTAAAGGTTGAAATCAAAACAAACAGATCAGCTTCAGAGAGCTTTCTTTTTTTATAGATTTGTGGGGCTTGTTCAGCATTTCGTAATTGCAGAATTTCCTATGGAACACAGAGAGATAACCTGAATTCTTCTGCCATCTCTAGCTATAGAAGGCTTTGCTTACATGTTTACTATATTAGCAGGAGAAAGTTTCAGTACACAGGGTGAACACATTAAGGGGTGAATCAGGATTTCGTAGCAATGGGAGCCATTCTTACTTGTTGCAGAGGCTGGGAGACGTGCTGAATGAATCAGGAACTGCAGCAGGTAGAAAGACCATCTTGCATGTGCAGCAGCTCTGTGGTGCCCTGATGATCTGGGTTCCCATTCCTACCTCTGCTTCCTGGGAGGTGGTGCCAGGCGACTCTATTAAAATTGGCTTCTCAAAGGCAGTCAGAAACTGTATGCTATTTGCTTTCTGGGTGTCCAATGGCAAAGGCTATGGAGGACCAAGCTGCAGAACTACTCAACACTCACAATTGTGGCTAAACTGAATGGGGAACCATGATTTTAAAAGTTATAAAATACTTGCCATGATAGACTTTTAAATAAAAATCATTCTACATGTGTGAAATTTGTCTTCCAGGTCTAACTATGTCTGTATTTCTGTTACTTCTGAATAAGAATGTGCATGGTGATTGCCCCTGAACTTACAGGGGTATTATCATAATTTGTAGCTGATAGAAACACTATACAAATTGATGCCATTGTGGAATCTGAGAGAATCAACATAGATTCTTCCGTCAGAATAAGACTGAGCTCTGTACAAAAACGTGATGGGAAGTCATACTTTGAGTTACATAGAATTACATAGATAAAATGGAATATTCAGCAGATGCTTACTAAGAATATCCCTGGTGAAACAAAGGCCCTAAGAAAATACAGTACGGAATCACCTGGTGCGAGACAGTAACTGTCATGTATATATTTAAGGGGACTGAATTAACATTGGTCAGGCAGCAATATTAGAATTTGTGTATTTTGGTTGCTTTGATATGCAACTTCAGTGTGCTTTCACTGTAAGAATGTATTTTAAGTGCATGTAAGTAATATGTTGACTAGGATGTTTCAGTAAAAAATAACTGTGGTTGGTACAAAGCTTTATCTGTATTTCTTAGAAGCTGAATCTAACTGGAGTGCTTTGCTTCTTCTATGTTGCATGTTTTCCCTTTTTCGCTACTAGTTCAAGCTTATCATCAAACTATGAGGGCATTTAAGCAGTGTTGAAGACAGTGTCCAAATGAAGAGTTCTTATTCCACAACCCTAGTAAACTGGGAGTAATCAATTTACAAATGTGCTTGCAGTCTGCTAAACTGGAATATCCAGCTCAAAACCAAGATCTCCTAGAACTTTGGATTTTGATTCCAGATTTGTTAAGGCTTCCTACCTCTGGGAGTTTTTTTAAAATGAGACTGTTATTGCAGAGTCAGCAGAGGTGCTGACTTATTCAAAAAGCACATTGATGTAATAGGAATTAGGATGGATCAAAAGCTCTGGTAGGGGGGTATAAGTAGACATACTGTATACAGTGCTCCCCAGATTACCTCTTCCTCTGTTTTGGTTTCTTGGTGAGATGCCCTCTCTACTCTTATCTGAAACAGGTCCGTACAATGGCCCGAATTTTAAAAACTGATAGAGGACTCTATTGTCAGGTTCTGAGTGTTCAACTTGAAACATTGTTAAAGTTGCCTAATATTCAGAAAGCGCTCAATACCTCTTTTATGAAAATCCATTTCCTTTGAGCCAGGCCCATAAAATTATTGGTCACCTCAGAACATATAGATCAGTCTTCTTCCCCACTGGCAAAAAAACCCAGCTGGGTGAAACTGCTGTTACTTCCATAGCTTACCATGAACATCAGAGCTTGGCAGGATTTCACTGCCTTCGGTTTCTTCCACCAGAGATGCATAATGGTGATTAAATAAGTTCTGTCCTCCTTTGGAATATGGCCACAATTTAAACTGCCCAGAGGAAACTGAGTCAGCTCAGGCTGAGTGCTACCTCCAAGCTCAACCGCTTTTCTCAGCCCAGTGCTCCCTCCTGGCCTCTGTGGTTTCCTCTTTGCAGAAAGCACCTCTCCATATTGCATTGGTTAGCTGCTTCTCGATTTGTATGCAATATGATGTGAGGTAGCAGATTCCCTGGCCCAGAGGTTATGTAATTTTACAACCTTAAAAGGTAAATTATTGATAGGTTTCTGGTGCTCCAAAAATAAGTAGGTGAAATATTTACAGAGCAAGATCTGGACATGATCTTTGCTTCAGCTTTTATTCTGCCTGTTGCTCCCCCATGCTTCCCATGCCTCTAGACAGACTCAGTTTAATATCCATCCCAGATATACTGCCATCTCCAAGCTTCTGGCAACCACTGTTATCCGTCACACTGACATGCTACACAGGAAAATTTTTTGGTGGAGAAATAAAAAGTTATTGGCATAGGTAGTTTGGAAGACAGAACAGCTTTCTTACCCAGTGAGATATTATTGTGTTTCAGAAGCATCTGAAGGGAGTCGAACCTAGTCCACACATATGTTCAATTTCAATGGTGTGTTGAGGCCAAAATTTGGGGCCAGCTGCTCCTAAACCTTTGGCATGTGCTTTTCTTTAACCACATTGAGCACTGCCTGTGTGTATGTGCTTGCACTGTTGTGACCTCAGCTTCAGAGCCATATATATGTTTCCTAGCCTCTCAATGTCTTTTTTTTTTTTTAAAAAAAAAGGGAAAATACGTCATTTGGAGTTAAGTCCAGAAAAGCAGTTTGCTGTCTTTTGGCTTATTAAAATGCAGTAGTACCAGAAAATATAATGTGACAACTACTGCCTGACTTTTGCATCTATATGGGATAGACTTTAATACTGTTTTAAAACTGAGACGATATAGGAAATGAAGCCTCAAAACTTATGTATTCTTGTTGCACGTAAACTGGTACTTTTTTGTCACACATGAGGACAGACATTAAAAAAAAATTTATAAAGTATTTATGAGGTTTTGATTTACCACAATTATTTTCTCTGGCTTTTAGAGTCTCTGAATAGTATCTTAATGCTAGATCATATTTTCTGACAACAGAACACCAGATACACTGTAATGATTTGGCATTCAGCCTTTTGGAATGAAGGCCAAAACCGGCTAAATAAATCTTTTCCAATAGCAAGGAGCAATGATTGCATTGTAAACTCTGGATAAATCTGTGATATTACAGAAAGCAACTGTTTTGCAATAAATTGACTTGAAAAAAAGAATCTATGGAAAAAATTTCTCATACTGGAAAGATGCCAACGTGGTATTACACTACCAGAGTCTTCTATACTGTTGCAACTGAACATTTAATAATGTGAGAGGAAGTTTTTTTCTTGATTATTACACTCAGGGTTGGGTGAGAATCCCAGAAGGGATAAGTATTTAATAGAAATGTTAACTTTATTAATAACATATAAAAAACATCGGGATTCCTAGTAGTCAATTCTACACATGGTTAAGAAAAGGCAGGTGGTCTGTGAAATAGCTTGGGCTCATGCTATGCAGGTTTTCTGTCATGAGGGGAAAAGCTCTGAGTTGCTTTTTATTCAGCTGGAGACAGTGGAGTAAAATACTCACCGATGTTCATTTACTGCTTGTGGTGTTTGACTGCGGGTCCTAGAAGAGATGCAAGAGCCCAGGGCTGTTGTGATAAACACTCTGAAAGTGTATAGGTATGCATCACCCTCACCCAGAAGAGCTTGTAATTTAAAATACAGATGTGTCAGACCTAGTGGCAGATGTTGAAGAGAAGCAACTTACGGAAGCCACGAAACTGCCCGTGGCAGCAGTGGAAGGAGGAGCGGTCCAGGAGGCTGAGCCCCATGGTGCAAGCTTGTGACTTCCGGTCCACAGGGGCATGGGTTTGTTTGCTTTACCTTCAGACTTTCACGTGTGGAAACACTGTACGGAAACTCACAGTCGCACATTGACACAACTGTGCAGCCATACAGGTCCCTCCAGCAGCTTTGTGTATGTGTGGGACAGGAGAAACAAGAGGGCCCCATGGTGCTCCTCAGGTCAGGGCCTGGGAGCGGAGGGGCAGGTGCCCTCTGTGACCCCCTGCTGTATCTCTTCTTGAGAAACTACCCCGGTTTTGCTTTAAAAAGAGCCAGAACCAGCTGAACAAATGTATCGCTATTTGGTGTAGCGTTTCCATGCAGTTCAGGTTAATAGTTCAGTTACACTGCAAAGACTAAGTCCATGTTCTCCAGAAAGTATAGCCTCCACCTCAAAAGCAGTTATAATAACAACAATAATAACAATAATAACAATAGTAGCTATTATTATTATTATTATTATTATTGTTATTATTGTTATTATTATTATTATTGTTAAACTATCGCATTATAGTGAAAAAAAAATCCAGGCAAAGATTCTCAGCCAAAATGGAGAGGGAAGGACAACTCAGGATGCAGAGGGCCATACTGAATCTCAATGAAAGCTTTTGATGGCTCATAAAGCCCTGTGAGGGCAGATTTTAACTCCTTGGGCTTTATCACAACCCTTCGCATTACCGTTTGGAGCTATTGCAGTAGCTACAATGAAAACCAAAATGAAGCGACGCCTTGTCGGAGCTCCCTGCGCCCCTCCATCGCCGCTGCCACGGGGCTGTGTCAGTGCAGTCAGCAGCGCGCAGAGCCCATTTCCATCCCCATTCCCGGCCCCAGCCCCAGCCCACCAGGCTCGCCCCACTGCAGGGGATCGGTCACGGTCCCTGGGAGCAGGCAGTGGCGGGGAATCTTGCGGATGGTGGCTAGGAAGGGCTGCGGTATGTAGAGGCGTGCAGGGAGAGGAGTGTTGGAGCATATCCAAAGCGAAAATCTCAGAGTCTTATCAGCTGAGAGATGTCAAACGTTTGCCTTAGGCTGCAAAGCATCTGGGACGCTGCCGGGGAGCATGTCACGACAAGACTGGCACCGTGGTGCTCCAGGGACCACGCAGAAAACCTTACGATCACAGCTGTAACTTGGCCGCTTCCTGAGTTACCGCCTTCGGTTTCAGTCCTCGCAACCCATCTGAAACGTAGCAATGTCCCAGCATGATGCACTTAGCACATCTGATTGTTTAATTACTATCTCCCCTCCACACATGTAGAATCACAGTTTCACCTGCTCATGTGGCACCCACATGTGCTGTCCTGAACATCAGCCTGTGAGCGTCTTGGGATCACTGCCAGTCTGGTATCTTCTTCTCCTGCCTTTGTTAGTGCTCTTCATTCAAACTGTGGCTAGGTACCTAAATAGAAATGCATTAACAAAACAATTGTGCAACTTGTGTAATACTTGGCAGAATTTTTGTTAACTGCTTTGAAAGTGAAAAGTGCCTTCTAGATAAAAATAGTTAGAAAGAATCCTTGTGCAATCGCTAAACATTTGCCAGGGAAAGTGAATACAGTTTTTGAATTTTGTTTTTTTAAAGGCTTTCCATCACTTGAAGCCACATGGACTTTAATTAAGTGCTATCACGATGGCTGTTCAATGAATGTATGTCAAGTATTACTCAGTAAACACAACAGCATAGGAGTTCTCTCAGAACTATGTCAGAAAAGAGAATACATTTTGATTCTGAAAAATACCTGCTTCCAAGTGTTTTCACTGTCATTATGTAAAGAAGACATCCCACTTCCTCACACTATGGCACTTTTAAAAAGTTATTAGGTGTTTAACTGCATTTCCAGTGTAAAAAAGTTGATCTGAAAGAGGCTTCAAGAAAGAGGCAGGGTGAAGAAGATGTAGGCAGAAAAAAGGTTTGAATAAAGCTGCCAATAAGTTTATACCCAGCAAATGAATGCAGGTAAGAAGAAAAGGAAAATCCCTGGCGGGAAACATAGATTTCCAGGAACTTGCTGTGTTTATTAATTAGATTAATTTGCTTCTGGTCCAAATGAAAGTACCTTGAAAAATACAGAGAGAGGAATCAATGATGCATTTTTGGTTCCTGTTATGGTCCATTTGCATTGTTTGGGGACTTTATGAAGTGTTTTTGTTGCAGAGGCTGTTTTCCTCCACCAGTCTTGTGCTCTGGCACCAGGCTGGCAGCATGGTGAAGCATGGATAACAGCATTGCTTATGTTCATGTACCAAAGGTAGGGTTTGCTCTCTGTGTTTGATGCTGTGGCTCTGGGTTCATGCTGTAACTCAGACATTCAAGGTAAGGGGCCAGAAGGCAGATAAGCTTTTTTCCTCCAGCAGCTGTTAACAGAGTTTGCAACGCATGCTTAAGATGCCACCTGACCGGAGGCAGTGATTTAATAGATTTAATAAACTGGGAGCTGTCTTAGGACTCTGCATCCTTTCCTGTCTCTGCCATTGCTCTCCTGCTAAATGACCTTTTCAGCCTAACGCCTCAGTTTCTTCAGCTGTAAAATGGATGCAGTAAGCATTGCAGAAGCAATCAGTAAAGTGTTTTTCTTTCTAGAGAGAAAATTTAATAGGATGATAACTGGGCACCATTTTTATCAGGGATGTTTTAGAAGAGAGGGCAGATTTTGTGTGGTTCCACTGTCTCCTCCCTCATCTTTGCAATACTGTAAGGATTGTGTTAGTGTGTTTTTTATAATTTCTGCTTTGTTGTTTCAATCAGTTTGGAATAAGTGAGCACCAAAACAAGAGGTAGGGAGTAGGTGAGAAATCTTAAGAGTCACTGTTTGGGAGATGATAGATACGCAGAAGAAGGAGGTGTTTAAAAGCACTCCAAAACTTAACTGTGCAACATCACACAGAAATTTATTTTAGAGGAATAGATCTTGATCTTAGCAGATTGCCCTGTATTTTCATACTAATAGTGTGTTCAACATTTTCAAGTGATAGCATGTCAAGAACATCACAAACATCCAGCCACTGTCTAATTGTGCTGACTAGCTATTTCTAATCTGATAATAAGCAGTGAATTGGTTAATGGTGTTGGTACTTAAGTGTGCATGTTTATGCTTCAAGGCTGACACTCCGGTAAGATGAATGGGGGAAGTTAACTTCGCTTGATGTTATTGTTCTAGCTGGTAAGGATGAGGACTCAACAAGATGAAAGTATGTTGGTTTACATTGTCAAGGCTATCTTCACAACCAGAAGCTAGAAACTTCCTTTATTATGAGAAAACAAACACATAAATTCTGGGAAATAGAATTAAACCCTCCATTAATCTGCATGAAAGCCTTAAATCATTCAGATTCATAGATTTGCTACCTACGGTAATTTTTCACTTCTGTGTTTGGAATAAGAGTTTGTCATGATCAGACAGCATCATTGCTTGCATCCATTGATGGGATAAGAAATGACAGTAATAAAACCAAATACAGCAGGCCTCTGTTTTCTTCAAAGTGTACCTTTTCTGCAAAGAAGCAGAAAGAAATACTAATAGAATGCTACCCTGTCCTGTTGAAATCTGTTCAGAAAAATAAATGAAGTTCTGTTCTTGGCTCCCTTTGTCTTGTTGAACAATATAGGATAACTCATTTGAGCTAACTTTACGCCAGCTTCCCAACTGGGAAACAAGAATGAATGAGTTATGCATGCTTTCTAAAAATGTTGAGAAATGAAGATGAAAAATTGTTACATAATCCCTAAGCACCAAATTGGGTGACCTTTATTCATATTGAAGTAATGAGGACTATTTACAGAGCAACCTACCGTTCACCGTGAGTAAGGATGACAGAATCCAGGCTGGTTTTGTCTTGGCCCAAAGAATACTTCTGAACTGCTGTTTTTGTCACGTTTTATAGTTCCATTTTCATAAGATTAAAGGGACCCGAAAATTAATAAAATTGCAGGTTGGTGAATGATGCTGTGTGTTTGAAGATATCCACGCTCTAACTAAATCATTGCATACATCTTTGAATGCCAGTATCTCATCTGTAATATTACTGCTGGGATTTTCGGAAAAATAGCAAGTAATGTCAGCTCTGTACTTAAACTGTAACCAACAAGCCCTGGGGAGCTATCAAGTTATCAGTCTTTAGTACTGAAAACATAACACCGGTTTAAGTATAGCTACTCAAAATGGGTCAAGTTACAGCTGGGTTATGTTTTAGTGAACTAAAATTAATAAAGTATTTTCAGCCAAACAGGCTAATTCATAAGTGTAGATATTTGTAACCAAGTTCCTGATTCTAGCTCATTTTCATTTAACCCTGTGAGAATTGGTTAGGCGTGTGCACACACACACACACATGCCAAACCACTTGAGAACACTGAAGTTCTCAGTTCTTTATTGCACAGAACCTCAAGCTGGAATGGAAATGCTAGCACTCCAGCATTCAAAATCTGGATTGGATTCTAAGGTCTAATATGTTTGGGTCTGGAGTTTGAACTTTGTGTACTTTAGAGGTAGATGTTATGTATTCTGATCTGAGTTGAAATATGTGGTAATTGGTAGGAAATCAGACAAAATCTTTCCTTTCAAAACTGAAATGCTGTGTGTCAGTTGTCTCCATAAATGTTTCCTCTTTTTAAAGGAAAAAAAAATAGATTTGATGACTTAAGAGATAAGTCAGAGCAAGTCACTGCTTAAGCAGCAGTAGAGGAGGCATCTTCGGTGGCTAGAACAGTCTTTGTCCTATGTACACGTTAATTAAAACATGTAAAGATAAATTTGCTTGTCAGATCAGCTAAGAAATTGAGAATTTGAAGGCTCGTGGCAGCCACTATTTCACATTTACATTCACCATTTTTGTGTGATTCTGTAAAAATCACGTGTCTCTATTTTCCCTCCAGTTCCACTAGTGAATCTCCAAGAGACAGTATGGGTTTGGCCCCAAGTGATTAGGTCTTTTTTCTCAAAGCACATAAATTATTTCTGGGCCATTAATTGTGGAAGAATCTAATCGCAGTTCACTGTTGATTTTGGAAGGAATAAGTTAGGTGTTTCAGCCTATTTAGCAAGGTTGTTACATGTCTATCTATGTGGACTCTTAAACACATACTTGGTAAAATTAAAGATCCAGACAACAAACTCTAAGCTTGCTTTTTGTGACGCTTAGTGAAAAGCCAAAGAATCCACAGATGTCTAAATGAACTACATTGCTACTCATACAACCTTTAAAAAGCCTGTAGAATATACTAATCCAGTTTTTCATAATGTTTTGAGATCTTATACAGAAGGAAAGGAAATAAAAAATCCGTAGTGCTGTTGGTTTTACGCATGTATATGCAATATTTAATTTTGAAATTAAGAAGTTCAGAACTTATGAAGTGGAACTGAGACACAACTGTCCTTTCCACATTGTACTTTCCAAACAACAACAGAACACTAGACGCAGTTTTACGATGCCTCTGCACTTAGTCTTATGATGGATACAGATCCATTTAGTGATTTTGGTTTTTTGTCAGAGATACTTATTTCATTTTCTCAGCATACTTTCATGGTCATCGCATTATTTTGTGGATATGTACCTGATATCTCTCTATATTAGAAGACTGTTATTTCAGTTTTCCTCATGGGAAATTGAGGCATAGAGAGACTAAGCGACTTTTTCTAGATCACAGAGGACATGAGTCAGAGCAGGCTACATGATCTTGCATTTGGGTTTAACTTCTAAATTACTATATATCTTTCCTTAGGACAAATCAGTGCAAGCAATGAATTAAACTGCTAAATATTTGTTTGAAAGCCAAACAAATATTCTTAACTTAATTTGGTGAATAAAAAACTCCAATAACCCAGAATATTTCTCCAGTTAGCCTTATTTTGGTATGTATTTTGGGAAAGAGAAGAGCGAGGTTGTTATTTTTTTTCCCATCAGAAACATCTGTGTTGTTTGCCAATATCTGCCTTGGCAATACTTTGTTAGTAATGTATGTATTTTGCCTTTTAGAAAACTGGTTTCCTAAGGCTGAGAAAAACTGTGAGCAAAATTATGTGGCAGGAAACATTTAAACATGAAATTACAAATTCAGTGTCAAAAAACACAACTTCACAATACTTAGAAGACATCTTCAGTCTAAAAATATACTATTGATTGAGAAGTAAATGAAGGCAGCAATAAAAATTCACAAAACTAAAACCAAGAGTAATAGCAGTCAGTTTAAAACTGACTCTAGGGAAATATGGACAATTGACACAGGAAGCTGAAAGTATCTTTGAAAAATTCGGTGGAGGAAAAAAAGAAACAATACTTCAAGTACATAAAGAAAAAGTGACATCTTAGTAATGATTTAAATCGAGTACTCAGCAAGGATAGTGAAAACATGGATCATGATGTGTAAAAGGCAGAAGTGCTCATACACATCTGTTTTTCTAGAAAAAGACAGGAAGATCTACTTCTACCTTGAAACTAATGAAAAGTGTTTTCTACCCCATCAGTAGTTAGAAACAATGCTGATCAAATATTATTACATTTTTTTTCCACATTGGCAGGGTCAGATAATAGCCTTGAAGCAAGCTAAGGTAGCTTATTTCACTGTACTAATAGTTTTTCAATTATGGAATGCTGGGGAAATTGCAGAAGACTTAATTAATGCTGAGAGTTCCCATTAAAAAACTGTTAAGAATCATACAAAAGACTGACTAAAACAGAAGTAGCAAAGAAATAAGTATAGATGTAGAACCGTCATCTAGGGCAAAATAGTTCTAGTGTGGTCCTGTGAGGAACTGTTCCGTCTCCCATGCAATTCACAGAATCACAGAATCACAGAATCACAGAATGGTCGGGGTTGGAAGGGACCTCTGTGGGTCATCTAGTCCAACCCTCCTGCCGAAGCAGGGTCACCTACAGCAGGCTGCACAGGACCTTG
>Ga0065711_1036917_pt1 | contig 20417 bp, 11 predicted proteins | sample Hoacrofraction12_FD_59098 | JGI IMG/M metagenome (GOLD analysis project Ga0065711, IMG submission 59098) | Hoatzin crop microbial communities from Cojedes, Venezuela - Epithelial fraction 12 v2 (version 2) | ecosystem: Host-associated > Birds > Digestive system > Esophagus > Crop | place...
AATCACAACGAGTTGCAGTAGTTTTGCCTATATATGGTTAGGAGTCTAACCAATCAGATGCTGTAATTGCTTTGCTATATAAACCTTGTTTTGCTGACTAATAAAGGTTGAACGATCAATACTCATATTGGGGTGACATTGTTACAACAGATCCGTAACCCACGCCAACACTACGGCACTCGAAAACTGTTCCTATTTGGATCCCTTAATAATAATAATTTGAAATAGCATCCTCATGAATAAATGTCTTCCATAAGATTTAGGTCCAAGTAGAGCTGAACTGAAAAACATTTTGTCAAAATTTGAACTACCTTCTTTTTAAAGGATCAATTTATTTTAAAATGGTTCTTGTTCTAGACAGGAGTCTCTTGAGAAACCAGAAGAGAATGGAGGAAAGTAAAATGGAGGCCAGAGATGCACATGATGAGACAAGAAAACCTATGAATAAATGGGTGATAAAGTAAACCATGGTAAAGGGCAGCTTAAAGACATAAAATTCTGGTGATTATATGGCTCGTTACAATAAGAAGAGAAAGAAATTGTAACTGGTAGATTTGAAATGAAAGTATGACCAGTATAGCAAATTGAAAATGCAAATAAAACAGTAATTTCATAACTGCAAGATACAGAAGTTTAACCTTTGAAAAAGTAAGACATGACATTTGCAGTGATTTGCAGACTTCTAAAAAAGAATAGATGTAGTTACCCTCTTTACCTTAAATGACTGTCAGAAAAGTGGAAGTAGCTTGACAGGCATTTTAATGGTGATTATAAAGTTACAGAGTGCTGCCGTGCATTTTCTTTATTTATGCTAGCAACCAAATAGGAAAATCTTACCACTTCTCCAAGTCTCTTGTCTATTCTGATGGGCTTCTCACCTTCTTTAAAGTTGCTATAACTGGAAACTTTTTGAATGATGGTGGCCACAGGTCTTAATGATTTACTTGATAATTCTAGGTTTTGCATGCATTTCTCTGTCCAATTAAGTTACAAAGTGAGTTTGACAGACGGACAAGATTGTATCACAAGGATAGAAGCTGAACTTAAGTTTCTACACCTACAAAAAATGTGTCTCACTGACAAAAACTTGTAATATTTCGAATATGAATGTGTTTCTTGCAGGATTCACAGTGAGTATTGAGAATCTCTTTTTACTTCTTGTTCGCAGGTATCACAACACTATCAGGTGGTATCTGAAAATTGTACGTTAGAGGGTCAGAATGCGCACGTATAAACCACTAAGAAAAAATTTGAGGGGAAACAATATCTGAAACTATCAACCACTGTGGTACATGAATTTTTTTAGAAGTAATAAAGACCCTGTGAAAAACTGAAGTCTTCTCCATACAAGAAGCGAATTCTGGCAAATTATATGTAAAATCACAATAAAGCAAACTAAAGGCTTGGAGAAGGCATGAAAACTAAACATAACACTTTTTAAAAATACATTATTAGGAAATCTGCCTGGGGCTATGCAGAATGTTCTGATGTTCACAATATAAGACAAATGTCTATGAAAATCACAGCCATGTTTGCCACGGAGATCTGGGAAAGTACTCATACTGAGAATGTTACATCAAGGTAACACACTGAAGAATTTACCTCAAATAGAAATATTAATGGGAAGAGCTTACAGAACAAATGAACAGTAACATACTGCCACAACCAGATGGTATTTACCCAGCAATCCAAAGTAACTGTACAAAATAAATAAACTGTAACTACAGTGCGTAGCCTCCCACTTAAATCTGCCTCTGCACCAGAGGACTAGAGGATGGCTAGTGTGATGCAATACTTAAGAAACATCATGGAGAGCCAGGCAACTATAAAAGAAAAAAAAAAGAAAAAAAAAATCTTCCAATCCAACACATTTAAGCCTTGAAACATTCTACTGCAGAGTGCTGAAGAAGTTAAATGTTCGCTCAACTTCAAGAACCAACTGAGAAACACCATAGAAGAAAAATACAGTTTCTAATCACACCATTTCTAGGTCAGTAAGATTTGAGGCATACACATGGGTTGAAATAGTGTAGGAGAGCGTCAACACACGCTTACACTTGTCCTTTTGCCACTGTATCACAGTACCAACAGTGTTCAAGATAATCGTAGGTTATATGAACACTCTGTATGATCTACTAAATTCATCCTTATTTATTTATGTAAGGATTTTCTTTAAATACAGACCAATTTGGCACTGGAAAATCTACAGCAGTTGAGTTTTTTGAACAAAGCATTTTTTCCCAAATTCCCTAATGAGGCCACTAAGGCATTTCACACATGCACAGAAAAGATCTAGATGGTTTCAGAGGACGCTCGATTAATGTAAATTCACGCTGTATGTCGCAGCCAAAGAATCTAACACTGCGAGTTCTGTTACATAAGCTACACTGAATCTGTGACAGATTCGGATCATTCTGTCTTCGCCTGCCTTCCAACCCTCTTGCTGGACCTGGAAGAAGTGGAAATTATCTGTGGCACAATTTTCTCTCCAGACCGCAGTAAATAAGTGTGAACAGCTGCATCCCTGCCATCCTGCACACAATCTCACCCTATCGTTTAACTTCCACTGGCAGACTTGGTATCTGGGCAACAGGCATCCTGCAGAAAGCCGGTGATTGCAAGAGACACTGCCATGCTAGTGGAAAACTATGTGAAAAAAGCAGCAAGGGATATATTTAGAGGAACTGAACTCAAAACAATTTTTTCTTGTAATTAATAAATCTAGTGAGAAAAAGGTTGACCAAAAAGTTGACCAAATAAATCATTGCTCAACAGCAGTTCAAGCATATGATTCCACCCTGTAAGTGCAATGGCTTTTTCTCTGACCATCACAGTTCAGGCAAAAGCAACAGTCACACTCCATCAATAGAAACTGTTTCAGTCCTTAAGGAAGGAAGAAATAAATTAAACCTAGAAAACATTCAAAAAATTTTTTTAAAAATCTGCAGTAAAAAATGTAAATTGAGGTAGGAATCATTCCTAAAATCATTTTGTGCAAGCAGGACAGAATCTGCTTCCATTTTCTTTAACCTACAGCATTAAAGGACTGCGACAGCATTCACTCTAGGATAAAAACCCTGCACTAACATAGGTCTCAATTATGATTGAATTTCATTAGGGTTTGTTTATATGAGCTATGAAATAAACTGTCATGATATTTTCTGGCATGATTACGACAGCTAATATCCTGTATCAGGGCAATAACATCTGGATACTTGTTTACTTCATCATTATTGAAAGGTCTGTCTTGGGAGTTTTATAACTTCCTTTTGGGGAGAGACTTTCTCCTTTTTTTGAAAAAAAAAAACCTGTCAAAAAATATGTATTTTGGTACATAATTTTTAACTACACTTGTTTTCAACAAATCCTATAGTAAAACTACCTATACACCTGAAAGAAAGAAAATACTGTGATATTCTTAATTATTGACAATACGTGAAAAGGTAATTCCTACTGCCATAATTATTGCACATCCTACTCTATTTCTTATGCTAGGAAGCTATATTTCAGCATATTTCCAGTCTGTAACCAATACACATGAGGAAGAGAGGAATAAAAATTATAGTAGTCTCCATATGAAATAAAGTCAGAAATCAGAACATCTTTGAAAGAGGTGGAGGAAAATCACTGTAAGTAACAGCACGGCACTGGCAGAAAAATGCCTACGTATAGACCTTCTCTGTATTCCTGTTCAAGGGTATTTTAGCCTTGGGTCTCAGAAATAAGCAAATTTTATCGAAGAAAAGGCAAAAACTTTTACTAAATTCTGTCTCTCTGTGTGTGCATCTGTGTATGCACGTGAATGCATAAATGTACTAGAAAATGTGATGGTTCTAAAGCCAACACATACCTCTAGAAGCATCAGTATCAAATTCTTAGCTAATATTCACGAACATCTGTCCCCAGAAGTCCAAATAATGTTCAGACTACCTCAGATTATGGCCAACTATTTTTGACAGACATTACTCTTTTCCTATAGGCATTAAAAATTCTTTCTCCAGAACCCCGTAACAGGGACAGAGTCTTTTCTTAACTGACTTCAGAAAGAAAAATATTCTACAGAATAATTACCATTTTTCATACTGTAATTGATGGCCTTGCTGGACTTGTCAAATGCAAGACAAAAGACAAACTCGGACTGAGGCATCTCTGGACTGAGGTGTCAAGAGCGAAGAACAAAGGGAGTAATTAACTGGTGCTTATCAGACAAAAGTAAGGGGGGACAGCCCATCACTGTAAACTCAGTGATCTGTGGGATGCCGCGGAGGCTGTGGAGGCTGCGCAGCCAGAGATTGCCGGATGCGCATACCAAGATGCCCGCTCCTAAGCCGCGTCACACTGCTGAGTCCCGCTTCTGAGGACACGACATTCCATGCCAAGAGCCAATCGATACACAATAATTGACTTAGTCCCACCTCGCAAAAAGATTTTCCAAACATATAAAAATTGGCACTTGAAAACTCTCTTTGGGAGGAGGAGCCAAGCGAGAACTTCACCTGACGGACAGGTCGACGGGCCTGAACCTCTCTTCCCTCCCCAAGAAGGGGCGCCTTTTTGGTAAGAGTCGCGCCTCTGACTTTGTGAGACGTATCCCCGGGAACACATTGTTAACTAAAGCGCTAAACTATTACTTTGAGCTCAACTTTTGTAGTCAGTGCATTTATCAACGGCAATTCCAAATCTGTGATACCTGTCGCTTGAATAAATTACCTATTGTTTCAACTTTGTGAAAGTGTTTCAGTGAAAGTCCTTGGAAGGGCTCTGACAGGCAAGTTGAATCTGAGAAGTGGCTACATGCTTAACCCTTTAGACATAAACCATTGACCAAGTCTGGGACTAGGAGTAGGTCCAGCCACACCCAGACTCTCCTCTGAGAGAGAGTTTAGAACACAAGGGGGTCTGCTCTGAACCTTGTGACTCAACGGGAGGGCTCTCCTTTTGCCGCTTATCAGACTCCCCTTACCCCCCCTTTAACGCGACACATACGTTCTATACAAATGGCTGAATCAAAAACGGAAACATGTCTAATTGAGTTTAAGGATTTGATAACTAAGCACTAAAACAGTGACTTCAAGATAGGGACTAAATCACCAAACAGAATGAGAACACGGAATGATCTATAAAGACCTGTTTGTCCTTCCACCAATATACATACTTATTCATGTAATAAAATCATGCGAATTTACTGCACCAAAATCAGAAAAAATATCCCCAAGTATTCATGAATCAGAACACCTTTAGAAGAAATTTGCCAAACAGCCAACAGAGCAATCAGAATGCTCATTCTCTTAGGAAGATAAGAATTAATCAAATGTAAACACAATGATGGAAGGGATGTTCAAAATCTTTGAGATAAATAAAAGGCTACCAAGCAGTCTATAATTAAAAACAGTCAATGGGGAAAAAATATTCCTGTAACAACAGACAGATTACTGATCATTTGGAAGAAAGTGGCTTGTGACCCAAAGTCCGTGTACCTGAAATTTTTGATGAGAGGTGAGAGCCAAGGGAGACATCTATATAAAAATGCAGTGTGCTCAGGAATCACAACAATAATATCTTATTTACGGCTCAGTAATGTATCAAGCAAACGAGCATCTGAAATACTGTACATACAGCTAAAGTGACTGCAATGATTTGTCAGCCACAAGCTATGTGTGGTTATTAGCAACTGTACAGTATTCAGTGGGTGGCCTTTGACAGGATTCTTGACTCTGAAATAACCTGTTGGTACCCGTGGGCCTGTAACAAAGTGTAGCTCTGCCCTAAGTGGGATAGCTGAGGGACTGCTAAACGAGCACAGCGAGAGCCTTTTGGTGCTGGCACATCCACTGAGAAGGGATGCAGCCTACAGTCCCCAAGGACATTGGGACGGGGCAGCAGGTAGTGCAGCTACACGAGGCAGCCATAGGGGATGGCATGTCAGCAGCGTTACAACAGGCTTCCCATCCTAGAAAGCCTTCTGTAGCAGGAGTTAGGAGATGCCATCACCTGGCAAAGGACTAGAAACAGCAATTCTCTGACTCTTTCTCAGCCTTCCTCCCTGCTCTGAGATGAACATGATTCAGGGATCCTCACAGGCACTTGGCTTTTCCTTAAGTGCTGTGCTGGGATTTTGCATCTCTGTATGCTGTGTGTGGTGACAGTCCGCACAGACATCCTTAATACAGGACTTCTGCAGGTGCTGCATTTTATTTTGGCACAGCAGCTATTATATTATAAAGAAGATTTCACATCTCACCCCATCAGACTATTTGAGTTTTAGTCTTGCTTACATACTGTAATTTAACACATATTATTTTGTGCAGAGTCAGGATACCCAAGAGAATAAAAGCACTCAGAAAAAAAAGGAAGTTTTAAACTCTGAATCTTTCTACATGAAAACAAAAACAGATAACTGCTGATCTAAGGAGCTATCAATCAGATTATTACGACAATGATTTCCTTGAAATTAGATTTCTGAATATTGTATATAGAATCCTAATAACTGTGATTCAGTTAGCAAAACAAAAAAGGAGAAACGCAAAAGCTGACCTGAGGCAACTGAATACTAGTTTATATTAAAATAAACCTCTAAAGTTCCTCTCTTGTTTAAGAGATACACCGTAAGCAGGCTTGTTTGACCATAATAAGCAATGACAGCTACAGCTGCTTGTTGGACTTTCGCTAGCATGACTGCATTAACCACTGGATCTTCCTATGGGGGGCAATACATGAAGGATTCTATTCACACGAATAGGTAATCTGGTACTCTGTTCTTATCTCAAGGTGACATTTCACAGAGAAGAGCACATTGCTGAATTAACTTTGTTCCTCACAAACTATTAGTTAAGCGCTGTAAAGAAACTCAAGGAGAAAGAATACAAACTAATTTGGCTATCTGGCGTAAAGAAACTGAAGTTAACACAGAAAGAGTTTATAGGAATTACATTAGTTTTGGCTTTATTATTTGTATAGTTTGGAAAAAAAGCAGTTTATTTTCATTATTGCATGTTTTAATAAGCTTTTCAGATCCTGAAATTAAAGTCTTCGCTTACATTTTTTATTGCAGGAGTATTAAAAATATGTTAAATTAAAAGAACCCATTTGTAGCAGAGTCTCAGAGCCAGGGTAAATTACAGATCTTTTTATCATGAGAACACACTATTATAAATACAGTTTAAATCTCTGCTGCTTTATGTTAGTATAAAGGAAATACTAAACATAACAAGACACACATGTTGACAAAAACACACAACTCACAAATTGAGCTGACCACTTTTGTGAGACTCTGTTGAGAAAAACAGATCTGAATTTGAAATCCAAATACAAGCAAAATTGTATTGGTGAGGCAAGTTCACCTACTGAAGAGAAAAACAGGAAAAATAGGAAGTTATATGTGTAATATTATATGATTGCTGTTCTTTTGTTCTTCTTTCAGAGGAATATATCATTTACAAAAGATGACAGAACACAGACAACAATGAAAGTACTGTGTTTATAAACAGAGAGAACACATCTCAGAGGATATAACCAACAAAGCTGACCGAGAGAATGAAGTATTAGCAACAAACTAACTTCACAGAATGGACCAAACCCAGGGATGAATTCATTCTACATGACCATTCAGTCTCTTTGCGAAGACCACGAATTTCATAACTAGGTTCTTTCACACTCTCAAATATTTCTTCTATCATATTTAAAAGTGGACTAATTTGACAATGATATTAATGACTGATTTAAAGTCAGTTTAGAATAAGGGATTAGAATATGCTTCACCATAAGACAAAGAATTCCCTAGACAGAAATCCAATTACAATGAAGAAAGAGTAACAGCCCTGTTTCTTCTGACCTGGAACTCAGGGACTTAAAAGTTATTACCTTTGTAATGATCTATCTTTTTAGTTTATTATAAATGTATAATATAAATTATAAAGGTACAGTTCATAATAAACTTCCCACCATAATGGTGGAAACGTTATTGCCAATGTTACGGCAAAATACAGCAAAATACATCGGCACTGTTATTTCCCTCACACTGACAAAGGACATGACTGGACAAGGATAATAATTGTGGTGGGTTGAGCCTGGCTGGACACCAGGTGCCCACCAAAGCCGCTCTATAACTCCCCCTCCTCAGCTGGGCAGGGGAGAGAAAATATAAGGAAAGGCTCATGGGTCAAGATAAGGACAGGGAGAGATCACTCACCAATTACTGTCACAGGGAAAACAGACTCGACTTGGGGAAAGTAGTTTAATTTATTACCAATCAAATCAGAGTAGGGCAATGAGAAATAAAACCAAATCTTAGAAACACCTTCCCCCCAAACCCTCCCTTCTTCCTGGGCTTAACTTTACTCCTGATTTCTCTACCTCCTCCCCCTTGAGCGGCACAGGGGAACGGGGAATGGGGGTTGCAGTCAGTTCATCCCATGTTGTCTCTGCTGCTCCTTCCTCCTCAGGGGAAGGACTCCTCACACTCTTGCCCTGCTCAAGTGTGGGGTCTCTCCCACGGGAGACAGTCCTCCATGAACTTCTCCACCATGAGGCCTTCTCATGGGCTGCAATTCTTCATGAACTGCTCCAGCATGGGTGTTTTCCACAAAGTGCAGACCTTAGGGAACAGACTGCTCCAGCACGGATCCCCCATGGAGTCACAAGTCCTGATAGAAAACCTGCTCCAGCGTGGGCTCTCCGTGGGGTCACAGCCTCATTTGGGTGCATCCCCCTGCTCTGGCATGGTGTCCTCCCTGGGCTGCAGGTGGAGATCTGCTGCACCATGGACCTCCATGGGCTGCAGGGGCACAGCCTGCCTCGCCATGGTCTTCACCACAGGCTGCATGGGAATCTCTGCTCCGGCACCTGGAGCACCTCCTCCCCCTCCCTGTTCTTCACTGACCTTGGTGTCTGTAGTGTTGTTTCTCTCACATATTCTCACTCCTCTCTCCGGCTGCAGGGGTTTTTTTCCCCTTCTTTAATATGTTATCACAGGGCACTACCACTGTCAGCTTTGGCCAGCAGCAGGTCCATATAGGAGCCAGCTGGCATTGGGTCTTGGGCACTGTCGGACATAGGGGAAGCTTCCAGCAGCTTCTCACAGCAGCCACCCCTGTAGCCCTCCCCCTGTCCCCAGCCCTCCAACCTTGCCATGCAAACCCAATACAATAATTTCTCATGTAGAATTACAGAAGGCACAAGATCAAAATTAATGCCAAGTAAAGCACGACTACTTCACTGGCTGCTCAGGAATATGTATTTTGTCACAAGCCCATCAAGTTCTGCTGGTCTTCACATTTTAAAAAAAGGCTACCCAAATACTAGCTAGCTAATGCCCAGTACGTTCCAGGAAGGGTAATCAGTTCACCTACAGTGAAGGGGAACCAGGACAGGAACCTGCCTCTGCGCTCGCAGAGAAACTGCAGTGAAAGATTGATTCTTGATTGCACCAAACCTCTGTTTGGGTTTCAAAGCTGTTTTTCAGGCAGCTCTTACAGTTGCCTCCTTAATTCTTCCTCTCAATCTTTGTACCGCACTCAATGACTTTCTCTTTTGGTTTTGCTTATTTCTTTTAAACCCACAAGGTAAGTTGAGAAGAAAAAATACAGAAAGCTGTATCAACATGCACCTCTATTTCTGTACACGAAGTGAACCGTCTCTAAAAGTGCATCAAGACATCAAAGTATCCCTCGAAAAGAAAGAGGAAGCAAGAAACTTATCATAAAACAGCTGCTTCCAGGATTGCTTAGAGAAAGCAAAGGTCATGTTCCTTTCACAGATAATACAGAGTCCATGCAACTGGAGATGCTGTATGTGAATTAATAACACCTTTTGCTACAGCAATGATGTGTCTCTATTACTTTTTTTTCAGAAGAGCAATTTTCTTCACACTAATAAATTTAAGTGGAGAAACATGGCTTATGTCACAAAAACATATTGCAGCAGTGTAGTCTTTATCACTGAGTTGAAGACGACCTTTTATGTTTATTACTACACTGTTCTAAAAATGTATTTTAAAAACATAAGCAGTGCCATTACAGATACTCAGTCAACCCAAGTGCATTATTCATGATATAGGTGATTGTTGTCCTATAATGCTTTATCCATTTTATGACTCTTCAGTATTGACTTTCAAACTTCGAGAAGAGCAGAGGCATTAACACTTACTACAAAGCACAGCTCTCATTTCCAGCAAGTAGGATGCTAAGGAGACTTACTGCAGCATCTTTTCTGAAAGCTTCCCACCTGTGAGAGTAACTGGTCTTTCCTGCAAGGGTTAATGGCTCCTCTGCGTACGGCAGGGGGCTTGAGTACCAGAAAAGATGTTATAGTGTATAGACATGACATGCTACCTTCTGAAACTCTTGAGCAGTGGGTAACAAATCTGCTACAGTGCAGTTCATATATCTGAGAATGATGTTTCTTATTTGTTGTAAGTCAGTCATTTCTGTGATTTCTTTTACAACTTGTAGAGAAGCCAAAAGAGCAAAAATGCTTTGTCTTTTAGGATAATTTGTTGCCTGGGAAATTTCCATCCAAGTTTCCCACTCAGAGGTTGATCTTGTTAGGTATGATACACACTTGTTTCCAGTCCAGCAATGGATATAAATAAAAAACCTGTAAGGCCATTCATCTCATAAGAATGAAACAATTACCTAGGTGTTATGGTGCATATCAGACACTCCACCATAGCTACCAATATTCACTGTAGGAATGATTTCTGAGAGCACTGACAAGCAGCACTTAACTCCTACTGACTTAAAAAAATGAGATATTCATTTGAGAGGGCTTTGACTCAATTCATGTCTATAAATAGAAATGTTATCACTCCTGTTCAAATACATTTTAATACACTAGAAGAGTTCCAAAGCTACTTTTCAGCAATGGACAAGAGCCATCATAACAACTCTGGGCTTCATTCTGGTCAAATTTCTACTAAGTCAAATTCAGAAAAATTCCACCAGATGAGTGGCACTATGCAGGCATAAAACCAGAAATGCATCAGCCCCATTTCGTATGTGTGTTGCCCTTCCTTGAGACTGGCAATTCATACGCTACCAGGAACTACATAACTTGTCACAGGCAGATCTATTTCACAGTTCAGAAACCACCATTGAGAGCTCTGCAAACATCTCAGTTTACTTCCTCTTCTTCCCTAACGTGGCCCCAATCTTTCATAGTTTCTTTTTCTTTGATGATAATGATATATTTTTGTGAGTATTTCTAGTGAAAGGGCAGGATGACATGTGCACAAGAAAACACTAGTATTATTATTATTCTAACAAAATTGTGATACTTCATAAAATATGAAAACATGAACTTAACAAAACAAGTTATTCTGACGAGACAACTGCTTAACATAGCAGTCTATACATATGGATTCAACTAATAGACATACTGTAGCAACACATAAAAATATTTGGGAAAAAAATATTAAGTATGGAGCCCTTTAACTATTTGCAGAAAAACAATTCTGACTACTGTTGCAGATGTTGACTACTGTCCAGGATAACATCACACAGCCTAATAAAGAAGCTTTACAACAGCAGTTTTAAATCCCTACTGGCATTAAATGACAAAAGCTAACAACTATAAAGAGAAAAGGACAAGTGCCACACAAAAGCTAATGGACAACACTACAGTAGCAAAGTCAAATTCAAAACAGTTGAAAATCCCAACCTTTAAAACTACACTCATGCCAACATCAGCCGACACTCTGTTTAAAGATCAGTACACATGCATACAAATTATGGAATAAGATATACAAAAAGTACCTAACAAGACTTTTGGCAAGGCAGAATGCTTTACTGTTCTATTATTCCATGTTGTCCAAACAACTGGCAAGATAGTCCATTATGTATTTGAAATGTTCCTGTAAATTGCTTTAATTATTTTTTTATTGTTACTATAGATGAGGGGAACACATAGAAAGTGTTTAAATGGGTTGTGATTTTTTTTGTTTTGGGGGCTTTTTTGTTGTTTAATTGGGTTTTGTTGGTTGAGGTTTTTAAACATCTCATTCACAAATGACTATCTGTGAAGTTCCTTTGATTTTCTCAACAACACTTTTTAAACAATGTTTTAGTAAGAGAAAAGATGTTGCCAGCACACATTTTAGTTTTATCAACTTTTAGCTCAGATAATCTAGAGAGCACTTTGCCCTTTTTTACTTCACCACCACACAGAATTCAGCCAAAGGGTAAACTCCACAGAAAAGTGCAGATGCTATCAGAAAAACAGAAGGAACAAGATTGAAAAGGAGGAAAAATTTAAAAAGAAAGCAAAAATGTTCAAAGGCATAAAAAAGAAAGCAGAGACGAAAAAATACCTATAGTGACAATTTAGCCAACCCATCCAAGAAACAATTTATTCAGATTCTGAAGATATTAATATATTAGTATCATAGTTTCCAGATCCTCTGTTCCTCCACAGGAATCAGCTCTTACGTTCCAGAATCCTACCTCACTAGCAAGGACAACTACACTACTGGACACGGAAAGAGGGACATCAGCCTAGGGTCCACTGAAAAAGCACAGGATTCCAGGTGGTTTTCAGTAGATCCAAATGCCATTTAGCTTCAGACAGAAAAAGCTCCATCTAGAAATCGGTTGGTCAGAGAAGGGCACTCAGAGGGTGCTACCCCTTCCTACTATTGTTGAAACAAAAAAAAACTTTTCCCTGAGCTTTCTGACTAATACCTTCTCTACCAGCATATGTAAAAGTAAAAATCCTGCACTTTCATTTTCCTCCAGCAAGGCAGGAAATGAGCAGTGCAACTTCATCGTTCACTGAACACACAAGGCCTGGATGGATGAGCGGTAGAGTAGAAATTTTGCTGTTCATTTTTCTGCCTAGTGACACAGGAACTGTACTGCCATCACGGAGCTGTCATACCTGGAAGTGCTGGTCCTCAAAGATGCATTCTCTTTCAGGATTAGAGACTAGTCATCCAGAGGAAAGAATTTCTCATTCTGGAAGTAACATCACAGATAAACTGTTTCTGAACTCATGGGTAAGCAGGTATTCTGAAAGTAATGTGTATTTACCAGCTGGCTTATATGCATGCAAGACTTGGACCATATTGGGTTTGCTTCCTCTGTTTATCATCAAATGAAAAGTAATTATGTATAAGAATATTTGTCTGTGAACAACTCCATAAATTAGCAAGAGAGATTCTTCAAGTAATTGAGGTTGGAACACATAATTGATTTGAAAATGTTTCTTCCAATCTGCGATTCTTTACAAGATAAGTGATATTATCTTTTCAACACACTTACTGGATTCAGCACTGTGCCTCTATACTGCATTACTACATTTGGAAAAGCAGCTGGTGATGAACATGCAGCACTTCAGTCTAATAATAAGTGTATAGAACCTAATGATTTTGGCAAGCTTTTAACATTTTATTACTGGCAATGTGTTTTGCAATACCCATGTAACACAGCAATAATAAAAAAACCAAAACTGTCTGTTGCTCAAATTGTTTACAGAGTAAAGATGCACAAGTTCTTTGCATATCTGATAGAGACAGGGCATAAATCAACCTCTTCCACTTACATTCCACAAGGTTTATCTTAAAAGCCGGTAACAGAACTGAATATACTGTGGGAAAGGCCTTTTTCAACAGAAAAAAAAAGAGTTTCACTCCCACATCAGACTCTCTTTCAAAGAGACCTATGAATTCTCCATCCTAATGGCATACAATTAGGAGATTCTGGAAAAGTGATGCCAACTGTCCTTTCAGATGTTACTGGGTTCTCTCAGAGACCTTTGAAGCCACGCTGCACTTGGAAGATTGATGTCAGCAGTTTCAGCTGTTCTGTAAATGGACTGTGAGACTCAAGATGTCAAAGCCTCAACATCCTTCTAAAGCCAGACTGTACTTCAGTTCCTTTCCTTACACTTATGGTGATTTCTGTCTCTCCGAGTTCAGTTGCTGAAGAATGCACGATAATAGTAGGGACAATTGCTTAAAATATCTGACTTGCAATTGTTTCTGAAGGTTCGGTCTTCCTCTCTAACACTTTGTAACTCCTCTACTACCACCACTGAAGTGTCATAAAAATATTTCCTAGGTATATAAAGCCACTGCTGGACATGAATAGTTTCACGACAGAAACATGTAAAATTAGCAGAAATTGCCACAATAATTAGAAGTTTTCTAATGTGGGTTTAAATTGTTCGGGGCATGGTGTGTTCTTGCACTATCGAATGCTAAATTTTGTCGAAGGAAATTTCTACATGTCAAAAACTTTTATATAAAAGACTCCAGTTTGAGATGCTTACATGAAAGAGAACATTGCTATGCCTGGCTCATCGTTTCCCTCCACTAGACAATGCCCAATGTGCCCCTGAATCTAGGTACTGGAGGAGCCAAATGGCATAAGATGTGTAACAGCTGTATGTATGTCATGATGTTCACAGGATACCTTCTTTATCAGCTAAGGTATTCTTTTTTCTTGCCTAATTTTTCCACACTTTTCTTCAGTCTTTGATCAGAGAGAAGTACAGAGACTGCAAAATCTGCCTTAAATTCAGACAACATTTTTCTGTAAAATATCTCAATAATGACTCGACATTCAAAAGATGATAATAAGGCTAGTAATGGTGGAGGGAATAGCAGTGGTTTAAAATAATTCTAAGACATGAAATTACAGAACCATTCAAAGACTCAATACTATATTCATGGCAAAAGAACAGGGAAACAAACTAGTGATTCCATTTCTACAGAAGTTTTCTCATATTTAAATGCATGTCATTCTGCTAAAGAAAAAAAAGTCAAACATTTTATTGATTTCTGTTTTTCCTGAGCAAAATCACTTGAATGGTTCACAACTCCTTCATTTTGCGATTTTTACACTTCTATTGTATGCTTTCTAAATGGAAACATAACGAAGATAAAACTTGCTTAGTTCACAATAACGCAGAAAGTGTAATGAAACTTTGTTATGGTTCCAGAAAACTTTCAGAACCATGCAGAAGTAAAGAGCAGTAGAGAGTTTCGCTGAATAAATTCACTAATTATACCAAAACGAATTGTTTTCTGTTACAATACCGTGATTCTGTTGCTTCTAGTAGTGGTTTTTTTCTCTTGGTTAAGTCTCTCTGCTTTGTTACTGGGAAGACACACCGAAAAGAACGGTGCAGAGAAAAGCACCTCCCTGTTTAAAGTGACCCAGATGGCATCAGAACTGATAGATCATTTAGTTTCTGACATCCATAGATGATGTGATCTTACAAAGTTATTTACCACAGGTGGTGGTGTGGCTTTTTTTTCAAATTAGACATCAACTTTTCTAAGCAGGCACCTGTTCTGTAATTGGATAAGCGTGGGTCTTGGTAGCTTCCTGCAGGAATTTCTGACGGGAAACACATTTAAGTATTCCGTAAGTGCAAAATTTGTAGGCTTAACATTCTTTTTTCCTGTAAGCATTTGCTCTGTCAAAAGCCTAGTCAGTGCAAGAGAAGTCGGGAAGAAACACAAAAACATCTGAAATAGGTTCACTTAACATTCACAGAAATTTTTATGGAAAGTGTTAAGCACTATTCACCCTGCTCTTGTTACTAAACTTGATCAATCAATGTTGATTAATTGTAGTATACTTTGGGGTTGTGGAAGGCCAAAATATTTGTTTGTTATTATTACTGCCACTTCATAATTTTCTACAGCTCTTGAGAGTCAGCTGATTTTATTCTTATTTTAAAAATAAGTTGTGACAGAAAACATGGTGCAAACTTTCCTATTCTTAAATCAAATTAAGAAAGTGAGATTATACAAAACTAACTTGTTGAAAAGCATCCCATATACTTACGCTTCTATTTATGGTATGCATATTCTCTCAATGAACATTTAGGGATAAGAACAAAAATACAGGAAAGAAAATGTTTTCAGACCTCTTTCAAAGAGGATTTACTCAGATATTCAAGAATCTTTCTGCAGACCTTTTCGGTAAAATTTTCTCCAGGACACTTCAGAGAGTAATACGTATTGAAAGCTCAGGGTTCAAACTGTTCCTTCACTTATCTTATAAAACATTTAATAAAATATCACTGCAGATAGGGAGAATAAAATTGCAGAGGTTCATAATTGAGTCTAGCCAGCCTCTATGTCAATAACGGACAACAAAGGATTCTTCCCAGTGTTTGCCAGTCAGTCCCCAGCAGCTTGGCTCATCAGCCATTCAAAAATAAAAGCTTTTGTTAAAGCTCATGAAAAAGCAGTTTGCTTTGTTCCATTTTCATCATGCCCCAAAATGACTTGGGTTTACTCATTCTTTCTCTTTCAAGTAGAAGGAGAGTGAGTCCGAAAAAGCACATGTTTGAAAGAGTAGTTAGAATGCAAGAGGGCTGTAAACTTAACTGCAGAATCTTGTCACTTGCGCTGGCCACTGCAAACAAATTTATAATAAAGAACTTCAAATAGATCTTTTAGGCAAACAATTGCCCTGATATCAGTGAATCTTCTCTTAGTTTAAGTGCCAGTGTGCTCCAGCATTTTCCTGAAGGAAGATCTGAGTTACCATATGCAATGTATATATTACATTTCTTAAAAATGAATCGTACAAAACACACATTTATGACAAGCAATTGACATTTTACACCGTTAGTAACTTCAAATTAATTTTTAGAATTCTTCCAAGCATTAAATTATATTTTATGTAATTATTGTCTTTTATTATTTATATAAACAAATTTTCCTTTCTTTGAATGCAATCACTAAGATATTCAAGGTCAGTGACTTGTTTTATTTTCTCTGATAGAATATTAAAAATTTACTGCAAAGCCTAGACTGTCTTGCTCTTCAGCAAAAAGCTCATGCTCAGAAACACACACAATTATTATTCCTGTCACGAGGAAGGTCCCTGGCTTCCTTCACTTTTCTTTTTCAATCAGAATTTTACGCTGTGAAAGTGGAAATATATTTAAAAGTCTGATTGCACTTGCTACTTGGTCATAGTCCCTGGGAGACTCTCTTGTCCCTAAGAAGAATGAAAACAATCCCCTGTAATATTTAAGTGCAATTACTGTTTCAGTAAATATTTTGTAAAAAAAGGGGTGTAGACAAGTTCAAGACCTGGCTGAGAAAGAGCAAGACAATAGGCCCTAGAGAGAAAAACACCACACAAAGTCAGAAGACACAGACTCTGTTCTTGCATCTTCTTTGGGTGTAGTGGGTGCTCTAGGGTAGTCATTTGACTGTCTCCATTCCACCATCATAAAATGTGATTAATATTGGTAACTTTGAGATGACTGAAGATGTAATACATGATGGAAGAGCAAAGCATTGTCTGGCTTTTCCTGCTGTGCCTTTAAAAGCTACGTATTTGAAATAGCTTCAGTTAATTTCTCTAAAAGGAAGATAATCTTCCTGAAGAGTTGATGTGAGGTTTGTGTATGTGGATCTTGCAGGTCTAGGCTTTAAATCTATAAGGCAGAATTGCAGAATAAGTTCTGTTTCAGATGGCATGTCTCTCCAAACACTAGACTCCCTATTTAGCCCCATTCCTCTACAGCATCCAACAAGCATCAAGCAGAACACCCCCGTTCAACACATGTCTAAGTATTTACAAGACACGGGGTCTTAGTCTGCAAAGCAATATGTTTTAAGAAGAAAGTAAACAATTTCATTTTCTGCCCATTTATCACTTTCCTTCAGTACTGGGAGTTAACAGAACTTTTGTGCTTCATCTCTCCTAGTCATGGTCTTTCCTTGCTGCAATCCTGTTATGTTTTACCTGTTTAAATCCACTGAATTTCATACTAAATTATTACTATATAATGCTGCTTTCTTAACAGAATTATATTTTACCAAATAAGTTAAATATTAATTCATGGCCTAATCATTTCATTTTAATTCACTTACAAGTTCAAATTTAGTCTCCATAATACAGTCATTTTATAAAACACCTACAATTTCTGCACATCAACCACTAATATAATGTAGGAGTTATTTCAAAATATGCATTTTTCACTGTATAATTTTCAAATTACATTAGCACATTTTGATTAATACCTAAGAGACATAGAAGTATCATACATATACATTCAGAAATGAGAAAATGTAAATTAATGACTGTATTACCTCAGGTTTCATTCATCAGCCATTTCGGACTACCATCATTGAGATTCTTACCTTGGCATTTTCTTGGCCAAGGACAAAAAAGTGCTAATTCTAAGTCCCTTTGGTAAGAGCTGTCTGAAAAATAGGAAGAAAGAATATCTTCCCGTAGATTCGCTGACAAAATATCTCACATTATTCCACTCTTAACTGGAGGTCACTAATATCTTTGCTACGCTAAGGCACGATGACAGAATTTCCCAAATAAGAGGAGGAGAAACAATTTCAATCTTAAATCTGCAACAGATGTTTACATTCTATGTAAATCTAACAAAGAAATGGAAGTTGTGAATCTATTAAGAAGGTTACATGCATAAGTTTTCAGATGTGTTCTAAAGGGCCTGTAAGCAGAAAGAAATGTTTTAAGCCCATAGCTCTGAATGTGATGTAAGTTTAGAACACAAAGGATACATAAACCAAGAAAGCTAAGGAAGAAAGGAAGCAATGTACCCTTCTGAACTACTGTACAGATCCCGGAAAACAAAGAAAAGGTTGTTCACCTTTCCTATAAACATTCTAAATATCTTCCAAGATACTGAAAATAAGATCCAGGAGGAAGGAAGAAGAAAGTAAAGTGGGTTCTTTAGCTCTGACCTTTAGGAGAAGCAGGATGTCTCTGGGCCCCTAAAGCCATTCTAGGTAATAGAAAGAAACTGTGAATACAGAAGCAGCTCCCTAAAATGACTATCCTTTGGGTGAAAAGGATTTGCAGATGCCAGCTGCTAAGCTGGTTCAATTATTAACACACCTTTAGCTCTTGATGGAAAGCTGGTATGCCCAAAAGCTTCTCTTTTATCCACCTATATTAACTGCTGTAGTAACAGACATTGCCTATAAATCTTGGCTGCCCAGATCAGGTATGCTGTGAGGGTTAGACTGATGCAATGCCTTATCAATGGCAGCCTCCTAGCGGTCAGCTTGATGGAGAGGATGCAGACGGGATTCACCCTTAACTCCAATGACAGTATTCCGAAAAACATTTCTGAAAGGAGTAACAGAAATAAGAGACAATTAGCTTTTTAAACCTTCTTTATTAGTAAATGTGTTACCAACATTCCAAGTACATGATTTATGTCTAAACTTGACAGGACAGAATAAAGTTACTGTTCTATTTCTTAGAGATGTTTTGGTAGACAAGAACAGCGTGCTATTTCTGGTAAACAAAGTTAGGTGTGTAAAATATCATATGACTGTACCCTCTCACTGGCTGTAGCTGCCAGCTACTGTTGATCATGAACCGGAATTACTGAAAGATTGTTGGGTCAGCTATTCATACCAGAAGCATGCTGTTAACCCCCGCTTTAGTCATCTCACCTCTGACTTCACCAGTTTTGAGCCAGTACGTTGAACATCAGTGACACTAAGAGGGCCTGAGCTTTCTCTTTTAATGTGCATTTGGAATGGAAGAGTCTATAGTATAAACAAACTGCTCATTAAAATCTCAGGCACACCCATCACGTTAAGGTCATCATAAAGCAACAGCCATACACATTGACCTAATATCTGAGCACTCCAGTATCCCATTTATAAAGCAATGCATGAACTTACAAACAGAAATATTAATAGGATCACAGAATAGCCTAATATGTATGGGACGAAAGGAGACTATTCAGATTTTGCATACTCATGAGCTTTCCTTCTTTGTGAACATGGAATGTTTGATGAGTTTGGCTACACAGACATGTCAGCAAGATCACAGCCTAAAATAACTTCTGGAAACTGTAAGGCTTTTCCTGCAACGAGACCCACTGCTGGACAGAAACTCAGCAGATACATAGATGCTGACCACCAACGGCTGTGTTATGCAAAGGTGCTGCTTACACTATATAAACCTGTTCTGTTGTCAGCCGCTTTGGAAACACAAATACTTTCTCATCCCTGTAAGCTTTAAGATTCCATAGGTCATTGGTAATAAAACTTTCTTTGGATAGGTAATATGTGCACCACCAATACAGAGAAAGAACAGGACAACTTTTATAAATAAGCAGATGCTGTTCATTTTTTATTTCTCTCCTGCCAAAAACTGATTTACTGTAAATTCCCTCCATCTGGCAGGAAGCTAATCTGAATATGAATCAAACTATTCAAAAATAACTTCACAAACTTTAGGCATTCATAAGGGGGGTTTTCTGTACAATACCATTTTTCAGTTATTCTGCTCAGACAAGCAAGCTTTTCAAAGCAAATCAAGTAGAAATATTTCAAGAGGATTCTGCAACTTTCATTTCTCATGAATTCTATCACAATAAAAAAATTATTTTTCTGCAGTTCATAAACAAACATTTTCAGGGGAGTTAAGCAAAGTATTCCAAGAATGGGGGGG
>Ga0065711_1036918_pt1 | contig 20417 bp, 8 predicted proteins | sample Hoacrofraction12_FD_59098 | JGI IMG/M metagenome (GOLD analysis project Ga0065711, IMG submission 59098) | Hoatzin crop microbial communities from Cojedes, Venezuela - Epithelial fraction 12 v2 (version 2) | ecosystem: Host-associated > Birds > Digestive system > Esophagus > Crop | place...
GGGAGGTTGTGGAGTCTCCTTCTCTGGAGATATTCAAGACCCGCCTGGACAAGGTCCTGTGCAGCCTACTGTAGGTGACCCTTCTTCGGCAGGGAGGTTGGACTAGATGACCCACAGAGGTCCCTTCCAACCCCTACTATTCTGTGATTCTGTGATTCTGTGATTCTGTGAAAAACTTGGTTTCACTAATCCATTGGTTTAGACAATCAGAAATTGCCTCTGTGGAGACAGAGGCTATTGACTAAGCAGGTAAATATTTTCCATATATCTTTTGATTTCTTCTTATTCTGTTCTCTGTATTGACAAACTGGTTGAAGTATTTTGAAGCACATGGCACCCCTGGCTGTTTTTATGAATGTTGCTTGAATGAGTGATCTCCAGACTCCCCTCAGGTGGGCTGCTTAGTTGCGTAAGACAGCTTTATGCACAACTGTCTCTCTAAAACATTGAAGAGACTTTCTTGTCTCAAGAAGAACCAAGTGGCACAGCTGATATTACAGGGTAGTGTTTCTCTCTTTCATCTCTCTCTTTTCAGCATCCCCTTTACTTGTCACAAGAGGGTTTGAATAACGCTGCTGAAATCTTCGCTCTTGTTAAATATTTCCCTTAATGTAAACTTAATTTTGTTCAGATTGGAAATGTATGTTTGCTCTTTAAAGATGTGGAAACTACATTACTTTTCAAAGTGAGTACTGCCACTCTAATTTCTGTCAGATGAGCCAAGTTCCATTGTCTGAAACCTGCTGTCACATATTCATGAATCTGTACCTTCATCAAACAGACTGTAATGTTCAACAGGTACTAAAGTTAAGTAAAGTTCAGCAGTGTGAGTGACAGACACATGAGACAGATGTAAAGCACAGAAGATTTGGAGAACTGCACAGGTAAAAATAATTTTGCACCACCTTTTGAATCTGCTTGGAAGCATACAACTTCATTAATAACTACTGAAGGGCTTTACAGAACAAGATAGTGCTAGTAGGTCTGAGATCAGGTCCTCAGCCAAATTTGAAGCCCTTCAGCAGACTGGAATGTCTATTGTTTTGTTTTCCTTTCTGAAGTGTTTTACAAGTCAAGGACTGAACAGCCATATAAAAATTAAAAAGTCTATGTGCCCTAGGACACTATCAGTAATTTTAATAAACTACTAAATACCTTGCAGAAAACTCTGTTTTGCCATTATGATAGATAAAGATTTCAGTGAAGCTGAGCCTTTGTAAAATTTATTTTAAGAAATTCACACTTGTGCCACTTCATCTTAATATTTGGAGCAGATTGAATCAAACAGGTTTTGTAAAATATCTTACCAGGAAATAGTAACATCTGCTGAATTTTAAACACTGGTGTAATCTGAATGTAAACCATTGAATATTAAAACCTTTAGTCTCCAAAGTATAATGTGCTTGAACTTCAGCAAGTACAGCATCTGGTGCAAAATTATATTATTTCTAGAAGACTTTCTTACTGGCTTTCAGTCTGTGCTTTTTTCTAAACTTCAGTGCTTCACTGTTAACAATAAAACATTAGTTAGACTTTCAGAAAGGGTAACTGAATACAGCTGATATTTTTATGCATACAGAAAAAGATTCAGACATGGACCCTGAAGGTAAGCCTTAAGCCATTTTTTTAGACATCTAAAGTTAGAATTTCAAACGTAAGTGATAATGAGATTCATGGTGTGCAACATCAGACAATAGGATCCTGTCTGTTCATTCATGTATGACAGGTCACTGATGGACAGAAACTCACTAAGCTCAATAACCAGTATTTGATAGGTGTGTCTGATCAAGAATGCATAAATTATTGATGTGAAGATGTTAAGAAATCAACATTTACCACTGTTTTGGTTAGCTTGTTTCAAGAACTACTCATCTTCTGATTTAAAATATGCTTGCTTTTTAATTGGGATAATGTGGTATGTTCTTTCAGACTACGATAATGATAAATGCTTGAAGTAAAGAGGAAGTAAAGGATGATCTTCTCAATGTCTTCGTTAGAATCGAGAGAGAGAGTAGGATATTTGGACGTAAATGAGAAATTTTGAGAGCTGGGTTTGCGTGGGTGCAGCATATCTTTATGTCAGAACAGGGCATCAATACTTGACCCCGGATTCTGGCAGTGAAACTGTGTGAAAGTACATAATCTTGATACTTTCTGAAGGAGTTTAGAAACATTCTTATGCAATGTTTGAAAGACACTGGGTTGGACATCCTTTTCCTTTTAATGTAGATACACCTTTTTCGTGTGGACTAAGAAATATTTTGCCTCTGGTTCTAACAGAAAATTGTATGTCCTAACGTCTTAAGTACAGTTAAAAAATTGGGCCAGGTTCTCAGTTAGATCAAAGGCAACTTTGCCAAAATCACTGGAGTCATCTGGTCTCCCAAAGATCTAATTGTGATATTTGAAAATTTGGCTGAGATTTTAACCTGGTTGGTTGTTTCTTTTTCTTCTTTTTAGGCTTCTTTTTTAATAAAGACTTCGACTTTTACCAGATTATGATTTCTGTTGATCTTTCCTTCTAACTGATGCAGAACCTCTGGAAAAAAATACTGTTTATATGAAAATATTTTTTTTGTTCATATTGATTTTCCAGAGTAGCTTACTGTCCTTTATTTCTCATGATGATAACACTTATGTGGGAAAGGGGAAAAGCCATTTAATTTGGTCGAATGTATCTGTATGACAGTAACTATAAGTAAAAAATAATAGTAAGATAATGATGCTTTATTCTCTGTTAAAACTGAAAGTTATAATTCGGTATTTACATTTCAGTGTGTGTGCCTGTGGGTGTGTATATGCATCTGTAGATACTCACTTGCTTTACACTCAGTGTTTGAATTGAGGACTAGTTACTGGGAGGTTTTTTACAGGCCTTGGTCTGCTCCTCTATACGGAACCCTCTCTCTGCCTTTGGGTGATTTTGGTTTGGCTTCCAGTGGAGAAAGATATCACCAACTACAAGATATATATGTTTCTATTATGACATTAATTGTTAAAACTTATTCTACTTTTTCCAGTGACTTGGCTTGTCAGTGAGTACAAGCGGTGACTCTGAAGCTCATTATTATTGTTACATACCTGTGGCTAGCTAGTCTAGAACTGGCTGACGATCATGAAGAATGCCATTTTCCGCCTCGATCTGAAATGGACTTGGTACTTAAAGGTCTGTCACCGATGCCAGGTGCTGATGTTGGCCATGCTCTCTAAGCTGGCCAGATGCCTGGGTATACTTTCTCAAGCTGCACAAATCTCTCCACTTTTAAGCTCAGGTGGAGTCCTGTGCTAACCTGGCTCCCGGGCTTCCTTGCTGGAAGTGGATCACATCTAACTGATTTGGAGCAGGCACCTATCTGCATAGAGAAGATATTTTAAGACTTTAATATTCAGAGAGCCTTGGCCAGCATACTGTGCCATAAAAAACAATCCAGCTCTAAAATAAACCCAATTCCGCAGCTATTGGCAGAGTGCTGATTTTTAGGTTTCTCCCTTCTCCTGCTGGTAACTCTAACCTACTTCTTGCTTTTTCCAGTCCCAGAATCATCTTGGGGAGTCATACCAATTGAGAAATAACTTTGAAATATTCTAGCATTAGCATCATGTCTTCCATTTACTTCTCTCATAGTTTCAAATTATTCAGATCTATAATACCTAAAATAATAATGATGATGATATGGCTTTGTTTTAAGTAGTCATCTGCCAAAAATCCTGTACCTTTGGGACTGGTAGTTCATCTTGTTCATCAGTTTCATCTGTGCATGTTTGAAAATTTGAAAAAGAAGGTTCTTGGGACTACAGTGGATTGGCCTGAATCTCATCTAAGGTATTTCTAATACCATACCTGAAGAAGTCCATATGTTAATTAATTAGCATGTTTTGATTCTGAAATGAGATTAAAGTAATGAGTTTCTTTCACAGCTTGGCAGCTATCCTAACCTGCCTGTGGCCCACATACTCAGGGCAATGATGATAAATGAAGCCTGCAGGTCTGCTGCTGTTCATTTTCCAGCTTAACTATGTATTCTGGAAGTCCATTCTTGTGGTGCTCTACTCCTGTATTCCCACCTTGATACTTAAGATTTTCTGAAGGAGCTGGGCAGGCATAGAAGGGTTAATCTGTTATGCTAACACTGGTAAGACATTTACATTTCTGAAGATAGCTTTGAAAAGGATAGGTGACTCACTGACCTGAGAATCTAGGTGCTTGTTTCCACCAAGATGAGTGGAGTGGTCTTTGAAGCAAGACTGGAACGAGTCTTGTGATTGTGTGTCCAGATCAACATATGAAGCACGCTGCTCTCAAGACTTTCTTTTTCACCAAAAAAATGAAGTGTTGCTAAGCTCTTGGTAGGTAAAGGAGATATGGCAACAGTTCTATAAAATTGAGCTCAGATGAAGTCATGGCAAAGACCAAGATTTTCTCATTGTGTTTTTGATATTTGCCACCTATGAGGTGTATGCAAATGAGGGAGTGGATTTACAGCTGGAGCTCAAATAGTAAGCTATTCCCTGCCAAACTGCAGTTCCTAGGCTTGTATTACAGACTACAAAGTTCTGCAAATAAGCAGCTAAACCCTGAGTGACAAGCAAAACCATGTAATTTCTAATGGGTGCAGCTGCAAAGAAAACTAGGTATTGAGCTGGGCAACGGGTATTCCTTAGCAACAGTGCCTCTGCTCACCTTCTTCTGTGTGATCCCAGGCTAATCATTTCACCTTTCTCTTACTGCATCCATGCTTAGAATGAGAGTCATATGACACACTTGTTTTCTTAATAGTGTTGCTTGAAGAAATAATTATCCAGAATGCACGCAGATTTCTGAAAATGTAAAATTCTATATGAATCCACAGATAGCATTTGATTCCTCATCTAGCAAGACAGCTATATTTCTTAGTATGCTACTTTGTTAATTATTATTAACACTTTGACAACATGACTAATATATTAGAAAATATTTAGGTAATACCAAAGGGACTATTATAAGGAAAAAGGAAACAATGATTGCTAGATCACTAGTTGGAAAGGACATGATAAATTGCTGCAAATAATACAAAAGGTCAATCTACAAGTTGCTAAAAATAAGGTACTGTTTATTGCTCAGGTGCACTACATTTTTGAATTTGTCTTCATTTAGTGACGTACTTATTCAGTCTGATATGTTAGACAACTACAACTTCTGCTTTCACTGTTAAGAAAAAGAACTTTCTTCCTATGCATTCAAGCTACACAATTGCCCTTTGTATACCATAGGTTAAGCAGTTTCATGGTTTTGAGGGTTCCATAAATCTTATAAGCCTGAGGTGCCTATGAGTAGGTGCCCTTAGATGACTGTTTTAAAGTGACCACCTATTGCTACCTGTAGTTCTTCCATTACATTGGAAATAAAAGATTAAGGAAGACTGTTGAAAGGATGCTTACTGCTGGCTTTTAGCGCAGAGATTACTCATTTGCCACTGTAAAAAAGATTAAAAAGTACAGTGATTCTGCATCATCTTGATGGTTGCAGTGAAATTAACTTGTGAAGAACAGAAATGGATTTGGGGGCACTTCTGGAAGAGATGTAAAAGCAACAAATGGGTCATAAAGCAATCAGCAGTGGCAGCTATATATAAGACTTGCTGGGCACTGTAAAGGAAGATAGGAATAATCTGTTATTTTCACACGTAGCATCAGGAGTTACTAATAATGAAATGGTGCCTTAACTTCCCAAAGATGCATCAGTGAAAGTAAATAGCTGGAAAAGAGGCCTGAGCTGTCTTGCTAGCTGAAGGTCTAAGAGCAATCTTCTTCTCAGGAAGTCTGTTTTTCTGCAACCTGAGTAATTTCAGACAAAGGAGCAATGTGTGCCCTCGCATTAATTTCCCTGCCCAGCTACAACTTCTTTGCTGAGAGGTTACAGAGGGGCCCTTGTCAGCTTTTTGTCTAGACATATTTCTCTGGCTCTGCTCATTGGCAGAGGGTTAGAGCTGAGGTCTCTATTCTCAGGTTCTGCAGTTCTTATGAACCATTTCAGAAGGCAGTTTAATGTTTTATATTACGCTCCCGAACAAGACAAATAGAAACTTCTTCCACACTTCTGATGGTTACAGTTTTCTAAGTTTGAATCAAAGGCAGCAAGTGCCAAAGGCACCTTTAGAACCATTTCAGACGTTTTTAAATTTTACTCTTGCATTTCACATCCTTGAACCTTTACTGACAACTTGCTTTGGTCTTTCACCTGCCTTCACTAAATAAGATAGTCACGCATATGGGGAGTTGTCATGTTACTCATGTTACATGAGAGCTTCCTTAGACCAGGACAGTTGAACTGCAGGAATTTTTGGCTTTTTTTACTGCTGGAATTTTCTGTTTTTTCTCTGGAATAGCTTAGTTTCTATTAAATTAAACAGAGCTCTGACGCTCCTTTTTGTCTCTACTTTGTTTCTTTAAATGATGAACATGTTCACCAGTTTCATCAGAAGATGTTTTAAGAAACTTCTGCTTCTTTTTAAGTTTCCCTGAACTACTTGCTAATTAATTAGGCAGTGCAATTTCTCCTTGTGTATCTCAGTTCCTGATTCTTATTTTGACAATTTTTTACAGAACTTCTGTTGTTCTTCAAAAACCTTTGAAGAAAAGCGTAGAAAAATTTCATAGACATACCAGGACAAGTTCTCTAAAACAGAGGAAATAGGGCTTATGGACATCTTGCCTGTCTTTTTATTCCAGAAGGCTTTCCTTTTTGATTTAGCCCTTAGATGTGATTTAAGTTGGACAGCTGCAATGCTTTAAATCAGCTGCCTCATTTAAATGCCATACTCTGGAAATTCTGACAACGTCCAAAAGACGGAGCCTTTTTGGCTTGAAAGCTAGCGCACAATAATTTATTTGTTGGCCCAGTAAAAGGTATTGTATTATCTACCTTGTCAGTAGATCCTGACATTCACAGTGCTTGGCCCTTACCCTGGGACACATAAAACCCTCTTGATAAATTGCTTATGAAAAGCCTGGGTAGACAACAGGCACACTGACAGTAGCATATCTCTCTTCCCTATCTCATTTGAAGAGGACAGTGTGTTTAGTTTTTCCAGCATGGGATGTTTCAGAACAATTACAGTAATTGAATCTGCTAGTAGACACGTGTGGCTCTGCAGAACAGTAGCAGTGTTGTAAAATAGCATTCATAGTTCTCTGTCTTCTTCCTATCTTCAGTCTCTTGCAATGGCCCTCTCCTCTTCCCACTGAGAAGAATACCGACTGAGATAATAGCTTTTATATCTCTTAAGGAGTTCACCCTTAAAGTACACATCAGATCAGCTTTTGTATGTGCATATTGGCTCCCCACAGAATGCCAAGGCAAAGTCAGGGATTCAGCATTGTCCAGACTGTGTTTTCAAAGCCATTCCTTGACACCTGGAGTTTCAAGACGGAAACCTTGTCCTAAAAGTTGGCTCAAGTGTAACAGAGGTTTCTACAGGAGACTAGAGCTTGGCCGTGAGGAAGACAGAGCTCACTGGCTGCTGGGCCAATGCAGTGGAGGAACATTCTGAACTGGTCATGGGTAGGGCTTAATGTTCAGCACTATCCACCTAATGAAAACCCAGATCCAGACCCCACTAAAATAAAACACCACTTAGCCATTCCTCTGGAAAGTAGATTAAAGAGTAGACACTGTTTATGCAGACAACAGTCTATAGATTCAGGGACTGTGATAAATGCTTGGATGCTACAGTGAATTGTATTTTCACAGGTCCATGGAAGAGATGTAGTTTCAGTATAGGCTTAAGAACCTATGTAGATTCAAACCGATACACGGAGCTACTCCATCCTCATCCCTGAAGATTTACACCCTAACCAGAAAAGTCTAAGTGTATAGAATGATATGAAAGAAAATTCATTAGCTGCTGAGAAACTACTCATTTCAATAGGTTATGGAGAACAGACCTCCTAGGGAAAAAAAAGCCCTACCTTCTTAAATCTCTCAGGTTTTAAGGATAGATGCAGATGATGTACTCGCTTTACAGAAATCATCAATATTCTAGGTAAAATATTTATTACCCATTTTGTGCTTTTTTTTATGAAAGGTTTTTGTTCATTTTTTTCCCCCTCTACATATTTCGACAGGAGAAAATTGTGTAGAACAACTTTAAAACCATTCCTATGTTCACAGAGATTGGCTGAATAGGAATTTTGTGGGCTTTCTTGGGTTGGAAACGCAAAAAATATTGTTATTTTAGTACTCAAATGTTCATCTGAATGATATGATTCAGTCTATTAAGTAAGGAAATACGTGTATAAATGATTCATACATACTAAAGTTCTGGAGCACTAAGAAGAAGTCTTTACAAGAGATCTTGGCGTTGAAAGAAATTGGAATTAATGAAAAGTGGTACTCAGAAAACAGGACAAAGTGAATTCATATACCAATGATGTGAAATAGTCTGATCAGATCCTACAGAAACCTTGATGACTTTTCAAAGAATCTCTGAGTTAATTCAGCTCTGTAGGTTAGAAAGTGATACTCCTTTAAAAGGGTACCTGTAATCTGTAAGGGAAACCATTTGAGTATGAAAGAAAGGTTGTATTTAGACCGTGACTTTTCTTTTACCTTCTCTTTCCGGTCTTTCAGGACTTGCCCAATAACTGTGCAAGGATGTAGAACGCATCAGAATTTATTCTGCTATATTTCATTCGAATGCAGGTAGCGTGTTTTGTGCTAGAGCCATGGACTTCCCTCTTATAGTGGAAGATAACTTTGGGAGTACTGGGCAGAAAGTTCAAACCTGTAATAAGTAAAGATTATAAAATGCTGTCCTGGATTCGGCCAGGACAGAGTTAATTTCCACAGGAAGCCAGGAGGGGACACAGCCAGGCAGGCTGACCCAAACTGGCCAAACAGAACAGGGTATTCGATACCATGTGCTGTCATGCGTGGTGCTGAGTGGGGGAGCTGGCCGTGGGGAAGTTTATTGCGGCTCGGGAGCATGCAGGGCACTGGGCGATGAGAGTTGTTCTGGGCAATTCGCTGTTTGTTTTGTATATTCTTCTTGTCAGTATTATTGTCGTTACTTTTTGCTTCGTTTGCTGTTCTGTTAAACTGTCCTTCTCCCGACCCAAGAGTTTTTGCCTTTTTCTTTCCATTCTCCTCCACACCCCAGTGGGGCGAGGGGCAGCCGAGCAACCATGTGGCCCTTTGTTGCCGGCCACGGGCCAAAACCATAACAAATGGTCTTCTGCTTGCCTCTCATTTCTTCAGTTCAGCTAGCTGTCTATCTGTTCTCCACCTCTTGCAAATGGAGGGGAGGGTCTCAGTGGATCTCTAAGAGAGAAGTAAAATATTAGCTATTACTCCTTTTTCCTTGGTGCAAGAAATGTTCTAGGGAGAATTGCTATATGTTGTTTAATAAAAGAAAGTACTAGGAAGGCATGTTTCTTGCAGAAGATTTTGTCAGAAGAGAAGTCCTTAATTGTAGTACATAAAATCTCTCTTTCTGGTAAGCTGCTGGGAAACTTTTTGAGTTTTTTGTTTCTTTTAAAAGATTATGCTGTTGCCTGCAATGTCATATAACAACAATGGTTCAATTTTTTTGCTCAAAGCTTTCTAATACCACACTTTTTGCTTTTATCTGAAGGCCTTTACATTAATTTAGTCCCATAACTCTCTTACAAGACAGAAAAGTATCAGCCTTCTATCATGGACAGGAGAAATAAGATACAGTACATTTTAAGTAACTTTTATCAGGTCACTTATGGAGTCACTGCAGAGCCACCATGATGCAAAGCTGCTGAACGTATTCTTTTCTCTTTATCTATTGAGCCTGTTCTCAAATGCAGACCATATTGTCCCCCAGGACCGTGGAGACAGATATATCAGTGGGAAGCTTTGTGGCCTAATAAGGAGTAGATAAAATTTTGAAAAACATGTATTAAATGGGCCATTTTGTTTCACTGTGAATGATGAAAGAAAGAAGATGATATTTCTGTCCTTTAGAGCAACCAGACAAAACATTTGGCATAGCAGGAATCCTATGACTAATTAAAACCAGTGATCATGCATATAAGACAGTTTTCATTTCCTGAAAGAAAGAAAACAACAAGAGTGGAAGTCTGAAAGAACAAACTGAAGAGTGTAGTCCAATCTTTATGACACATGACTACGAACAAGAATAGGATATGTGTAAAATATGTGCTCCTCCCATGGAGGATTTCTGTTAGTGTTTGGTTTAAAAAAAGGGTTACAGTTTGGGCAATGATTTCCATTTTATTCTATTACATCTAACAGTTGCATGTTGAAGCTCTCCTCTTGCAAGTTCATGTATCTATAAATTAATTTAAAAAACCATGTTAACCCTGCAAAACCCATTTGGGTATGAGAATGAGTGATGATAGGTTGTTAGTTCACCATGAACTACTGGTTCCATCCTGTGACAGAACAGACACGGTCCTTGGATGCAAGAGCAGGAATCTATTAACGAAGACAGTGAGATGTTCACAACTGAGCACTCTGAATACCTGGAAAGGGTTCAATAAAGAAATAAGGCAATTTTAGCTCTTGGAGAAAGCAAAAAAAAAAAAAAAAAGGAAAACCCTAGTAATAACAAAACACTAAAGACTCCGTTATGTGAGAGATCTAAGAAATCCATTCAACTTAGTGTTTAATTTAAAGCAACTTAAAAGGTGAATAGATTACAGTACAGAGGTACCTAGCATGTGGGATTTCTGAAAGTGAGGAGCTTGTTAAAGTAGCAGAAAAATACCAGCCACTAAAGAAAGATTGATTTCAGCCAGATATGTTTTCCTGACAAGGAATATACTGCTATTTTTCACTTTTCTTAAGGATGGCAATTAAATATGGCCATTAGGCAGCCTGACAGTCCTTTAATACTGGAGCCTTATGTCAAGATTTAGATATAGATCAAATACAACTTATTGGTTGCGTGATGTTTGTGGCCTCTGTTATGGAAGAATTTAGTATTTGATCATAAATTATTTGTTTGGCCTGAAGATTTGTGAATTTTCTGTAAAAGCAGTTTTCTTACTAGTGCTTTAATCCATATTTCCAAGGAAAACAGCTTTTCCCTTTAATCCTAAATTTACCTACCACTAGGTTTGTTCAGAGCATTTATGTTGTCTTTTTTCAAATGTTCCTGATTGAACACTTACATCCTAATACCCTCAAAATCATCTGTCCATCTCATTAGCACTTTTGAAGGTAAGAGTGTATTCTGTGTGTCACTAGATGGGTCTGTGTGTCACTAGATGGATTTGGGATGGAATTGGAATCAAGTTGCACAGCTCTTTGACTACACAGCAGTTTGGGTTTTGAGGCAGAGATAGGGATAGGCCCTCACAGAGCAGTAAAGAGACAAGTAAACAGTTGCCTGAATGTCCAGAACCAATGTATTTTCCCTGAACAAATATTTGCACTCGGGGTGTTTGATGTCACATCTACTACTTTGATCTTGGGCAGCGGTAAGCAGAACTTTTCTTACTGCACATATTAACTTTTGTTGGCCTGATGTGAAAGTAAATGTATGATAACCCAGCTCTTTGCTATTGCCATGGGATAGAAAGAGAACTTTGTGGATGGTGGGCCTGTGCAATTACTATGCAGAGCGTGTGGACTGACAAGTGATGCTAACACAGGAGCTGTTGTCCATTTATTCCAGATTTTGTCCATACAGATACATGTCTGTCAGTGACTAAACAGAACAAGACCATGTCCTTTGGTTGATGTATTTATTATTCAACTGGAACAATAACAATGGAGACCAGGTGACTGCAGACAGAAAGCTTTCTTTTGAAGTGGGTTTGTGTCATACCCAGTATCTAGGGTTTCATCTTGGCAAGGACATTGCCACATTTCTATATGCAGCCAGTATGTGTCTGTCCATCAAGGGAGTCAGTGGGGGCCTGGCAGTTCACAGATTGAGAGACAGCTAAAAGTCATGGTCTCCATCATAATTTGGCTTAACTCCAGATTGATGAGATTCAGCTAGTTTTCCTTTCATTCCAAGATGAAAATCTTCTAACCACACTTCAAACAGAAGAAAACTACTCACTTTGTTTCTGACAGAAAACCCAGCAGGGAAGAATAATTTTTTATGTGGTAAGAACAAAACAGGCTGTGTCATCTTTACTCACCCTTGTAAGACTAATTTCTTGCAGATCTACACATTAAACTTCCAGAGGCTGAGTATCAGTTCTGAAGGAAACTAGAAGCAATGAGTAAGTCAGCTTCACTTCTTTATAATGCTAGCATCATTTGGGCTTATAGTACCCTCATTAGCAAAATCAGAAATGCCACATAGGTCTAAAGTCATGACACCTTTTCCCCCAGAAACAGGAGGAAATCATTTGCTTTTATAATGAAAGATCGTTTGCCACATGGGCTGTGCTGTCTAGGTGTGGCCTGAACCAATTTTCATAGTGGTTAAAATTTCCTGTATTTGTTGAATGCAAGGGAACTAGAAGCCAAATGCACTACATCTTTTCAGCTGAATTCAATTTGTGACTCTAGAATGGAGCCTAGGCTTTTACTACTAAAGCTTGTAGCGAGGCTAAGAACAGAAAAGATAAGCCCTTTGCTCTTTTTGCTACTGATTTCTGGGACTGAAATGTGAAGTCTGAACTTTTGCAAAGGTGCAGAACAGCACTTTAGGATTTCTTGAATAGCCTATTCTTCTTAATGGGCTTTTAAAAATCCTGTTCTGAGTGGTTTTCAAATTGTAGCCTATTTCAGCTTTTATCTAGCACTTCTACCTTTACTCGACACTAATTCTCATTGTGATAACCAGAGACTGTCTGCATTATATATCTGTGTTTCAGGGGAAGGCAGGTGGAATTTTTGTTTTGGTTTGTTTTTTACCCAAGGCTTCACATCTTTTATTAGAATAGCAAGGCATTTACTTGCTTATGTATGTTCACATTGCTTATTGCTAAAACCGGTGTTCAAGTTTAATCCCCATTGCAGTCCTAGGAGCAAATCCTCATATGGGTTAATTTTGGAAGTTGCCAGAAATTTCAATGAAGCACTGACCACTTCATGTCAACAAAGCATTGTCTCTGCTCAGATTTAATGTTCCATCCATCTTGCTGGGAGTTTTTTCATCTCTTCTTGAAGGAAAAATGGAGTTATAGGAAAGAGACAATATCCTCCGTAACTGTAAATCATTGTAGGACTGATTTTTTGAGGGAGGAGGAGATGGGAAGACAAAGGTATAATAGTTTATAAGAGCTGAGATATCTGGCCATAATAGGCAGACGAAATAGGAATTCATTGCAGTGCAGCACCATATATTCCTTCTTTCAGGAAAGATCTTTCTCACAAAAAGGTAGCATCTATATGAGTTTATAATGTGTCCAGCCTGCATGTGTGGCAGTGGTGAGGAAACTGTGCAGAGGAATCGCACTTAGCCCTGTCTTCCACCTGTGCTCTGCCCACGGATTTGGCCCTGTGAGGACACTGGGAGCTCAATGCACTAGAAAATGCCAATGAGCTAAATTAAAGTCAGGAAAGGGTGATTTCCTCATCAAAGTGTGCTAGCCTGGACAGAAAGGCATCAGTATTCTGTATGAGCTGATAACAGGTTTAAAAGAAGCAGTATAACCACCACTGTCAGGAGACAGCACAGGCGAATCATTCCTTGTCTGCTGCTGTAGAATAGAAATTACGTTGTCCCAAAAGGCTTTATTGAAATAGAATTTTGTATCTGTGCTTTGTGCTTTATAAAAAGTTGTGATACTCGGAGATTACTGAACCAAAAGTTTCTTTTAGTTTCTTTTTTTTTTTCATACCTATCTGAGGAAGTGGGAGAAGCTTTAGCATAGTGGTATTTGTGAACAGGAGCTGTTGAAGGTGTCAGCATACTGTAATGCCTAAAGCAGGAAGCAAAACTTAAATAGCCTCAGGGAAGGCTTTTAAATGGGCTCCAGGATACTCAATAGGCTCTGTTTTGAGGGTTGCTCTTGATTTTACTGAAGTTAAAGAAAGAAAAGAATGAAAGGAAACATTTTCCCAGTAAAGGTCTTTCTGAGTTGACCTTATAAATGTCTTACTCTCCAGTCTCTGCTGAATAAATAGCGAGGGGACCAACACTGTCAGTTGTGATGCATGCAGAAATGAGTAAAAAAGATGTGAAACAGTTTTCCGTAGTTCAGTTGAGAATCATGAAAGTTCCAGAATTATGTGAGGCGTGTAGAAATCTGCACAGTTTCTTGGAAAGAGAAGCATGTAGAAATCTGCACAGTTTCACTGGAAATAGAAGCATCTGGGAGCCTATTTCATTAGGTCTGGTATTACCTCTTACTAACTTTTGAGACTACAACAGTCTAGCATTTGAAACCTACAGTGACCTCGTAATGCTGTGCTACTGCGGAATATCACTTTTGCATAGGTGATGTAGACTGCGGTAAGCATCACTCACATGGAAAAGTCAGGAAAGGTCTCAGCTCTGAAAATTGGATCCTGAAATGGTGATTTATAAAGTTTTTTACATGTCTGGGACTCTTTTTAGTTTTGCATAGAATAAGCTCTTATAATGAGATCGACGTCGAGCCACAATTTAGCTTTATCATTATTACAAAAATAAATCAGAACTTCCTTAACAATAATAGAAAAAGGCATGATTCCTTATTCTTCATAAGATGGTAAAAATGTGTAGAATTTTTCCACTTTTAACTTCTGTTAGAATTGAGGGGGAAGGGAAATTTAAAAATTTTTAAGACCTTTATCCATGTATTGTAAAGGTTTCCACATGCACTGAAGATGTTCAGAATCATAACTCTTACAGAAATGCAATCTTTCTATATATTTGATAAAGATCAGTTTGATTCTGAGTGAGGATAAGGAGGGTTGATCTAATGAGAGTGAGTTATGTTCACAGCAAATAACAGACGGCTTGTAAATGAAAGCTATCTGGAGAGTAGCATCAGTTCTTATATGGACCAGGAAAGCAATATGAACAGTTCCTTACTTTCTCCACCTGCCTTTTTAGCTGTCTCTGTTAGTTTTGCAATACCAAATCAATTCATCAGCAGTGACATTCTGTAAGAAGAGTCTCATTGCCTATCATTCATGCACTAAAAAAACTATTCTTCAAGACCACAGTGCCAGGCAAAATGGACGTATTTTATTTTACTCCTATCTCAAAGGCCGAGCTTCTGACGATGACTGTTACTTTCTTAAACGGGATTATGTTTCAGATATTTCTGAGAGCACAGAGAATCATCCTAAGTACCTCAAAGAGGCTAAAACACCAAGTCACTCTCTATCAGTTGAAGAATGATCAATTCTTGTAATCAACAGAAACCAAATGTCAGTTTTCCCTGACACACTGCACATCCGATATTGATTTACTGCCCATGAAGTCCCTCTTCTTTCTCACTGCTGCTATTAGATTACCAGGCATCCTCACAGAAGAGTAAATCATTTTATTCCCCATCATGGTGTGTAGTAAACTCCGGTAGGATGATCTTAAAAAGCCTGGGATGGGCTAACCATCTGGGACCTTCAAAAACCCAACCCTTGGCAGAGCTGACCTTGGTCTGGATGCAGGTATGGCATGCTAATGTCTGATTCAGAGCTTAGGACTGAATTAGAGCTAATCATTGCAGGCAGCTTTGCAAGGCAGAGAGAACAAACAGCGACATTCAAATAGAACAAAATTAATTTGTGCTAAGTAAGGAAAGATTGAATGAGTGGCTCTTTTTATTATTTTGTAATGAAAAATCTGAGTTCCTTACTGACCTATTGCAAAAGCCAGTAGCATTAAAGTGGAACTGGAATGTTAGTAACCTAAGTATTTCTATCTGATGACTCAGGCTTAATGCACCTTTAATTAAATTTATTGGAACAAGTGCTTTGTTTTCCTTGAAAGGTGAAAAAATGTTGATAATGATCCATTGCTAATTTAGGGACTGCATTTTTGTAACAATCAATGCAATTACTGAAGGCTGCTTGGATAGTTTGAAGCAAAATCTAATGTTAGAGCTCTGAAACATTTTCTGTAATCTTTTTACATATGTAACGCTTAGCAGGCTGATAAGGATAGCAATAACAGTAAGATGATTATTCTTTTTTGTTTATTTTCTCAGTGCTTTCCCTACAGCAAGTACTTCCAGTAGTATTAAAAATTAAATTAAAAAAAAAAAGTTGACAGAGGGAAACTAAAAGCATCTTTATTCTTTCCACTTTATTTCTGAGCATGCGAGTAATATGCCCCTAAATCTTACCTTTTACTTACCAGTAAAGGTGGAAAAACAAGAAGTGAATTATTGATGTTGTGGAAGTTGATGGGAAAACTACACTGACTTTATCAGAGGCCAGTATGACCTCAGGATGATCTCTAAATGGCTGAAAGTTCAGTTCTGGCAGTAGATACTGAAAGCACAGCTGGCTGGCTGATACACCTCAGCATCTCGCTAGTGCCTATTCACTTGCCTGCAACTTGCAGTCAAGGCTTAGGTAACGAGCGGTAGGCTAATGAGCTTCAATAAGATCTGCTCCAGAGGAGGTATATCCCCCTCATTTGTTATTTGTGTGGCGACAGTGGGGAAAGGAAAGCAGAAGAAAAAAGGGAGGAATTGAAAGCTGCTTCTGAATTTTCTTTTTCTAAGGGGGAAGAAGTTATATAGTGCTTAATGGGTGATGGTAGATTCCTTATGGAGTCTAAGAGAAGAGCCTATCTGTTTCTATTCAACGATATAACTGGGGAAGTTTTTCCAGTGTTCTGATATCCATGTTAAAAGAGAAAAAATTTATAGGAATATTGCTACACAAAGGAGCTTCCGTTCTCATTAAAGTCCCCCCCATGCTGGCATATAGTGCAATTTGCTGCTACTCAGTGTTATTTCAGTACATGACATGATGCATCAACAGAGTAAGAATCCTCCTGAACTGTAATCACTGGGCTATGGCAACGGATGGTGGTAATGACTCCCCTGGGGCTGTTTATAGACAGCATGAAGGTCTGCTGTGGTGTACCCAGTATTGCTTTGCTTAAGACAGAAGAGTTTGTACCAGTAAGATACCTTTAAAACAGAAAAATTGGTGTCCAATACAATACCATTTGCAAGATACTTCTGTATTATCCAGACCAGATGTAAGTGCCAACTAACCTCAGTGACAAGGTGCACCCACCTCGGAAATATCTCTTTGGTTAAGATTAAACTTTGTTGCTTGCTGTGTGTTTTGTGAAACAGAAATATCACAGAAATGGCACATCTGCTTTCCAGATACTCTTTGGTAAGGGCAATCAAACGTTGCTGAATGTCATTAACTGTTCATGGGCTGGGAAAGTTTTTAGCTTTGGGAATCTACATTCTTCTATGACAATATAAAAGATAGTAAATACATGCTTAGTACAGGTAATGTTATAGTGAACTATTAATCTGTTTCAAAAAGTGCATAAAGGAAAGAAACCTCCAGAATATGTGAAGAAATACTGTAAGTTCCTGTTTACACCCATGCATTGTGAGAAGGAGAAGGCTTGGGCTGGAGGCAGAAGTACACTTTAGTGTATTCTGCTAATGTAGCTACAAACACTGATAAACTAAAAGTCCCAAACCCGGTTTTACTTGTCCAGACAGTATAGTCTACATGTATGGACAGGAATTTCAGGAAGAGAGGAATGTTATAACCTGGGGAAAAAAAAAAGAATTGAAACACATATTAATAAAGTTGACATAGATATTTATAATGAGTAGTTGAGGAAACATTATGTATACAGATTCTTTTAATGAATCACTGCTATACAGAACAAATTTTCAGCTGCCTTGTAACAAGCATGTGTACCAGTTCATCAGTAAGGTGTGCTGAAGTCACCAGAAACCACCTCAGAGGAAACACAATTTAGAATCGTTAAGTATGTCAAACGACAATGCTGGGATGATAACAAAAGCCTTGAAAGTAGAGGCACAGGACTACAGAGAGTCTCTCAGACTATAAACACAGATGACTACTTATTGATCAGCCTGGATGCAACCTGGAGAGAAACTGGTTTTAGAGCATAACAAAAAACAATATTTTTTGGTTTCCCTGTGCTGATTGAAGGCACTAGTGAAGCTGAGGTGTGTACCCTGAGGAGTGCTGAGAATGGGAATGTCCTGATGGAAGAAACCGTATATTGTGAAAAACAGTAAGGCAAACCAACAAATTTCTGTTAAATCTTTTGCCAAGCACTGTATGCAGGGTTCAGGCAGCTTAATCATGAATAGCATTGTGTATCAGACTGAATATTGACTGTAACACATTATATAGGTGGAGGTGTCTTTAGACTGTTTTTGCTAGTCTGCAAGACAAATCACTGGGCTCACTGTTACTGTGTTTCAGAAATGAATGTGCAGAATCAATCAGTCAGATATTCTCTACCGTACTAATACACACCACTAAAGACAATTCTGTCTGGGTATTCAGTTAAGGTTTTGTTGATTATGTTTTGATCAATTAGTTTGGTTATATGCCTTTGAGGACTGGGTATTAAATCTGAATGAAACAGGACTTTGGGAAGGGCTTCAGGGTTCAAAATTTCAGTCTGCATACACTGTCATAGACATTTTTTTGTCTCTGGGTTTGGAAATAATGCCCTATTGATATAGCCACTGTGGCAAATCTGATAGTTATCTGTTCAGCTGATCACGTATTACAATTTGGTTTATCCATTCAAGAGGGTGAGAAAAAATGAGATTTTCTGCAGTTGAATTCTTAATTGTCATAAGCTGAACATGGCTATAGTTTGTCCATTGACAATGTTGCACAAATGATGAAAGTTGCATCACACCATTCATCAGTGTACTGGGAAAGTAACCATCTGAAAGGATGGGAATGAGGTAAGTTATCTGTTTTTAAAAAACAGTTACATTATTTACTCCAGTGTTACAAAAATGAGGAAAATACCAGAAATGGTTGTTTATCTTCCCAGGTGGAAGAAAAGAAAGAAGCTGTAACAACTAAAGACAAAGTTAGTATTTTATTTCCTCCTAAATATGGGGAAAAGGTGATAAGCAATACCAGAAGAAAACACATTGTGGTGGGTTGACCTTGGCCAGCTGCCAGACCCTCACCCAGCTGCTCTCTCACTCAGCAGGACAGGGGGAGAAAATACGATGAGAAAGGTCATGGGTGGAGATAAAGGCAGGGAGACGACTCACCAGTTACTGTCATGGGCAAGACTCGACTCAAGGTAAATTCATTTAATTTATTGCCAGTCAAAGTTAGAGTAGGATGGTGAGAAAGAAACACAGAACTAAAACATCTTCCTCCTCACCCCTCTTCTTCCTCAGCTCAACTTCACTCCTTCGTTCTGACTCCTCTCCCTCCTCACACCGTGAGTGATGAGTTTTCCCGCATCCCTCACTGCTGGGCAGTGTTTTGCCCTGCCTCACACAGGCTCTCCCCCAGGCGCTGCCATCTCGGCTGCGGGGCTGGGCCATGCCCTGCAGTGGGGCCGCTGGAACCGGCCGAGTCCGGCACGGGGCAGCCCTGGCCGCTCCTCGCAGGGGCCGCCCTGCAGACCCCTGCCAGTGTCTGGGCACCTGCGCCTGGTACACACATGAAAGGGATGTTGGAAGCGAAGCCACTGAGGTGAAGGGCTCCGGAGTGAACAACCGAGCCGGGGAACCCTTTCCTAAAGCGGCAGTATCGTGAAGTCAAAAGCGCAGGGAGGGAGAAGGCAGCCCAGTCCCCCCTCCCCCTCAGAGCAGGCAGAAGTCAGCTGCTAAGGAGCGGGCAGCTCTTACTCAGCGGGGGCAGAGTCAGCAGTGACGGAGGCGTGACCCTCCTGAGTACAAGAGCAAACCCTAGGGAGGGCGAGTGACCAGGAGCGCGGCGAACAGGGTGGGCAAACAGGGTGTGGCGCGGCAGTTCGCGCAGGCAGGGAGTGCAGGGAAGGCAGAGGCTCCTGAGGCAAGCTCAGGCAACTCATCTGCAGCAAGGAAGCCCAGCCATGACACCCCGCCGTCAGAAGGCTGCTTCTTCCCTGCTGGTCAGAAAGGAAGTTGCAACCCAGAGTGAGGTCCCTAGAAAGCACACAGCTGTCCAGGTCTCTGGCTGCAGCGAGTGCCACCAGCTAGCACTGGAAACGGAGAACAGCAAAGGGAATATGTGTATAAGGTGCGACCAGGTAGACTATCTACTCTGCCTGGTGGCAGAGCTAAGAGAAGAGGTAGATAGGCTACGAAGCATCAGGGAGGCCGAGCAGGAGATCAACTGGTGGAGCAGTGCCCTGACAACCCAGGAGTGTACCCAGGAACAACGTGTAAAAAAGGCCTGGGACCAAAGGGCACTAGTAACCTCCCCCCATCGGACTGAAGGTAGGGACACAAAGGAAAACAGCGAGTGGAAGCGGGTCCGCAATCGGGGCAGGAGGCGAACCCTTCCCTTGCCCACCACATCTCCACAGGTGCCTCTGCATAATAGGTATGAGGCTCTAGATGTGGAA
>Ga0065711_1036919_pt1 | contig 20417 bp, 16 predicted proteins | sample Hoacrofraction12_FD_59098 | JGI IMG/M metagenome (GOLD analysis project Ga0065711, IMG submission 59098) | Hoatzin crop microbial communities from Cojedes, Venezuela - Epithelial fraction 12 v2 (version 2) | ecosystem: Host-associated > Birds > Digestive system > Esophagus > Crop | place...
AAAAAAAAAAAAAAAAAGGGGGGGGGGGGAAAGAAAGCCATGAAGAGTCTGAGAGTGTCTTAATGAAAACCAGAAAAAAAAAATGCTGAAAAACATAACATGATCAAGGGATAAATTAAGGGTTTGCAAGTGTCAGTCCTGAGCCAGGTCTGCAGACCTGCGCTTCAGAATGATATGCGTGTGCCATGAAGTAAGCAAACGAGCTTTGCACCACACACAGGGTTTAGTGGGATGCCTCACAGCAGCGGTGGCCAGCCGTTAGTGACACAGCACTGCCATTCAAGTGGGACGAGACGTGCCGACTTCCCAGTACCTTGCACTGCACTGGCTGAGCTCTCCATTAATACATCATCCAGCATTAGATCTAAAAGAACGAAATGGTGTTAATCACCCGGCAGGACACACGGCAAGACTTCCCTTCCCCTTCAGAGGTCCCTACAGCTCTCAGGCTCTCTGTTGGCTTTACCAGGAATGTTTCCTTGCAGGATCCTCTCCTTGTGCCTCATGGAGGGTAGGCTCAGGTACACAGGTTCATCGTGAAAAAGGAAGTGCTCTTGGGCTTCTCCCACGTACACAGGGGGAAGCCCAAGAGATCCCTGAGAAGCCCCTTGCTTGATGATGATGAAGGAGTAGACACTTCCAAAGGACGGACTTTGTATGTATCCTGCTTGGCCAGCGCACTTTACAGCAACAGCTCCTGCATCTGCCTACATCTCACCAAGCTGGCATCTCACGTGCTTTTCTGGTTTTCAGATGTCTGACAGGGTAAATGCATTTGAAGAGTCTACAATCAGAAATGACTGTGCAACCAGTTAGATGTCTACACCCGTCTACATCTGACATCCATAGGTCGGTTTGGGCATCTGGGGACACTCGGGAAGCTCAGCTGAAAGAAGCCCCCATGCAGTTGCTGGCATAATCCAAGCCCTGGTCTTGGTATCATCTGCAAGTTCCCACCATGCAGAATGAAGCTAAGCAATGATATCTGATGCCTCTGAGGGCAAAGCTGGACATGGTCAATTAAAACCAACATTTCACTGAATGTGAATTGAGAAAACTGTTCTGAAGTGATTTGGAGGGCTTCATACTTTGCTCTTGAACGGTTTTTATGGTGATTGAATACTCAGCAATATTTGATCCTCAGTAAAATAGCTGTTTATTGCCTCTTTAATTAGGCATTTCATAGGACTGAATGAATAACTACATCTCCAAGGATGGTTTGTGATTTCTTCCCGTTGGGAAATTGCCTGGACTTACATCTTTTCTTCATCTAGTTCCTCTAGCATTATAAATAAGGTCATTAATAATAACTAAACATCTATTTTTCTTCTACAGAAATATCTGCTTTCCAAAACTGCGACTTTAAATTGGGATCTTTCTATCCAGCCTTTAAAAACATTTTCTAACTCATCAGCCTGAAACTGTGTTTGGGAACTTGGACTGATTGAAAGAGCTCTCTAGGCATTTCCTTGAGGTGAAAAAAAAATAATAAATATTCTTTCCACCTGTATCCCACTTAACTGAGAACAGTCTAACGTGTCCTCCACTGCTCTTGAGGGAAGCCTCCATATTTCCACTGACCATCAAGGAAGCCAGGCTCTTGGCATAAACCAAAGTTTGACGTCCAGAGGCTGGTGTGATACATCCTATTGGTTACAAAACCTGTGAAGCTCATGGGACTTCAATGCCTGATGACAGTGCTGGCTGAGCGCTGAACTGAAGGAGGCTGAGGCACCGCTGTGGTATGTGGTTGCACGGTTAAGCCTGTCACAGCTATTAAACACCTCTTAGACTATTAAAAATATCAAAACAGACTTAATATTACCAGCTTTTGGAACACGCCCCTGATCAGACAGCCTCTTAAGCGGTACTGAAGTCTGTCAAAGATAGAGAAGAGATGTGAAAGGGGAAATGGAGAGAGCAGCAGGCGGACTGACCAGGAGGGAAAGCGTGAGGCCACAGACACGAAGGGCAACGGAGCAAGTTCAGTCAGAAGAGAGAGCATGCGAGAAGAGTCCCTCTGACCTATGGCCTCTGGCTGACTGACTTCTTAGTTATTCAGATTAAAAGAAAAAAAGACTAAAAGACAAACATCAGGCTGGAGACTTTTGGCAGAGTGGAGGTCTAGCCTCCTTTCAGCTGTAAAGCTTTCTCTAGGCAGGGCTGCAAGCCTGCACATCCAGTCTGGAGTCTGGTTCAATTTGCATCAGTGCTGTTTCGTCTAGTTGGTTATTCTCCTCAACTGTTGTGGGGTGGTTTTTTTTTGTTTTTTTCTAATCTGTATTTCTCAAGCAAATGCATTGATATGTTTCTCTAAGGAGTTTTTAAGCATTACTAGAATGAGATGGCTCCATTATTTTATTACACTCTTGAATAGCAGTGGTGCTACTGTGCCAATAAATAAACCTGCTTGATAAATGGGACAGGTAGCATCACTGTGGCATTACAAGGCTGTAATAAACCAAATAGTGAATCCAGTTATCAGCAACAGTGCTCATGACTCAGAAGATTTATGGTGCCATTCGGCACTGCTGATCTTTGCAGTTGTCACTATTTGTGTAACACTGAGCTCTGCTATCCAAGAAGCTCCAGATCTGATCATTATTATATTTTAATTTAAATAACCTCCAATGGAAAGGTCATTGCAAATCATGCAGCCATTAAAAAGGCTTCCATGGCTCCTTGCTCAGCCTAAAACAACGCTATTTCCTTCATGCAAATTTTATAGCTGGACATGCTTTTGGGAGAAGAATGATCACCAGACGCGAGGCGGGGAGGGGAGGGAGGAGGGGATCGTGTGGAAGGTCAAGCAGGACTCAGAAAGATGTGGAAAGACTACCGACCAGCCATCTGTTTCTCCTTACTCCTTCTCTTTTTCTCCAGCCGGCGAAGCCTCTTCTCCTCCCGCCTCTTGGCTTCTTCCTCCTCCTGGTGCTGCCGACATTTGTGGAAATTCTCCACCACCACACCCACGAACATGTTGAGGACAAAGAAGGCCACGATGAGCAGGAAGGAGATGAAGTAGAGGAGCATCCATGGGTTGTAGTTCATGACTGGCTGCAAAGTGGAGGAAGGCAAATGTCAACTGAACCTCAGAAAAAACAAACAAAAACAAGGGAGCAAACTGATGCAGCTGCCACCTCCACAAACCCATGAGTGCCCCTTTGAGGCAGCTTGGTGTGAACTTCTTGAAAACTAGAGACCTCTGAGCCATTTTGACTGAATGCTCCCAAAACACAAAGCACGTTGAGGACAGAAGAACCACCTCTGTTCCGCCAACAGCAGGACAGTAGCATCCTTTGCAGCTGTTCTAAGCCCCTAACTGAAAACCTGTGCCTACACCTAGCACTTCTTTCTCCTGAAACGTCCAAATTGCTTAAAAAGTCAAACCATTCTTTGATAGGTGTGGTTCTCCTGAGGCTAGTTACACCAGTCATGCTGCAAAATCTGCAGGGAAAAGTTTAGGTCCAAATCCAGACTTTTCACGTGACTCCTTGTCACACCCCAGGATTTGGGTTAAACGGCTGCCTCGATCCCAACCCCTCAGCCCCGTTTGACTGTGGAGGGCAACAGTATTTTGCAAAACAAGAGCAAAAACGTGCCACCTTCGACAACTCAGTTCTTACGGCTCTGCTAAAGGACGTACCTGCTGGTCAACTCCTACAGCATCTAAGCCATCATACATGATATCCACCCACCCGTCCTTGGAGGCCAGAACAAAGAGAGACATCAGGGCCTAGAAATATGTGGAAAAAAAGTTAGACATAGTTGCATTAAAGCTTTTTTACGTTTAACATTTTACCCCTCTTTGCCCTTTCCTGTCTGGGGATTATCATTACCTGTCTGATAACGGGACACTTTGATGTCCAAGGTTTCTCCTGGCAGCAAAATCCTATCAATGTCAGCACCTGGTTTGGCAATGAGTGCTAATTCGGAAACCACAAAGTTGAAGACAAAAGCAGCTTCATTTCCACCCTCCAGGTCTCTACTGCTCCCAACTAATTAGTCCTTACCATGCAGCTAAAATAAGGCTGTGTTGCAGAGACAGTTGAAAGTGTCCAGCTCTATTAGACAAGCCCTTCTGCAAGATATATTTGGTTTGTTATGTAGCAGTGAAGCAATTAAGTACTCCACGAAGCCACATGTGCTTGTTCTGCTCTGCAAAGAAGTGTATGCCTGCTTGGAAACACTGCCTTTGGGATTTAGAGACAGAATGCTGCGTATGTGAACCGAATATTTACTGCGACTGGTAAGACCCTGGAAGAAAATCCCATGGGACAATAATGCACAGGTTTTAAGTCAAGGAAGTAAAGGAGCAAAGAAGCAGATTACCATTCTATTAATACCTGGCCGAGATTATCAAAATTATACTTGTGCCGGACCCATTTGTAGCTTGCTTCTGTACAATCCGATTTATTTGTGATGTTTCTGGTGTCCTCCCCCTGGCAGACAAAAAACTTGCCTTTGAAAAGCTGCAAAACACGCAAAGAAGAGAGGAACTGTAAGGGTTCAGTCTGCAGGATTTCTCTGCAGATGGGGTATTCTGCACAGCCCACGCTGACCAGAGAATTTAAGGGAAATGGCCTCGTTTGTGCAGGTTATTAAGTGCGAGCAGCCTGTATAATATGCACCTGGTGAGCAAATGCATGATTTCACATCATTTAGGACACCCACCTCATGCATTAGGTTGTCTGGTTCAGTGATCTGAGACTGGCCTAAAGGCCTTTGCTTCTGGGTCACCAGCTGAAGTGTAGCCCCAGCTAATAGCCCAGACCAGCTAATGGCTTCTCACCACACGCGGAATGACTCTGGTGACTCCAGCCCAGCTAACGAAGCCGGTTTCAAAAGTCTCCAACAAATTAAGTGTAATGAGGGTCCTCTGTCAGCAGAGAAAAGGCGGCACTGAAGAGGTGCAGCGGTGGACTAAGCTCTGCTCTTAGAAGTCACACGGGGACACATCAGAGGAGCCAAGCTGCTGCGAGTGACGTTGGGCTCTTGCTGAATCAAGACTGCTGTCAGTCCAGCTCTGGGCTCCGACCCTGAATGTTGTTCTCTGGCCGCCATTAGGCTCTGCAGTCTGTGCAGGGGCCTCTGAAAATATTCCTTGTGCAGAGCTTAAGGACTCAAGCCCAACTGCTGCTGGGTACCTGATCTCGAGCTCATTTCCCTTGGTGTAAGCCAGGAGAGATGCAACTCCTGGGGAGTCAGCTCCTGATTTACACCCACACGAGGAACACGAGCCTCCACACGCTTAATTCTAGACCTGGTGCTTCCTGCGCACAGAACAGAGAGTGGCAGGGGATGATTACTGCTTCAGACAGGGTGATTGATGCTAGCAGGATGGATGGTATCAGAGCCCAGGAGACTTTCAACAATTCTGGTTTGATTTGCTGACAGAAGCTATTGACATCACTGTTTTGGGGGGAAAATGGCAACCTGCTCTCCAGGCTCCTTAAACCACCACCTGGGTATACGGAGAAAAGACACTGACGGGTTTTGATCTGTTGTTCTAGACAAATATCAGTAGAAATAATAGCGAGCAAGATAAACCCATGCATTACTCCACGGGTTTCCTTCAGAAATCAACAGCAGAAGGGTGTTTTCTAGGCATGCAAAATTAATCATCACTCAACGCAGCCATAAAACTTCTGGGTGTAAGAAGAGAAGTATTCCCTGACCTTCCCATGCAGAAACACTATCCGCAGGTGAGGCTGACTGGGGAGACAGAGCCTTCACAGAGAAAAGTTTTAATTAAGCAGGAAGGTAAACAACTATTTTTAATATACTGTCGATAAACATAACTTCTGCAGGAGCTGGACTGTAATGCCACTCAGATGGGAGCAGTAACGCCACTACTAACGGGGTTTGGAAATACAAAGCCCAGTTTACAAAAACGCTGATCCCTGTCAGTACTTCAGATTTCAGCACTTCGGGAAGTGAAAGACACAGTGTTTCCTATGGTACCCGTTCTATCTATCTATTTCTTGTGTCTTATTAATGACTATTCACATGTGGGCAAGCTCTACAACAACAACAGTCTTGCTAAGAGGAAACACTGTTAGAAATGTGGGCGTGCAGATTTCAACAGCAATAAAAACCTCTAGTTTGATCCCCAGGTTCTATTTACATGGTAAAGCCAACTAACTTTGAGAGATCATCTTTTTATAGAAAATAGCTATGGCCCTCATCTTACACCTAATTAGACATAAATATTAACTACAAATTTTGCATCCTGCATACAGGATCAGTCTTGCTTGTATCTACCACTTAAGCACATCAATAGTCATGACAATTTAATGTAAGACTGCAAGTCACTAGGGAAAGCAATCACAATTAGCAGGGAGGAAATTCAAAGAGCGTGCTGCAAGTTTTGTTGTTTGGCATAAATTTTCCCGTGTCTGAGTTTTATATTGTTCCATGAGATATGCTTAGTTTTATGAATCTGTTTAGTGTAATGGATGGATGTTGTTGTACTGTAATGCTAAGCCAGTCTAGCTGCTGATGGATGGCATGATTTTATTCTCTTTTTATTTTCAGTGCTGTACCTATTATTTAAACAGTTTATTAGTATAAAATATTGCATAAGACACCTTTCCAAAACAAAGCCAAAAAGAGCTGCTTTCCAAAGCTGGCTCTGACAGATCAGACAAACTTCAGCAAGAAGTAAGTGTTATGTCAGAATATTTATATGAAACAATCTCTTCTTCTCAGGTATTGAGAAACCAATTGCATTGGAAACTTTGCCACTTTTCCCCTGGGTTCCTGCACTCCTGGGACTGAGGATATTGCCAGCAGAGCAGAGGACCTCAAACCAGAGAGAGGCAAAACCAACCCCACTAACTGGCTCTGACCATTGCTTCTTCAGCTATGGCTAGGGATGTGTGTTGCTGGGCCACTGTTGTTAGGCTGTAATTGTTAATGTGGTTTCAATGGTTGACCGATAATGGGAAATCTGCTCCCTCCTCACCAGGAGCAAGGAGCGTTCCTCAAGAAGGCCAAACAGCCCATTGGTTTGGTTTCAGAAAGGCTTATAGCGTGCCCACTGGTACAGGTACCCAGATGGTGGGCAGTCTGGGGCTCGTTACGCTTTTTGCTGAGGTGCTGAGGATTGCAGGGGACTCACCTGAACTCCCAGGATCCCAAAGATTATGAAAAAGGCACAGCAGATGACCACGATGTTCCCGATGGGCTTCAAGGATGACATGAGAGTCTCCACCACCAGCTTCAGTCCTTGGGCTCGACTAATAACTCTGTGGGAGCAAGTAAGCAGAAAAGCTGTGTTAGTCCTGTTCTCACCCAATTGTGCCCCCTATCAAGATAGAACACGTGGAGGAAACAGATTTGGGAATTTTTTAGAATAGCACATAACTCAAAAATCATGATGGACGAAGCAGTTCTGGAAGACTGACCTGTGAGATTATACAGGTGTTTGAGAGAAAGGGGCCTTTGCCTACCTACGCAGCTTTGCATAAAAGAAAAGGAGGATGAGACCATATACAAGGAGCCAGGCCAGAAAAGTCAGTGGAGAAGGACCTAGAAAAAGGAAGATATATAGGCTAGCCCCACGTTTTTCAAACTTGGAATAATAGTTTTAATCTAACCCATTATCTATTCTCGATCCATTTGCTGATCAGCATCTTCTAGTTATCATTCACTATAATATATTCAAGCCTTGACATTTTCCTTCTCCTACCATTCAGTCCAAAGAACTCTTTAGGTTTCCAGCCTTGATCACACTTTCCCTTGGACCCAGCCTCTTGGTCTGGGCCATCCACAAACACACACCTTTATGCCTGTAGCCTGTCCAAGACTGCAAAGAGACAGCAGAGAGGGCCTCCCAGGGTCCATTCCTGCGTAGATTTAGGCAAGGCTCTTGATTTCTCTGTCTCAGGCTGCGAAATGGAGCAGCCACTCTTACACAGCTGCCTGCACATCTGTAGTGATTATAGAATCATAGAATGGTTGGAAGGGACCTTTGACAGTCATCTAGTCCAACCCCCCTGCAACAAGCAGAGACATCTTCAACTAGATCAGGTTGCTCAGGGCCCCATCCAACCTGACCTTGAGTGTTTCCAGGGATGGGACATCGACCACCTCTCTGGGCAACCTGCGCCAGTGTTTCACCACTCTCATTGTAAAAAAAATCTGTACATGTCCTTATAGTGCTGCTGTGTACGGAGCCCTGAGCTACCCCCCAGTACCACCACAGTCTCTGCTTTATACCCACGGTACAAACTCAGCTACTGAACCCAGTGGTGTCCTCCAGGTGAAACTTCATCAGCAGGACCACAGGCACCTAACCTTATTTCTGCAGCTCCTCTCCGTTTGCTATCACACAGAATCTCATAGCAGAGGATTAGATCATATGTGAAGGCTGGGAAAGAATAATGTGGACATCCTGACTGGACCAGGTAAAAAGAAAAAAAGGAGAAACTGTACTATACTCTCAAGGACAATACTACAAGGAAAGGACAAGGCTTGTGTGATTTAAAGAAGCCATCTCACCATGCTGGGCAAGGTGAACGAGGGGTATTCAGGCTCACAGACATGAAAGTGGAGAGCTGGGAGACCGAGAACAGCACGTGAAGAGGTTGCATGCCTCCCTCCTCTTGATGCCAACTGGAATTAAGCATTTCACGAGCTCTGTAAATCAGTTTGTACTGATGCCATAGAAACTGCTTTCCCAAGGCAGAAATAGCTGTCTGCTGTGTAAGTTGGAGGGAGGGAAGCGCCTGTGAGCTTCTGGGTACTGGCTGGTGACTCTGAACACTTGGCACTCAAAAACGCCACAAACTTCCCCACCATCTTGTTTCTGCATGATTCTCTCTTTTGGCACGGCCGTCCTCTCACCCTTTCTCATTTCACCCCTAGTCTGGCTCCCTCACCTGAACCACAGTGGGATTTTCGTTGCCTGGAGAGGATCCAGGTTCTCCTCCTCTCCCGCCCCCCTGGGGAAGGTGCTCTCAGCAGAGGTCCCCATGGGCACATCTGCATGCCTGATACACATGGCCTTAGCTGGGACCCCAGCCAAGCCTGCACCAACCCTCTCCTGCCCCAGCGCTGACTGGTTTAGGAAACTGCAGGGCTCAGTGCACAGACACCCAGTCTTTCAAAAACCGTTGGTTTTAAATAGTATCCTAAAAAGCTAAAAATTATTTCCGTTTTTTCTGGTTAAATATTTACTCAAAATGTCTAGGGCAACCCATCAATTATCATTTAAAAAAATAAACAGATGGTGGTATTTTTCTCCACTCCTTTACCAGTGAAACACAAAAGGCAGATGCTGCTATTCCTCACGCTGAGTGTCTCTTCCAGGTAGCTGCTGCAGCTCCCTGTTTCGGACACCTCGGCTTTCCCGATGCTCAGATGTGGGTTATTTTAGGGAAAGAGCTGGGGGTGAGATGGCTAACGGAGCAGAAGGCTGCTCAAGGCTGAGATGCCCCAGGGGATGGTGTGAACCCCATGCAGCCATGGCAGTGCAGAGACTGGTCAGTGTGGACTGCCAGAACTGCCCACATGAATTAGCCCAGGTGGAGGTCCTCATCGACCTAACAGGCAGTGTCCACGGGGCAAGGGCTCTTCCCACTCCATCTGAGCGCACAAAGCAAGCATTGGGCCAGGCAGTCTGAGGCTGAATCTCTCTTATGGATCCTCAGCCGGTCTAAAGACCTCGCCATCCCTCACAGATTACCCTTACACAGTCCTGGGTGAAATCCTACAACTGCTAAAGTACAGATGGGAAACTGAAGCATGGGAGGACCACAAGCCATGTTCTCAGTAGGATGCAGACACCTCATTTCCAAGTATTTCAAAGGAAATTAGGTACTTTGGTGCCTTTAGGGATCTTGACTTAGGTATTGTGCCCATTGTCTCACAGGACAGAACTGAAGTCAGGTCTTCTAAAGCCCTGTGGTCTAAACTATTGGAGCATCCTTAAATTTTGGGGAACAAGTAAGAAATTTAGTCTCCAGAGTCTAAAGTTGATCATTTTCTCCAACACTTCTTAAGAAAGCCTATTCTAGAAATAATAAAAGTATTTCCCTTGTGAGACACTATTTGGTATCCAGCAGAGACAGAAAATAGGAGGTTACTCTTCTGTCTTTGCGAAGTCATGTGTGTTGAGAAAAAAAGGGCTGAGAAGCTGAAGCATTTGGCTGCTTTCGCAGTTTTGATCAACCAGGGAATTCCTCAAATGAGAATGCGTGAGGGTAAAAGCTGCCACCAGTTTAGCTCCATGCCAGTGCTGTTTCCAGCCCTACAGGGAGAGAAGACTTTGAAAAGATTTTGAAAAATAATAGTTCTTAATAATGAAAACCTTCAGACCTTGGAGCTGCCTCAAACTAAGGGCTTGATCCAGCATTGAGGCAAAGTCTGTGCAAAGACTCCTCCTGCTCTCCTGAGAGTCTGATAACTCCCCAAGAAGCGCCAAGGAAATCCTCAGCATTTCCAGATTATGACTGTCACCTCCAATATGTCAACATACATCATCCCCGCACCTCATCAATATTGCCTAAGGTCCTACTGATATCAGGCTTGTAAACTCATATTATCTGACCCACAACTCCTGCAATTTATTGCTGAAGGATGCAGCTGATTTGGAGCCCTCTGGGCATGCCAGAGCTGTAGACTCGCCGGGGTTGCACTCGGGACAATTCCAATCTGCATTAAGCATATGACAAATGGGGAAATTGAAATGAGACCATTTATTTTTTTTCAGTGTGAAGAAATGTTAAGCCCTCGAGTTCCTTCTGGTTCTGCTGGTCTCAGCATTCCCAGTGCTGTTAAAACCCTGGTGTGAGACACTCCAAACCCACTGCCAGCCTCACCCCAGCTGGATCACATTTACTAACGCTAAGCCTGCTAGTCTGATCAGAGCTCTCAGAAGATGTAGTAGCACTTAGATAAAATAGCAGATCAATGTTAATGAAGACCTTCCTCCACAGATTAAAAAAAAATTAGCAAAGGTGATAATATGATAGATAGAAGAGAGTCTATGAAATTACTATTTCATACTGCAATGGTATGAAAAGTGAATAATTTATCCATCTGCTTTGGAAGTCAAAGCCCAGGCTCTGTAGAGAGTAAAAACAGCACTGAAGTCCATCCACATTAATTCTGAGTACATTTTCAATTTTGATTTCCCTTGTATCTTAAGCTACAACACTTGATCCCAACAACAGCAGGTTGAATGCATTAGGAAGGAATGTTATTGTATAAGCAATCCCTCTACTGGCTGAAACATCAGAGGGTCATGGAAACATCTTTAAATGTCACTCCTTTCTGAGTATATTTTTGGTATTCTGGTCACAAAGCTGGGCTTGAAGCCTCATGGATTCAATTTGGAGGCTGATAATCAATCATGCAATCAAAAGCCCACGATTAGCACGCAGGCCATTCTTTTTTAAATGCCTGCGCAAAAGGCATAAGCATGCGTGGTTTCACGTGCTGCATGAAGCAACGGGGTTGTTTCACAGAAGAAAATAAGAGACAGAATGAGGGAGGTCTTTTCCCAGAAGAACCCCTTCAGACCATCAATCAGGAAAGCCTACGCAGAGATGATGAGGGCCATCCCTGCCCTCGAGTTGAGTGTGACACGCACAGCCGTGGCTGGGCTCCTCCCTGAGGGTGTCCTCCCTGCAGCCCTGTCCCCAAGTGCCCATGGAAAGGGAGGACAGAAGGTGCCGGGTTAACCCCTCTGTGCTGTGGACGGAGCAGTCACCTTGGTCTCTGCCCTACGCTTTCCTGGAAAGGAAAAACTGTCTCAGTCTCCACTGGGGACTTCACCCAGACACAGGGACTGGAGCCACAGTGCGCAAAGCCCTTAGGTTGCCTGGCCCAGCTGTCATCCCAGGTTGATCCAGCTGAACATCCTGGGAAGATCCTTGAGCCACGCGGCGCAGCTGGCAGCAAAGGCAGAGTGGGCAGCTGCGGGCAGAGGCGTGCTCAGGGCAGCCCAGATGTGCATCACAGAGGCAGATGGGTTTCCACACGCGGAGATTTATGACTTACTGAAAAGCCCCCAGTTTGATGGCTGCTTTTTCATTTCCTACAAATCTAATTACAGGGGAACAGAACTGATTGTGAACATATTTGGGGAATAGGCTTGTTGCTGTCTTTTTACATTTCCTTTGTAGTAGAAAGCAGTATGTTGGCTGAAAACATTCACACACCCTCTTGAGAAAACACATCAAATGCCAACAGGAATGGAATAGCAATGGAAGAGCCTAATCCTGCACATGCTCCAGGTAGCAGGTCTTCCTCCAGCCTGCAGTTACTCAGCGGGTTATTCCCCATAACTGCAGACTACGCATGCACATAGGTGACTGCAGAGGAAAGCTCTAGTACAGGAAGACTCAGGTCTTGTCCACACAGACCTACAGATCTACAACGAAGCATACAGGGCTTTTACTAGGTCAGACAGGTGACCATAGCAGGGCTCAGCACAACCCAACCCTCTTCCTCTAGATCCCATTTAACCACACCACCTCAATACAGAAACTTGCATTCCACAGTTTGGAGATGGGAAATCAACCCTTCTTATACCCAAAGCGATCCAGATTATTTTGTAGGTTTTCTTAACATGGGTCAAAAATCAGCCAAAACAGAAGAGCAGAGCAGATCTACTGAACCAGCAATCCGGCAGAAACTGCCCCCAGAAACTACAGTTGGCATGGAGATGCTGGGGGACACATGAAGAAGAAAAAGTCCGAATTGGAGTTGCATAGGAAGACAGTCTAGTCATATGGTCAGGGAGCTGAACCACACCAGTGGCGCTATCTGTTCAGATGAAAATGATTAAAAGCAGCTTTCATCCTAAAACTCACCAGGCACAACATACACATAGCCCCATTTATCGGAATGTCTTTCATAGCTGTTGAGAATATCTGAAAGATACAGGTATAGGCATGGCCATTGTTATTTAGACTTATTATTCACACAGGGGTAGTGAAACAACATTTTCTGTCGCAAGCAGGGCCCTATTTTTCTGTTCTGAAAGAGAAAATCCTGACTCAAAGTGAACCTTTTATGAAGGAAGCAGCAGTAAGATATGACAGGCACACAAAGATGCTTTGAGCAGGAAGGTTTATTAGCTGCTGCATAACAAGAGCAGCAACAATGGTATTAAAGAGGGACTGCATTTAGCATGGAGAGAAACCTTCATGCCTTGGGCAGAGGACAAAACAGATCTCTGTCTAGAAGAAGCTGGTCCTTGGGCAGGTTCTTGTCAGAGGGGTGCCCGGCTCTGGAGCACAGGATACTGCCTGCTGTCAGGGATGGGGGACCAAGTTAGCAGGACAATTGCTTTCATCTCATCTGGGCAATTTTCAAAGTAAATATCTCTGTAAAATTAATGAGGAATTGAGGGGAAAAATCTTCTTTGCATTCTAGGTTAAGCAACAGTTTAGTCTCTGCTTCCTTAAAAATGATCTGCCACCTGCTACTAATTTCGTTCTTTGTTACGAAAGCCATTGACTGCCTGAAGGAAAGGGGGAGAAGAAGCTGTTAAGCTGCACTTTACACGGAGCAAATGAGAACACAAATAGCAGGGGATGTGTGTTTTAACGAGCAAAAGAGGCATTGATCAGTTTACTACTGCACTTGGGGCTGGTCCCAAAACACAGCGAGCGCCCGGAGCTCCTCGCGGCTCTGCAGGACCTGCAGACGCTCCCTGCCTGCGGAGCAGCAGGAGGCTGGGCACTACGCTGGCGACAGACACCGTGCCCTTGTCTCGCCTGCCCCTTCCCTTGCACGAATGCTGCTGCTTGCGGGAGAGGCTCAGCTCCTGCTTTGGCACACACACCCTACGCTCCTTTCGGTCTTCTTCACCCTCTGCTTACCTTAAGGGCCGCAGAGTCCTCAGCAGTCTCAAAACTCGTAGCATCCCCAGGATTTTTGTGCCGCTGTCTGACACCATTGAGACCAGGATGTCGATGACGGAGATGAGAACCAGCACCCCATCCAGCACGTTCCAGCTGCTTTTCAAGTAGGCTTTCTCCCCAAAACACAAGCCTAGTGCCACCACCTGCCCGGACACCAAGTTGCAACAAATTATGACTCTTGCATCCAATATGTTTCTTCCAGTTAGCAACCTGCTGAGAACGCATTATTTACAGATACAAGTCTGTGAGTCCATTTGCTTCCCAGTACAGAAGCCTAATTAGACAAATCAGCAAAGTGTTACATTGCCAGAATTATAAAAATACCTCTGCAGAAACATCCCAGATTGTCCCTTAGAGCTGATACATTTTTAATGCAGCTAAACCTAGCTCCACAAAACTGTTCCTAACATGCTTACTTCTAGCATAAAAAGTCTGATCATATTTTATTCCTACAGACTGCCAGAGTAAAGGTTCAGAGTGGCTGACCCAAAGCAATCATTTACAAGCTTTGCAAATAAAGAAACTAGAGAAACTTTCCAAAGAAAGAGCAATTGTTCTGCGAGATGATTATGAATTACACAAGAGAGATTTACAGCAATGGGTTTCTGAGCCTCCTGCCTCAAATCCAGCAAAATGTTTCAACGTGCTTAAGTCGCTCCCTCCTCAGGAAAGCACATAGCTGCTTAGGTTGTTGAGGACAATTGGTTGTTGAAGACAATGAGACTTACCTGCGTGGCTGAAGTTCAGCATGTGTTCAAGAGCTTTGCTGAATAGGAAAGGATTCCTGAATTGAAACATCCCTTTGCTCACATAATGGTGTAAAATCAAGAGCAACTTCACTTAAATTGTTCTGATGTAAAACGTGCTCAGAATAAGGCATGTGGTGGGTATTTGAATATCATTCAGAAGAGGAAAATATACACTTCGCTCATAGCTGGTAGACCTAGGGGTTTTTTGAGTCCACAGTAATAAAATATCACTGATACAATACAGGCACACTTATCCTCCAGCTACATTTACCTTAACTGTCATCTCAGTCAGGAAGATAACTGTAAAGATGTAGTTGGAGAGCGTTAGGAAAATCCGTTCCTATAAAAAAGAAAATGAGAGACCATGTTTCATAGCCTGCTCTCCACAGCTGTACGTCTCCCTGTGCATATTTGGGCAGTTGCTAACTGTTCTCCAGCTTCTGTGCTGAAATAACTCTCGGACTGTTTGCTCACAAAGAGGAGAAAATCCAAATATTTAGACAATAACCCTCTGCGGGGCTCAGCGCTGCCAGCGGCCGGGTCTGTGTCAGCACCATGGACAGCGGCAGCCACCGGCACCTGCCCCCAAATCCCCCCATTTGCCCCCAAAATCCCCACCCCACCCCACCCCCAGCAGAAACAGGGAGATCTCCCCCCACTTGGAGCACGTTTGACAAATCTCTACCTGCTCCTCGCCCGCAGACGTCACTGCACAGTGCAAATATCTCTGAGCTCCCAACTCTCCTAGAAATTCAGTCAATATCAGAGTGGCTGTGCTGCCAGGCAAGCAGGACCCACGGGACGCCCAAGCGCAGCTGGCAAGAGTTGCAACAGCTCCACCGAAGCCAGTGAAGCTCTGGGGGTTTACGCCAGCTGAGACCTGACCCCAAAAGGTTGATTCACTTGCCCAAAGCCACAGACTAGACCTGAGCGTGAAGCCCAACAGTCTCATCTCCCAGTCCCCTGTGCTATCCACCAGACCACGCAGTCCTCACTGCCACCGCTCTGCAATAGCAGCCTGTGATTACAGATGAGACCATGGACTGGTTCCCTATCTGTAGTTAGCAGAAACCTTTCTTTTTAATGATGATCATTAAATAAATTACACTTTTCCCTAATCCCTGAACAATCTCTGATTGCCTGTACTGAGAAATGGACAGCAGAAGGCGGAGGCTGGAGGAAAGATGATGCATGTGCATGTATGCATGCGCGCATACAATTGAACCAGCCCCAGTTCTGCTAATAACAATTTTGGATTTATTTCTGCCTCTCCCTACAGAGCAGTCCTGTAAGAGATGCAGATCTCTCACTCAAAATGAGATGCAATTTAAACAAGACAAAACACCTTGGCAACTCTCTCGCTTGCCAGATCATGATTTACTGAAAGTGACTCAGGAATCACACAGTAGCTTGTTTCCATACTGGGTCCATAATTAATTAGGTCCTAGACCTGCACTGTGATTGCCTGAGCTGTGATAGGAAACATCTCGGCCGTTAGCTGACTGCCACACAAAAGGCTGCTGGGGGGGGGTAGGCAGTGTGCAGGAGAAGGAGAGTAGGGACCTGCTTGTGGAGCTGGAGATAAAACAGCAATAGGATGGAGGAGAGACTGAGGATATTACATTGCTCTCTGGCAAGCGTGTGGCTATTTTGAAGGATAATCTCCCCGGCCCGTGTCGTGCACTCTGCGATGGGGAGCGCATGTTGGCTAGCAACAGCATCCCCTGTTCTGATAAGCCAGCTGAAACTGGGACAGGGAAAGAGAACTCAGTTGAAGCAGCTAGAAAATCCACAGCTCGGGGAAGCAAAGTACAATTATTTTAAACAACTCAAGCTAAACTAACCCTCTCGGTTTCCAGATAAGAGCTCCATCAGCACAGGCCAGGCCTGCGCACTCCTCCTGGCTCCCCTGCTCCCTGCCCCACTGCTCAGCATCCCCCTTCTGCTCCCTGCTGCTCCCAGACTGGGGTCTGGCTCAGCTCCAGCCCTGGATGACCCATTTTGCTTCCCTTGGTTATAACCTGATGCTGACGAACCTCACACCAGTCCCCGTCTCCTTTCCTCTCTGCATTCTCCCAGTGCTCATCCTTCTCTCATATATGAAGTTCTGGGGTTTCGTGCTACAGCTCTTTGCCGTGGACTCCTCTGACTGCTGCCTGTCACCCCACTTCCTTCATCTCTATGCAGCTACAGTTCCTTTTGGAGCCAGCCTTGTTCAATGGCAACTCTCGGAGGACACAGCAAGGGGCTCCAAAGAAGCATTTGGGATTTCAAGGGACATCCTCATGGTGCTCCACTTGGGGAACAGCAGGGTGATCTCCTGCTGCTAGACCGGCTGGCGGGAGTCCTTGCACCTGCAAGTTGGTGCACCATGACTGCACAATAGCCAAAATACAAGATTTAGGACACTGGGCAAACTATTTCAGTTTCCCTAGTAGTCAGAGGACTACTAGGGAAAGATTAAAATAGAAACAGAGCAGCCAAGACTCCACTTTCCAGGTCTTACATTGAAGATCCACAAAAATGAACAGCCTGACACGCCTACGTCAACAAAGCAGGATTCTACACGATTGCGATATGAGCAGTCTTTTGCAACACATCAGCAAGAGCCCAGTACCTCTCAGCCACAATCTTTGCTTAAATAAAAGAGCAATAGGAGGATTCTGCCCCTCTGATTGATGGATGCTGGTGCTGTAAGGGTCTGGTTTGAGAAATCCTTACGTAGTCTATTAAAACAAAATGGTTTGGGGAAATGGCATTACAGTGCATGTATCAATTCGTTTTTTCTTGTGTCACAACAAAGCTGATACACAAAGGGGAGAGAAGAGGATGAAGTGAGCAGTTTCCCCTATTCCCTTCACACCACACATACATGCCCGTGGAGAACAGATGGAAGAAACGAACATTGTGTTGAGAGAGGAAAAGTGTTTGAAGGTTTATCAGAGGAGGAAACTGAGACAGATGTCATGCTTATGTCATGTGTTAAAACCTCGATCGTACTTGCAGAAATAGGATATTTGATACACTGCAGGCCATGAGCTCTGCTCTTGGGCTTTCAAAGGACGCTGGGTAGGGACCAGGAGAGTTGCTGTACCGAATTCGAAGGATACACAGGGGGTGTTGGCAGCTCCCATTTAAAAAAGAGAAAGAAAGTAAGACCAAGTGCAGAGCAGTGGGGTCCGAGCCACGGGTGCTGGCTCCACGGGGAGCCCAGGAAAAGGTTAACCTTGGAAACTCACAGCACTGTGAGGCTCGATCTTGGGTCGTTCCATGGCAATGGTGATGCAGTTCAAGAAAATGATCACCAAGACGATATGATCGAACATCTTGTGCGTGATGATTTTATTGCACATCAGACGGAATCTGCCGAGAAAAAAGAAGAAAACAGAGGATGCGCAGACTAGCTATTAATGCTCGACTGGCTGGGGAGAAATGCAGCAGCTCAGTGCATGGCAGGGGAATGGAGCGCTCCTGTTTGCAAAGCAGATGAGCTACAACCTCCCAATCCCCTCTGTGGCAGAGCCGCATGCTGCAGGCAGATCAGGGTATGAATAGAACAGGATCTGAGCTACAGCACTGGGCTACGGAATTTCAAGCCCTGGTAATGATCATAGGGGACTCTGGGTCACTTGAAATGGAGCAGCTGCTTCCACAACTCGGACACGTGGCCAGGTTTGGATCTGACCCCCTGCCTGGTCCATAGTGCGCACATTTACCTTAAATAAAGGAAGAAATACTCCCCACAAGCCTGTAAGAGTTGAGCACACACGGAACAAAGGGACAGAAGCTATTTATTGTGACAGATGGCTGTACGCTGACCCAGGATTTATAATACCGTATTACATTTCCCAAAGTCTGTTTCTGAAAATCTCTCTAATCTTTGTATGAATGAACTCGAACGCTGTCCAGGGCCCACCAGCTCAATCACACAAAACTCTCATTGAGCGTGGGTGCATGTCCAGAGGAACACGTCAGAGAGCACGGAGCCCAGATGGCCCCGGCACGGCTGGGCTTTGGGAAGGGCAGAGCTGGGCGCCTGCAGGCAAGGAGAGGGTGTGCTCTGGGGGTTATTGGGAGAGGAAGGAAGGGAAGGGGGAGGACAGAGAAGTCCAGGGAGGTTTAAGAGGTGAAGGAGTATTGTTTGCTGTGTTCTAAGTGTGCACTGGGAGCAAATTCAGATTTATTTGCTTAATGCAGCACCTTCCCCCTTGCTTCAAACTCCCCATGCTCCATTGAATGAAAAACTTGCAGAGCGCTGGCATCACTGACGAAGCAAACGATGAACTTTATCAAGCTGTAGCCATGTCCTGGGCTATGGGTCTCTACTGAACACTCCTATGCCAGGGCCATGCCCACCCCAGAGTGGTGTTCTGCAGCCAGCAGCCATTTGCTGTGTGACCCCGATGTAGTGCTGGAGCAGGGGAAGGGCTGGGAGTTTTGTGGACTGACATACGGAGACCCATCTGGGACAGACGGGCAGAGCGAGCCATCGTAATGAGGGCATCCATGCCTGGCACACCACCGCTGCTGCAGCACGGCTGCCTTACCTTGAGTGAGGGGCGAAGATGTAGATAGACCAGGAGTCTCTCTCTTTGCAGCAGGTGGGGAGACGTGCCCGTACCCATGCCTTCATGCGGTCCCTTTTGCTCTAAAGAAAAATGTACAGCAGAAACGTACCAGGAGGAAAACATAGAGACAACTGTTAAAACAATGAACCCCCAAAACTTCCAAGCAAAGGACTCTGGGCAATTTTTCACTGGACAAGTATCTCCAAGTGTTCAGTAAAGCTGAAATCAAATGATCTCCCCCAAAAAGACCCCGCTGGGCAGGGGAAGGAGCTCTGGCAGCTGGGTGAGGGCTGTGCTGCCCCTGCGAGCCCCAGACGTGTCACTTGGGGTCTTGCTTCTTCCTCCACAGTAACTGCATCTGGCACACAGTTAGCCAAGAGGACAAATGTGATAAATAAAATCCTTGCCCAGACGACTGACAACACACTCTGATCAGGCTCAGTCCCTCCAGATACCCATCAGATGCTTGCCTGAATCTTCTAAGGTTTTGGGGGTTATTTTTGTTGGTTTTTTGTCATTTAGAGTTTAACAATATGTAAAGCTTATCTCAGAGGCTACACAGAGACCAAAGGGAGGGATTCCTGTTGCTTGCTGGGCCAAGGCCTATGTCTGTGCACCACTGGAAAGCTGAAGAGATCATTTGGGACCTGAGTTTTGGTCCAGGAACACAGTGGTGAGCATCTGCCTCTCATTCGGCACGAACAGATTAGATGGGAGATTATAAAGCCAGAACATCGTGGCCAGCCTGACCTTCTGCATGAACACCGGCCATCCGACTCCCACAAATTAATTCCTACTTGAAATCACAGAGCATTGTCAGCCACACATACTTATGTCTTAGACCATCTGCAAGGTCGTTTAAGGCCAGAAGGCCAGACTGTCAAAGCCTTGGCTAACAAGTCAACTAAAGACATGAAAAATTGGATGCTGAGGGGAAGCCTCCTCCTGGCTTCAACAGCCTCTCGATTAGGTCTTGTCGCCTTCTCATCCGTAGGTCTCCAAGGGGAGGTCAGGATCTTTAATCCAATTGGCATTGCAGAGCCAGCATCTTGAGCACGGACAACCAGCAGAATCACAGAATAGAAGGGGTTGGAAGGGACCTCTGTGGGTCACCCAGCCCAACCCCCTGCCCAAGCAGGGTCACCCAGAGCAGGCTGCACAGGACCTTGTCCAGGCGGGGCTGGAATATCTCCAGAGAAGGAGACTCCACAGCCTCCCTG
>Ga0065711_1006720_pt1 | contig 20415 bp, 9 predicted proteins | sample Hoacrofraction12_FD_59098 | JGI IMG/M metagenome (GOLD analysis project Ga0065711, IMG submission 59098) | Hoatzin crop microbial communities from Cojedes, Venezuela - Epithelial fraction 12 v2 (version 2) | ecosystem: Host-associated > Birds > Digestive system > Esophagus > Crop | place...
GAGCTCCATCCAACCTGGCCTTGAACACTGCCAGGGAGGGGGCAGCCACAGCTTCTCTGGGCAGCCTGGGCCAGGGCCTCACCACCCTCATGGTGAAGAATTTCTTCCTAATATCTAATCTAAATCTGCCCTCTTTTAGTTTACAGCCATTCCCCCTTGTCCTGTCGCTACACACCCTTGTGAAAAGTCTCTCTCCATCCTTCCTGTCGGCCCCTCCAGGTACTGGACAGCTGCTATAAGGTCACTCCGACATTCAAGAGGATTACCCTGAAATGACACGTTTTGTCTGGTGGTGGCCCTTGCCGTAAACCTGAAATTCTGGTCAGATTCCCGATACATCTCAAGTTATTTGAATGACACCAAGTCCGAGGTATCCCTAAAAGTATTTATAACATAACGCTATAATCTCCTGAAACTCAGACATTCTGCACTCCATAGCAATGCACCAGTTACGGTGCAACGATTGCCACTGAGCTTCACAGTGAAATTTGGAATTCCTCTAATCACAGGGAAAAATGACCAGGACGTAGAAAATGAGAGCCCGCACAGCCGAACCCCCTACCATCTCAAAAATTATTCCATTAAGGAAACCCCTCTGACACACCAGTGCCAGGCTTTGCACCACACCATCAACTGTAATTGTTCTGTTGAACATCTTGCTGCACTTTCTGCTTTTCTCATGTCTGAGCCAGTGGATGTATGCGATCACACGAGACTCTTAGTTCTCATTGAAAAGCTGTGTATCCCTCAAGGCTACAGGGGGAAGCTCAGAAAGATTTATTCCATAAGGACAGAAAATAGAGGAAGACAAACAAAGGAGGACTGTATTTTGGAATTGGACAGGCCATTTTGGCTCCAATTCTCCCAAAATACGTAACCTAAAATAAGGACTTCCCAAGCAATATTTCAAAACTAACTGTTAAAATTGGTCAGTGCTACAGACCGCTAAAAGCATGACCTGATCCCAGAACGTATCACACAACCTGAAAACCCTGCCTGTCATCCACCTTATGCACGGGCACAGAAGCGACGCGGGTCACTCAGTGTGCAAACATCCCTCTGGCAATTCTATCCTAGAGCTTGGGCGTGTTCTGCTCCAGATGCATTTGGGTTTTATTTAACTAGCTTAAAGTAACAACCTAAATCCTAATCCAGAATAAGGAGCTGAATTTTCATAGGAGCAGTTAATCCTAGACCCTACATAGCCCCAAATCTCCTTTCTTGCTACCAACAGCAGTTTAACAAACTTCTTTGCAGTGCCCCCGTGACAGACTGTCTGATCCTGTTTATTCGGTCTCACGCTTACAGGGGTCAGTGGGGGCTTCGTGTGCTCAAACGCAGCAGCCTGGAAAGTGTCACATTTTTCACTCCAGGGAAATGCAAGTCAGGATCACACCGAAGTTAAAACTGTCCGGATGAAATCAGAACTGACCCAAATCTAATCCTTTTGGGGGTCAAAGTCAAAAGGCATTTTCTCCAGAAAAGAAGTTTACAAATGTCTTCTTTTTCTTGCTTCAGCCTGTTTCTACTAACTGGTCCTGTATTGTCTATTACACAAAAATATTTAACTAATGTTAAGGACAAACAAACAAGCTCCTTAGAGAATTAGCAACGGCTTGATATGATAAAAATGAGATATTTCAAGTTAAGTATCTATTAATGAAAAGTCCTAGTGCTACAAATACACCCAAGTGTGCACTGATGATGAATGGTAAATTAACAGGCTAAAAAATATTGCAGTAATTGATGCGTCCATATACATATGATGATATTTGTGCTGCAAACATATAACTCCTGTAGCTAGTGAGTTCCCGAAACCAAGAAAACAAATGTTGTTAATGGTTTTGATTTTAGATACTGTAAGACAGACATATTTAAAACAGAAATGTATATGTACACACACAATTTTTACAAAGATATACAGAAACTTTAGCAGACTTTAGGCGACCCCAGGGTTCAACTAAAACTTTTAGATAACAAATGTAAAGTCAGATGCAAACGTTCCACGGCACAAACATTCTTTCTGGCTTAATTTAGCTTCACGTACCTGACTAAGCCCTACGCAACATTGGCAGCCCCCAGAAGTGTGCCAGGCACTAGAGCTTTTACAAAACTGTCTATTGAAACTACGAGCACCTGGGCAACACTTGCTCAGGATTTATATACAAAAGGTTCAAAGAAGTACACTGATTTGAAGCATTTCACAGAAAAAAAAAGCAGTTTCTGATAATCTGTCTAATCCTAATCTCAAACCAGGGGCTGCCTTCTCTTAGTGTTTCTTTCTCTTCTAATCTCTCTTTCCCTTTGCTCTTTGCACTGATTAACAAAACGCTTCATTCAGGAAATCCTCTACCATGCCTATTAGCAATGAACTGTGATGCCCCGGACCATGAACAAATGCCACTGTGATATTTTCCAGCTCTATTTGAAGAAAAGCCTCAACTTTGTCTAATTAAATTATTTTTCTGCATTGCTGCCTTGCAAGACTACACTGTCTTGTGCACAGAGGTATTAGCCTTAGTGAATTGAAAGGGGAATTCTTTTTAAAGTAAGGTTAATGCAAAAATCGAAATCAAGAGCTTAAGTGCCTAACATTTCTGGTAGTAAAACAGAAAGAGAACTTTGTTGTTAAACTGTTCTCTCAAACAAGTGGGAGTTGTCAGCTCAGTTGTTGCTCCTCCAGAAGTTCAAATCCATCTGTGGTCCAAAGCAGCCTTTCCTTTCATAAAAGCTGGTCCCAATCCGCATTAGTTTACAAACAAAATCAGCCTGGCAGGCTTAACCTCATCTCCAGGGAACACTTGTCCCTATGCAGCTCCCAGTCTCAAATGGACGTGACTGGTGGGGCCCACTGGAGGGAGACCCAGAACCAATGCCACCAGGTTTGCCAGCGATGCTGGAGGTGTGCTACGTGGACCTAGCGAGAGCAAGCCTCCAAAATCTCTTTCTGCACTGTTACAGCTTCTAAATGGGAAAAGATTTTAAAGTTGATGAGCCAGTTTATTTCTTACAATAGCGTGTATTCCAGTGGGTAACCTTGCAAATGGCAGCAAACAGGCAGAGAGAGATACAGACCGCAGTGATTTCGCCTGTTTGCATGGGGGGTGGGAGGGAACAACACAGAGAAAAATGTAATTTTCCAGCTCTAGAAAGGAAAAGGGGAGAATTGGTATTTCTAGCACTCCCACACACCTCATTCCTAATTTTAATTTTGAAGACACCTGTTTTAACAAAGCCTATGGCAAAGCCGGATATAGCACTGCTCTGTCCATGGGACACCACCCAAATTCACTAATCTTGGCTGCTTTTGGGACCAGGCTGGTTCCACAGGAGAACGTGGGCACGGCGTCAGGGGGCCAGCTCAGGTCAGCACCAGCTTGGGAATATTTATGCCAAGCAAATGGGTCCTCAGCCTCCAGCCTCTAGAACTTGCTCTGCATTACAAGGATTTCTGATTCTGGGTTTGTCTGTGTTTCTCTGTCTACGAGACATCAGCTTACACTGCAGCAGTCACGACAGCTGAAACATCAGAAGAATCCAATGCTGGAAAAACCTGAATCTTGATAGATCTCCCAGTCATTTACTTATCTGAGTTAAGCATACATCAGAAAAAAAAATAAAGCTACAATCTATTGATTTTACATACCTGCTAACTAACCAAAAATTCAGTCTCTGTTTCCTCCTGACCTCTAACAAAAGTTTGTTACATTGTGCACAAAATATGCAGTGTCCATTTATTAACAAACAATAGCAAAAAAACTGATAAACTGATCATCTAAATAAACTGTAAATTTTTACTTTTTCTTTGGAAGATTCCTACATATGGATAACTCTGTCTTTTGCTGGTTTTCCAGTTTCCAGTGGAAGACAGAAGATTAAGAAAAGATGCTGAATCATTGATACGTATCAAGACATCTCCATATCAACGCATTCATCAGAATGAGAATGATGATTTCTTCCNTAGCGTTGGAAGGAAAAAACATTACTTGCCCATAATTCTAACTCTGGGAAATTTCCAAACTGTTTTCAAAGTTACACAAAAAATAGATTGGTAGCAATCACAGTGTTTAACAGCAAGAGTTCTACACTGACATTTCAAAAAATGTGGTAGTCTGTTTGGGAATACAAGTTTGATGTGAAATCTGAAAATAGGAAAAAGGACCTTTGGTGAACAAAATAGTCAGATATTCCACCACATTTCTAACTGACTGAAAATAAAATGAAAACACTAATTATGGAGATTTATGAAAATTCTGACCCGTGGCATGCAGACAGGTGGTCAGCACTGTTAGTGAAAATCCTGAAAATGAACCTAGGGTCTACTGCAACAAAGATTTGACTTTTGGATTTCCTTTTGGATCAGAATCTATCGAAGACAGCTCTCACACAGAACAACCATCGCGTGTTTTACTGTCTTCCTTCATCGCCACTGAAGCATTTATAAGTGTACATACACTGACAAACTGTCTAATCATCCAAGTTCGTCCCACTTTGTACTTTTATCTCCACATTTGAGAAAGTACAGAGATTACGAGTACTACCTCCTTAATATTTAAAGTATATTGCCTCATAAGAGTAGCCTTACCTCTGTCTTAGCTGTTGGCAGGCTACATTATAGAAAAACAGTCCTCAAATACAGAATTCCTGGTCACCATGAAAAATCATTGTTTATTTTCTGCCCAGCAATATACATGATTTATAATGCTAATAATACATTGTGGGACAGAAATGCTATTCACTTTTAATAGCTTGTGAAATACACCAGGATGTTCAGATGTGGCATTGTTCTGATCACTTTCCTTACAAGTTTTACCTTTCACACTGAAAATAAAAGTTTTCTTTCAGAGCGTTTAGGAAGGTAACAGGAATGGATGATGGCTGGGCATTCATCAAACCAGAAACCAGCTCAATTTTTGATGAATCCCTTTTCCTGTTTTTCCTGTGGATTTTTTTCCTGCTTAAGAACTGGAAAGCTCGTAGAGGACTGGAATCAGTGACCTCTACGCTGTTTGGGCTTAACACTGAACAAAACCACATACACATTTGTCCACAAACCTGAAATTTTTGCACAAAAAAATGGGATTAAAAATCTAGACTGCCCACACCTTCATTTAATTCAATGGGAATTCACAGTAGTCAGTACATATGTGATTGGTTTTGTAGAATTACATCATTTGGAAAGGCTACTCAGATGACACCTAGTCCAACCTCCTGCTTAAACCAGTTTCACTTGCACCAAGTCCTTCAGGGCCTTGTCCAAGTCAAGTTTTTAATTTCTCCAAGGATGGAGATTCTTTTCTTCACTGCCAAACCATCTTGGTAACCCTCCTCTGTACTTCCTCTAATATATCGGTGCTTTGCTTGCGCTGAGAATCCCCAAAGTGGACCCAGTATGCCCAGAGCAATCGTCTCACCAATGGCAAACAGAATGGAATAATCACTTGCCTCGACCTGCTGCCTACCCTCTTGCTAACACTGCCCAGGACACAGTTCACCATCTTCACTGCAAGGGCACATTGCTGACTTGCGTTCAACCTGTCCACCAAGACCTCCAGGTCCTTCCCTGCAAACCTGCCCGTACTGTTGCATGGCATTACTCTATCCCAGATGCAGGACTCTGCCTTAGCTAAACTTCATGAGGTTCCCATCAGCCCACATCTCCAGCCTCTCAAGGTCCTTCTGAACAGCAGCCCTGCACTCCAGCTCCTGCAGCATAGAGCTACTCCATTTGCCTGTGTGCTCTGGATTAAGGTAGAGCAGATCATATCTAGATTTAACTGCTGCTCTTGTTTTCGGGAAACGTGACTGTCCTAGAGATACAAAATCTCACAGAGCTTTGCTGGGAAAGCTACACGTCCTGCAACAGAGCAAACAAAATCATTGAGGCTCTCACATGTAATACCACCTGTACCCTAGCCAGGGTCCTGCTTGGCTACCTAGCTGCCGTTTCATTTAGAATGAAACTACTGTGGAAAAGTAGGGTTCACTTCAGAAATGCTACTGGTAAAAATATATACAAAATACATCCTGTTCTCAAGACAACCTCTTGCCTAAGTGGTTTTCTGTATCATTATATTACACTGTAGATGTGGAGCTCTTCAAATAGTAGCAACTACAATGGTCTACTTCAAAGTGTAAGTGCAAATGGCCCAGAGAAAATCACACAAAATGAACTGTTTGAACAAATTTCATTACCATAGATGATTTTTCCAAGTTTCATTCCCCTGTAAACTAAGGCTAACTCTTGGAAAGATTCTAACTCTCAGCAAGATGTAATATTCCAGCTGAACACTGGCTGCAAAGAAATTGCTGTGTGAAAATCTGTCTCATTAAGACTCACGTGGGAACAAGACCCTTGATCACATTATTTTAAGATATTCTTTTTCTGGACTGTTAAGAAAGAATCCTTGTCTTCTATCAGAGTGTGCACAGGCTCACACACCCACTTCCATGGGCTCTCTATTGCTTTGTGCTTCTCCATGCATTTTAATAAGCTATCCCTTCTCATTAATTATTAATTAACATTAAACCTTTGCAGTAATGATTGGTCTTTTGTTGCTCTTCTAATATCTGCCAGAACAGGCCTCTCTTCTAGGTCTACAATTTCCTAGCAGTAGCATTATGTAAATAGGTATTCACTGCTGCCCTCTGTAACACAAACGCAATGTTTTACCTCTACCAAATTTATTCTTTTTGAAGTAACCATGCTCTAGGAAGAAGGCCCAAGATGTAAGCAAAGTAGAAACTTACCTTCTCTTGATAGTAAGCATTGCTCCCAAGAGGATAATAACAAACATCAGAAGACCAGCTATAACTCCGGCCATTTTCACCGTGCTGTCAACTTGTTTTTCTGGTTCCACAGCATTGGAATTCTGGGTGGAAGCTCCTTATAAGATGGAGGGAGAGGAAGGAGGAAATAAAAAGAGAATTTGTAGAAAAATCCTGCAATAATCCACTTTAGATATTCATTTGAAAGCCTAACGACATATGTGCAGTCAAATTGCAATAGACAATTGTCCATCTAACCAAATCTGGCTTTAATAACAGCTAAAGACAGATAATTCAGAGCAGTCGCACGGTGTAAAATCCCAGTCTAATGCAACCGACTCTAATATTTTACCATATTATACTGTAACAGGGAATTTACTCTTCTGATGCACTGAGCATACACCCAGAAGCAGGAGAATTAATAGCAGTTATAATTTTCATCTGAAATAGCGTAAGTGGAGGTGCAATCCTTACTCATCGAAATAATAAGTTTGCAGTAACATATCCCATAATACTACTTTCAGAAACTTTTTTTTTTCTAAAATCAGAACACATTTGTATTTCTCACTATACTGGAGGCCTGGCTTTTGTTAACAGACGACTACAATTACTCTTGCAGCAAGAACTAATCCACTGCAAAGAGCACCCTCCATGTCGTCTAAAGTGTTCCATGCACAAGTTCTTCTGCGGCCCAGGCAAGACAACACAATTTCTGTTTGAAATTCTGGGGTTTTTTAAGAGTAAAGCCTACACATCTAAAAATAAAACCTATTTAGAAACATTATTTGTAAAGCATTTCTTCTTTTACTTCCTTGTCATGATCTGACTTCCAGGCTCTTTGCCTCTGCAATAAGTGAGGACCTTGCAGCACGCCACCCTCTCCCCTGTTGCTGGGACTCCTCGTACAGCCCCGTTATATACCTTAGCTCTGCCGACTTCACTATTTGCTGCACAGAATTTTTTCAGATATAGCTTCAACCACTGAGCTCGGTTTAGAAAGCCCCACAAGATTTGAGTCTTATTCTAAAGACTAAATAAGCCCATCTTTATTATATTCCTGTTATACTTAATTACTCCTAAAAATACCACAGTTGCATTTGATGAAGTTAAATAAATTCATGTCACATGAGATCACAGTCTCATCTTGGTCTTCGCCTTCCCTGTTGGAGTCAGCCAAGATTTCCTCTGCAGTTTAAACACGTTAGCAAAATGGAATCAAAGGTGAAAACAGAGTGCTCTCATCAGAAGACTGTAATGTTTTGCTCTTTTAACAACTCTGTATTGCTGACCTTCAGGAAAAGCTGAATCACTTCTGTTGAAGACATTTGCTTGGGGAGACAATGTTCAATTGAGTCCCTATGTTAGTAAGACAGCAGCAAGCACTGGGTTATTCTTTTGCCCATTTGCCACAAGTTAAATTGTATATGCTTTAAAAGATCTCTGCCTGCAAGGAGGAGTCCCAATGGTTACCACGATCAAATCATGTAACTGAACATAGGGCTTTCGACATGTCCTAAACAGGACTTTAGCTGATGGACTTCCAGGGATGAGGGTCTGATCTTGAATAAAGTGCTCTGTGTCCTCTGGTTAGAACTTGAAGACTATATATAGAACAATGACACAATAAATGCAAAACGAGAAAACTCACCTCATGCAGTGATAAAAGTATGATTTCACTTCTCCTACGGCTAAGCTGTTAATCTAGTTTGCCACAGCAGAACACAATATTTACCAGGAGAAATGTTTGCTGTTTGAAGCATACATGTAATTTTCAGCTTTTTGTCCCTGTCAACTCTGCTGCTCTGCTGCGTTCACTGATTTTCCCATTTAGTTTAGAGTTCATTGGTAACTTCTGTGCGAACGTCTGGAATGCATTAACAGCACTCCAGAGTATGAAAATAAAATAACGTATTGGTTGCATATTAACATCTTTATTTGACAACCCCTCTTACAATTTTGGAGCAAATCTGTCCAAGAACTGAGCTATATGCCATCATACCGGCAATCCTGACAATATCACACAACAAAGTAAATGATAAAGGTACAATTTTTCCCTGAAAATGGCTTAAACTATTCATTTGACATGAAAATCAGAAGTACTCCAAATTACATTTCACTTCAGTTGCAGTTACTCCTGTGACCCTAAATAATAGGTGTTGAAGAACGGTTTTCTACCACAAACAGCACAGTCAGCCTCTCCCATTTTGTACCCTCTGAACACTCTCAAGAATTGTGAGCCATGTTAAAAAAAAAAAATCAAGCATGTCCTGTCAGCTCCATCCTCTAACCCACTAGATCGATTTGATTTTGCCAGGCTGCTGCTTGTTACTACAGGCAACGTGTGGTCAGCCTATTTTTGTTTGATATTTCTCATCCCTTTGTAGGCTACTGCAGTTCTAGAAAGAGAACAAAGGCTCATTATCCATCCTGACACCTACACACTGTGGTGACCAATTCACTTGAATCTTCTATGCAACTCTTTCTATCTATCTTGGCAAAGGCCAACGATTCCTTTAGGCCATGAGTCCAACCATTTGTAAGTTGTCTCAGCTTATAGGGCCTAGGAACTGATAATTTGACAGCGCCAGTAAATTCCTGGGCTTTGGATTCTTAAAGCTTTGCAACAAAACATTACTACAAAAGTCCATAATTTTTCTGCTGTTCTGGTGTATTTTCCTTGTAGATGCCTAAATCTACTATGGCCGCTTGCAGTCTGCTCTGGCAGGAGGAGGTCTGTGAGCTGTTACTGGCCTTGCAGAAGATGACTTCTGCTCCTCCAGACAGTAATGCTATTTTAGAATTCAGTTTTGTTTCTCTTCTTTACGGACACGCAGGCAGATCTGAAATCCTCTGAGCACAGAAGTCTATAAAAACTGCTTAGATTGCCATTTCATACAAAAGTCTTTAAATACACTTGGAAAGCTCTGCACTATTATACATGAGGGGCCACCCTTTTCTTTCTGAAAAACAATGTTTATATACTGCTGGCATTAAAAGGGAAAGAAAATAAACTATAACCATATTTTCTAGTGGTTACTTCCACTACATTTCCTGGAATAAAATGTTCCTCATAACTGAGGCTGGATACTGGAATAATAGGATATAGAACAGGTCACCACTTTTACTACTGTGTGTATTGCAGTGGCACCCAGAGCCCCCACTAAGGTCAGGACCCCATTACACTGTACTGATATGAAGCAGCACAATTTTCTGCCCTAAGCTTACTTTTTTAATAAGGAAGGCAAATGATACAAGACAATGCCAGAGAAGCAAAGACCATAGGTCTCTTGACTCCCTGTCTGTGCATTATCTACTAGCCCAGGCTACGACCTTCAGAGATACACGTCTATGTACTGTACAGAATGCACTTTCCAAGAAGCTTGACCAGGGGCACGAATCTGACTTCCAAAGGCATCATCATTCACCCAGCATTTTATCATCCTCCATTTTACATTCATAGCTATTTGAAGATTTTAATCCTTTCCCACAACCCAATCTACCTTGTTTTCTCAATCCCTTTCAAAATTCTCAGACAGAGATCCAGCCTCTTGCAGCGAGACAGAACACGTTAGAAGCAGCACATTCATGGGAGACACTGTCCTGGTGCCGCTGCAGAGATGCAAAGAGAGGAGAGCAGGGGCAAAGGGGTTATTTCCCAGAGTCGTCCACCTCATCAACCCATAAGAAGTGAGGTTTATGATTCATCAAGCACTGGTGGTTTAATTAAGGTTTTGATTAAGGTCTAATCCAGCTATCGTGCTGTGCATTCGTAGATACCTAAACCCCAGAGTAGTTCAGTAAGGTGCAACTACTGGAAGCATGGTTTCACATCATGCCAGCTCCACCTTTTAAATTCCCCCTTGCTTCAGATCATGGATGAAGCTGGCCCAGCAGTAGCTGGTAACTTAAAGGCAAGAATTTTGAAATCCAAAATTAATTTCAGTATAGAGGGCTGCCATTTGTACTCCAGAGTTAAATCTTTCAGAAGATTTCTTCAGGTGAAAGTGTTTCTGTCCACAAGGAAGAAGAGATGACGGGTTTAGCTACGTTGAGCTAGTAGATGGTTTACAAGTGATTCCAAGAGCCTAAACTCAAGTTTTTTCCAGTTATAACTGAAAAGGAGGAACCTTCTCAAAACACCAGGAAAGTGCAAAATCATCCACTTACCAGCAAGCGTTCACATGTAGCACTATACACTCCTAGAGCAATATTCATATGTACTTTAAGTCCTCTTAATGCTCATGCAAGGTAAGTAATAAATTATTTACTTTATAGATTTGGAAAGATTAAGGATATGTCTTTGGCATCACAGGCATCCAACAGCAGAGCCGAGGACTGACCTTTCTGGACTGACACCCTGTGGCAACTCCACCAGACCATGCAATCCCTCACAGATGGGGATGGGGGGGACAGGGTGGGACAGAGGGAGAAACAGCAGCGGCAGCTAAGTGAAAGGTACCATGGCAAACTTTCACCCAGCAATTTATGCACAGATATATTATTTGAAAACAATAAGCCACTAGATATAAAGTGACCTTCTCTGTGGAGGTGGCACACTGAAGAACATCCAGTAAAGAATGATTACTGAGTGCATGTAGCTAAGCAGGACTGATAATACAAGTTTCTTCTATAAAACCTATTTCACAAACTGTAATTTAAAATGTTCTTTACTTCAAGCAGTAATTACAATATTGCATTAAAAAATGTAACTGACAGGAAAAAAGAATTCAAAAGAGCCATAGGCAGGAGGAAAAGACGGGTATTTATGTGAGGTTTCCAATGGCGAGGCATAAAGAACAAAGTCCTGCGATGGAAGTGGCACCACAACCATCAGCAGCCACACCACTGCACAGGAGAGGGAAGAATCCTACACCACAAACAAAACGGCTCGAAGGGCAGCTGGGTCAAATACCCAGCAGCAAAAAAAAGACAGTGCAAGTGTAAATGAGGGAGGGAGCAAATGCAAGAAGCAACACAAGTAATGGGGGGTTCAGCCACGGCCAGACGACAGGGAACACCCAAAGAGGGGACAAGTCAGTCTGGCAAAGACTAGGTTTGGTTTCAAATTTGTAACGCTTAAGAGCACGACTTCTTCACATAAAAAGTTACTCTCGAAACAAAAACTAATCAGAAAAATTACTTCAAAGTATTATTTAACCCTGAAAAATTAATAAAAAATAATGGGATCAAAATCATTACGAGTTAAAATGAGCTGCTCAGAGTAACTTCTTCGTAGCAAGTAACAGCCAGGCAGTGTGCTGAATGTTAAAACTTCCTAATAGACCTAGAGGCTGATTTTAAAAAGACAGTTATTCTCAAATCACTTGTAAACATGATTTCCTTTTCTTTTTTTTTTTTTCATGGTGAGTGGCCTACAAATGATTAAAGCATTTCCGCGTGTAGAAACGTTTTCCCTTCTGTCTTCAGATCCTGATTGTATCTGTATCTCTGAAACACCATCTCCGATACCCAAATGCAAGGGCAGGCAGCTACCTGTAAGAATGATAACACTGAGATAAAGGTGGAAGGACACTGGCTTGTGTCTTGACCAGGAATACCCGTTAGCCAGCAGCCCCCAGCCCTCCGCATCGGCCGGCCGCAGGCATGGGCTGGTGAAGACAGCCTGGTTTGCAACCTTCAGCAGGGTTTACCAGAGTACCGGGACGAAAAGAAGCTATGCAGAATGCCAGTCCTTCTGCCTACCGTCAGCCAAAGTGTATCAGCTCATCAAATCCGGAAGACAGATTCCACTTGGGCTATTTCTTTGTTGTAATTCATTAAAAAAAGGAACCCCACCAACACTATCACTGCACTTAATGCGACTATACCAATTTTCTGCCTCCAGTTATTGAAGACTGCAAACAGCACAGGCTTAAGACTACAATGAGACACTCTCATTTCTTTAAAAAAGCTCGAAAGGAATGGAAAGAATTATGAGAGCCAAAAGCTTTCAACCACATTCTAAGCAGAGAGAGCAGCAAAACAAAGCAGTCCTGGAGAGAAAGACAGACCAGAATTTATATGAGAGATTATCAGGCATACAGGTTGAATCTGTAGGAGGATGAGGGTAAACACACAGCAAGGAATCAAGATTAGCATTACTAAATTGAATGAGAATTAAAAATAGCAGTAAAAGAATAATTGATTCCGGAGATTCCAGGTAAATCCACCCCAAAGGCTTTTCTTTTCTCCTCCTGCTTTTCTCCCTCTCTCTTCAGAAGCACTTAATTTGTGCTAAAGGCAGGTATATGGCCCCAAGAACGAGACAGGTTATTACATTTACTTGAAAGCAGAGCTTGGATAACGAGCAGCTGTTGTGATGCCTACAAGTGGTGCCATGGTTCAGAGGGTGACAGCACGTTTCCATTTTAACTCCCCACTTTTGCAGAGTTGTTTAAAAACTAGCTTTGAATTATAAAAATGGAAAACAAGTACAATTCCCGTTATCATTCCATTATCACAAGTTCAAATTTACAGATTAATTTTTGTATGGTCTTAAATAGACACAGGAACATGTACTTTTTGACTGATATAGGCAAAAACTTCACTATGCATGACAATGCTATGGATGTATAACAGACACATCGCACTCTACAAGCAAAAACTAATTAACCTTTGCACCAGCCAGTCCCCTCTAAGCAGTTACTCTGCTCTCATCATGGCTATCATTAAAAATCCACAGCCACGTCAGCTGCAGAAATCACATAACCAGTGAGCAAATCCAGAGTTGGGTATAAAGTGAACGCTGAAATACGGCCGCCTTTCGAGCCCGGCTGGCTGGTCCAAGGCGCTTGAAGTACCACGGTGGTCTACATAAACCGTGCCCAGTAAGGCTTCACCCTCAAGCTGCCTGAGCAGCATGCAAAGGAGGATGCTCACCGCCTTACAGTCAAACAGGAGTCATACGGCCAATGCATTAGGGAGTCTGCGTATACACACTCTACGTGTGCTGCATAAAATACGGGGAAAGTTTCTGTACTTTGTCGAGTCCAGGCAGCACTTTCAGGCATGTCTTGAATGAAGATTTTTCTTTTCCTCTGCTGTAGTATTACAGAAGAGTCTCTTTCACACCTGCCTCTCTTGTGACATTGTCACACATCCTAATGCTACCATACAGATTTTTAAATGTCCAGTTCCAAGAAACAGAGAAGTTTATGCATCGATAATAACCTTGTTTCTGAACATTGGCTCATTGAAAAATCGATTTAAGGAAACAGAGGCATAATGTATTTGCAAGAGTCTTGAGTTTGTCATGCCTTTGGAAGCGCTGCTTAAGGGCACTGACAACGATAATCTGTTTACGAAAAACTTTTTAAGTGATCCACAGCATGTGGATCCTGACCAGTGGCTGACACACCTTAGAAAGCATCTCCAGCTACCGGGAAATGGAGAAGAAATACTGACTACCCAAATCAGCTGGCATAAGCATATCAGGGTTAGGAACATGCGACACCGCTCTCCTCTAAAATGTCACAGCCCTTCTCCTGCTTCCCCACATGCAGCTGCCCCCTCCTCTGCCCCTCCTCTCAGCCCCTGTGCAGGGGGCTTCAGGGGATGTTCAGCCATTTCTGCCTGCAACCCTTCCAGCAGAAGAGGGGGCAAAAACCACCAACTCCGAATTTCACAAGCGAGTCATCACGCATTGCTCCTCACATTAAAATTAAATAAACCAAATCAAATCCTTTCTGATTTGACCTTCACTTCTGGCTCTAATGTCCAATTACTTCCTTTTTTTCCCTCCCCCTTTCCTTTGCCTGGCTGCGGGTTCATCCACAAAGCAAGGTGACTGCACAACTTACCAGCCACTGCCACTACACACGGCTACAAGCACCCTTTCGCACTGGGCTGGTCTTGTAAGGAGGCAACAGCCTCTGCAGCATTCCAGGTAAATCCATGTCTGCTTTGATTCCAGGAGCACTTGGCTCACACAGCAATAATCAATTTTATTCTGCTTTTTCTGAAGAACTTTCTCTTCTGAAGTGAACCAGTATATCGCAGCAGTGGATACTCTGAATTACAGAGGTGTTGTTTTCAGTCTACTCTTGCTAATCTATCCCAAATTTTACCATAAATGCTGTCCCAGCCTCTCCCCTCCTACTGCTTATTTTAACTGGGGAGCCCAACATCAAGGTCTGTCAGTGCAGCAGAGCTCTAGAGTAGACAATGCCCTCTAGAAACCGGGCTGAGGTTCTCAAATTCAGTTCACTTGTGGCCTCATCCACTTTTGCACCAGGTTCCTCACTAATTCAAAGTTGGTTCATTAGCTCCCTGAGTTACGGGAACCCCTAATGTCAACATTTTAAGTCCCTTTAAGTAGGTCCTGATACCAAATTTGGTGAAAATAAAGATTCTCGCTGGGTTAAGTGGGCATCCACGTCAGGAACTTTGAGTTGCTTTCTCATCGGGGAATATTTTTCAGTAAGAGCAATGTAACTGTGTCTGTTATTAACAATTGATCACAGTGATACACAAACTTGTGCTAAAAAATACTTTTTAGAAGGCAAAGATTTGTTCAGGGGAAAAGAAAAAAAAACAAAACATTTTCATGCATTCAACTTTAAAAGGGTGATAAAATCCTCTGAAATAAATAGCACAAAACAGAATAAACCTGTCACAGGAATAACATTCCAGTGTATCAGAAGACTAAATGCAATAACAAACAGATTTGAAGTGGGATTAGATCTGTTTAAAAAATACATTATCTGTCTACAAAACCAGAATATATTTCAGAAAACAAGAGAGTCCTCTTAAATGAATTTGAGGGAGCAAGAGCTATTAAATGAAAAGTTTTAATATGCAGAAAAACTGCGTGAACAGCAGGAATTTTTTTCCTCCTCATTTTCCACTGCAGTCTTCTCCCATGATTTCACTGGTCACCATTCAGACCAAGGTTCAGTTCTGAAGTCTCATGATTGTCAAGCACTCCTCTCCCAGGAAGTTCCCTTTTTCAGTGCTGATGCACTACAAAAGAGCCGGACCATCTCTCTCAATCCTAAAGCCATCTGAACTTCACAGTAATCCCAGTACCTTTTTGGCCCTGTATCATTACAGCTGCCCTGATGGGTACTTAAAATAACTCTTGGGTGAGGAAGTCATAGCTAGATAGGAATACAACCATGCAGCACTGAGAAAGAAACAGTCCTACAAAAATTTAATCCCACCCAAAACTGAAAACCCAATCCTCCTCTCCCCTCTGTTTCGTATTGATCACAGGTAACTGTCACATCCCAGTAAATCACTCTATGCACCCCAGGCTAAAGTAGAAGAAACTATCTCCACAAGCTGAAGAGATTTCCTCTCCATATTTAAATTTTCTGCAGTGAAATGACGGTACTGGTCCCAGTGGTATACACAAGGAAGCAAGTTTATGACACACAGACTTTAAAGTTCATTCTGATGGAAACTGCAAGACTCTTGAGGTCAACCCCCCCTCCCTCGCCCAGTGATCTGTGAATGGCTTTGCACTGTGCTACTGAGGCTCGATTCTGCAGCCTCTGGTTCCCGCAGAAGTTTCCATACAGAGGACTGACAGAATCTAGTTTTCATTTTCCTGTCATCATTCCTTCAACAGCAGGACTCGGCTAAGAATAAGTGCTGCCCCAGAAAATTCCATAGCTACTTTAACTCAAAAATGCAAGGCCACTTCCATGCATGCTCAGGGAGACACCCAGCCTCTGCAGAGGACCAGCAAGGGCTCCGTGGGACTCTTCAGTCATGATCAAGTGCTCCTGTGAAGACTACAGCAGTGTTTGGACCTCCAGCTGACCCTCTGTACAGGCGTATGTTCACTTCTCTGCCCAAGGAGTGCCCCCTTTATACTGTAGTTAGAATAACTGTAAATATATTTTCCCATGCAAACCAAACATGAAACAAGAAGTCAAGAAGCTGCTCAGACTTCTGGAAGTTTGACCAGTCTTCCTCTTCCCGAACTGATAATCACCTGTGCTCGGGAGGTTGGGCGGGTGTCGCGTGGTCACCTGTTGCCTACCTAGTACTGCTAAGAACAAGCAAAAATGTTCCCAGGCAGCATGCACAAGGAAAAAAAAAAAAGAAAAAAATAAAAATGTACCTCATAATGGTTATTAAAGTTCCATTCTTTCATTTGCAAGAACTCACATTTTAAAGAAAGAAGAAATGAGCACCAAGAGATAAGGAACCATTAATGAGCCCTCTGCCTTGGTTTCAATTACACTGTGAAATTAATTTAATGCACTTTAAGAATACAAGAGGTAATCGCTCTCTCTTGGTAAGAGGTTGCAATTTTCTCTAATAAAGTGTCAATATAAATATGTCGCTTTAAGACAGGGAGAACAAGTCAGTTAATTCAGAAAGAACAGGACATATTAAAACAAATGCTATCAAGGAAACCAAATGGCAAAACTAATAAATAAATTGGCTGAATGAAAATTGTATGGCAGAGAGCTGGTAAAACGGGGTGTAATTAGAAACTTATTTTCAAAGAGTGTTTTATGCTAATGATACGCATCCAAGTGACTAATGCTGTGAAAGACGACATTACTCCAGTAATTTAAAAAAGAGGAGTAGCCCATGTGAGGAGAGATGTTTATGGCTGGAAGCAGTCAGAAATCTGAGACCAATGAACCAAAAAATAAATACATACGTAGATACAAAAGGTTAATAACGCTTGTGGATTTCAAACATGCTGGCAAAATGTGGAATGGCTACACAGACTGGACAAACATAGAGAGCTTTCTGACGGATTGCCAAATGTCACCATGGCAAAGGCTGACGATGAGTCCCTGCCACTGGTCCTTCCCACCAGCATCAGCCAGCCCTTACGCTGAGACATTGGATGGAAAGAAATGAGCTTGCCTGGGTGGGCATCCACTAGCTCTGCTTCGGAGGTTGCACTGCTGGTGTCACGCTCCGAGACGCTGAACTCCTCCCTGACATTGAAGCCAATGCACAAAAGATTTGAAAGAACTTTCTTGAGACCACACGATTCAAGTTCATCTCAACAGGATCAGCATGCAGAAAGCCACGCAGAAGAGAGCATCACCGGGAGAGAGCAGAAGCAGCTCCTGCATGGAGCTGACTTCAACGATCTATTTCTTGCTAGAAGGGGAGGAGAGAAAATTGGGAGATCTCCAAAACTCACTTTAATGGATTAAAACACTTTTTAAAGAGTTGTCTACTTTTGTTTTCCTGGTTTTGAGGCAATGGGACATACAAAGCAAACTGCCTCCCAGCCTGCTGAAGCGGCGACAGTGGAACCGCCTCACACTTCTCTCAAGTAATTAAAGCTCCTCAGCTTGTGAACAGGTGCCTTGCAGCAACACCCAAGACGTGTTACAATCCCCCAGTAACACACTGCCTAACACATTTTATTGCCTAATTACTCCCACACTCACATTTAGTACCCTTGTTAATCCAGTACTTTAAGAGAACACTTGCCTTGCTGAAGCACACCTTGATTCTACCCTTCCTGTCACTGGTGTAAACCAAAACTCATTTCACTAATGGTAACGGAGCTACTGCAGGTATCAAATGTCTAGGAATGGAAAAAATAGGCCTGTACTCCAAAATGAACATTTAGTCTGGCACTGGTAGTACGTATTTATTTTTTTGCGTCAAAACAAAACTCCCTTTTTCTCTGGTACCAACTCCAAGTGGAGCTTTTGAGCTGTCAGTGGTGAGATTAGCCCCAACTCCAAAAAGTGATTTGGTTTCTTTTATTTTTTTAATTTTTCTGACTCTCACCAAAGACACCACCTCGGTATCTTCGCTAGCAGCTCCGATGATTTTGTTCAAGGCAGACTACAGGTTCGCTCATTCTCTCCTCAGAAAGACAATGATTCAAATAAAGGCGAATACAGGGCAACGCCATTAAAGATAATCAATATAATGAGTGGACAGAACACAGCGCAGACCCAGCAGGTCAGCTAGAAGATCCCAGCTATCAGCCTTTGATCAGGTCACAATGTAATTACAGGTTCTTGAGTGTCTCTGTCCATTGCCGCAGAGCAGAGAGGGGGCAGATATGAAATCCCTCTTCAGGGGCTGGGATGCGGAGTGGCTGAGTCCTCCTAGTCATACAGAGTTAATGAATGGTGGGAACTCAGCCTCATGACACAGGGCAATCTGAAACTATGGGAAAGCGCCAAACCACAGAACCACATTGTTCAGCTATTGCTCAGCTGCTCGTACTCTGCAGGTGCCAGCAATGGAAGATACTGTTACGTTATCAAGTCTACGAATTCGCCTGTGCTGCCACCATGCTTGTGAGCTGCAGCCAACACTGTACCTTTGAAGAGCTAAAACTGCGTAAAACTTGCCACAGCTGTGTATATACCAGAGTCCTTGCTAATGGTCAGGCCCTGAGAACACAACATCTCAATTCACAGAGTGAGGACAAGGAAAGAAAAACATAGGGGAAAAAAAAGAATTTCTACAGAGATTTCCAAGCATAGAAATAAGATGTCTGCCTATAAATCAAAAGCAATATCCATTGAGAAAATGAGAATAAACACTAGTACTACCATTATTTCTTGTCCTTTTCCATTCAGGTCAATCAAGAAAAATCCTAAAGAATAAGATCATCAAAACACAGTGGCTCTAGGCATCCTCAGGCTCTACCCATCTCTTTTATATTTCTTCTCAAATTAGTATTATTAAGAGATTTTTTTTTTTAAAGAGAAGAGATTCAGGAACAAGAGATTGAGGGTAGTTTAGTGACCCTTCCTGGTGACCTAACAGATTAATGAAAATTAAATTTGTTTGCAGAAATCAACTCAAGGTCAAACACTTTTGTGCCACTGTTCTGAAGCACCCAAATCAGGGCAAATCAAAAGGTCATGCAGGAATGGGAATTCCCAAGCTACGCAGGTCTTTGTTCTCCTGTGAACTGTCACAGAGCAAATATCTTTCCTGCTAACATGACAACATTCTTCCACCAACTCCAGAAAAAGGAATGACTGAAACGGAAGAAACTACGGGCTTCCAAAAACTAATTAAGTGAGTTCCTCTGATCTAGTGAAAAGACCTCTGGTCACGCTCTGGGAAAACTCTGGGGAGACTCGTTTCACTCAGACTCTTCTTACCCCGTCCTGCTCTTCCTCTTTCTACCACCAGAAAGCCAAAATAAGGTATCCAAAACGGTCACGGCACTATCAGCTGGAAAAACTGAGGGGGAAGGAGGGGAGACTGAGACACGTGAAAGTTTGTAACTCAGAGAAATGAATTAAATAAAGATTTTACAGGGAACTTTTTAAAAGGAAAGCAACAAGAGGATATGGGGAGCACTGGAGACACAGATGAAAGGGAGAAATGGCTCATCCTCCTTGGCTTTCAGCGGTGACACAACTGCTTACAGCCACACCAGTTTGCACACCAGATCTCAGCAGTGAAAAACGGCTGCATGGGTGGAAACGTCATGCGGCATCAGCCATCCCGGCGCATGGCTTTCTGTAACAGCCTGGGGGATGTCCCCAAACAAAGATGGAAAAAGTCCTCTTCTGCTACCCAGCAACTGTCTGCTGGGGCTCCTCTGAGCCCTCCCAACTCCTCTGGAAGTGCAGATGCAGAAGTGCTCAGGAGAAAGTACCTAGAAGTAACTAACTTCTGTCACCACCAGAAGACAGTGGAAAGGAGTGAAAAGAATAGAAAAAATGGGATAGCGCTGCAAAA
>Ga0065711_1005595_pt1 | contig 20414 bp, 5 predicted proteins | sample Hoacrofraction12_FD_59098 | JGI IMG/M metagenome (GOLD analysis project Ga0065711, IMG submission 59098) | Hoatzin crop microbial communities from Cojedes, Venezuela - Epithelial fraction 12 v2 (version 2) | ecosystem: Host-associated > Birds > Digestive system > Esophagus > Crop | place...
CTCGATGTCGCTGTCCATGTCATTGATGAATATATTGAACAGCACCAGCCCCAGTACGGACCCCTGAGGGACTCCACTCGTCACTGGTCTCCATCTGGACATTGAGCCGTTGACCACTACTCTTTGGCTGCGACCATCCAACCAATTCCTTATCCACCGAACGGTCCACCCATCAAATCCATGGCTCCCCAATTTAGAGAGAAGGATGTTGTGGGGGACCGTGTCAAAGGCTTTACAAAAATCCAGATAGATGACATCCATTGGTTTTCCCTTGTCCACCTTTATTGTTACACCATCATAGAAAGCCACTAGGTTGGTCAGGCAGGACTTGCCCTTGGTGAAGCCATGCTGGCTGTCTTGAATCACCTCCCTGGCCTCCACGTGCCTTAGCATATCTTCTAGGAGGAGGATCTGTTCCATGATCTTCCCAGGCACAGAGGTGAGGCTGACAGGTTGGTAGTTCCCAGGGTCCTCCTTTCTACCCTTTTTGAAAAGGGGTACGTTTCCCTTTTTCCTGTCACTGGGAACTTCCCCTGACTGCCATGACTTTTCAAATATCATGGAGAGTGGCTTGGCAACTACATCAGCCAGTTCCCTCAGGCTCTGGGATGCATCTCATCAGGTCCCATGGACTCTGTACATTTAGGTTCTGCAGCAGGTCCCAAACCTGGTCTTCACTTACAGCTGGAGGGATTTTACCCTCCTGGTGTCCTTTATGCCATTCATTGACTCGGGAGGGGTGAGGAGAGAGGTTGCCAGTGAAGACTGAGGCAAGAAAGTTGTTGAGTACCTCGGCTTTCTCCTCATCTGCTATTGCCAGTTTGCCGGTCTCGCTCATGAGCGGGGGTACGCTTTCTTTGACCATCTTTTTCCGGCTGACGTACCTGTAGAAGCCCTTGTTATTTTTTGCATCCCTTGCCAAGTTCAGCTCCAGCTGTGCCTTGGCCTTCCTGACCCCATCCCTACACAACCGCAAATTACATCCCACTCCAAACTAATATTATCTTTGTCAAGAAACTTCTTAATAGGGATACATGAGAGTTTAATTGATTTTTTTAAAATCTAGCAAAATCGGAGGAACAATGTAGCATTGTGTAGAACATTGGAAAGTAGTTGCAGGTTTTCTTCTTTGATTTTTTTTTTTCTTTTATGTTGAAGTGGCAGGAACAGCAGCTGACAGAGCTGCATACTTGCATTTGCTTCACATAGCCTCCAAGCCCTCCCTGTCTTGTCCTTGGTATAACTACAGCCACATTAGCCTCCTAACTAGCTTTATAACCAAGGCTTTTCATCAAGGAATATTGGTCAAAGAATTAAGGTCAGACGGGCAGTTGCTAATCTTTTTATTCACATAATAAATCCTGATTATTCTAGGGTTACAGTTCATTTATATAACTTCATTGTTATATATTTTACTAGGCATTCACACCTAGCACAATATTTTGCTTACTGTATGAAAATAAATTATAATCTTAGGTGTTGTGGCACAAAAATAAAAAAAGAAAAAAGAAAATAGTAATAGACAAACAAGTGAAAAATGGAGACAATAGCTATAGACCTATCAAAAAACGTTCACTATTACGCAGTGAAAACAATGAAATAAAATTATTTTTCCTCAACAGTTTTCTGTAACAAGATACCTGTTACAGATTCCCTAAAACAAATCAAAAAAAGTCTTTGGATGAGAGTATTTCACTTTATGTTCAATTAAAATATTCACTTAAGATATTTACTGTAGGTCTAAAAACTGTAGCCTGCAGAAGTAGGAACCACCTAAAAATCAATCAGTTGATACAAAAAGGAGTAGTCTGTATTGTCAGAAACAAAGACTATGGAGAGAACACCATGCTCCTTGTCTTGACGCTTCCCCATACTATCTCCAATATTGCTAGGAGATAATATTAAAACTGGTTTTATAACTATTTTCCTGTCCCTCTTCCTTTGCCACAGAAGTCTCAAAATTTGCCATATATCAGAGATACAGGCGAAGTGCTGTTGAACTTCAAGAGCTTTCTCCCATAACAGCCCCTTAGTCCAGTACAGATGAATTTGCCTGTACAAACTACTCTGAAGCAGCTCTAGTTTGTGCCACACACCAAACTACTGTCAGTAGCCTAGGGGGAAGAAGAAAAGACATCCTGTCTTTATGTTTGTTGTTTTTTTCTTTTTTTATAGCATAGAGCTGGGCTTAAAATCAGGTACTCGATGGCATCTAATGATAAGCTTTTGATTAAACAAATACTCCCTTCAAAAATGAATACTTTGTAATAAATACCCATCATATTGAGTACCTCTAATCAAAAGTTTTAAATAGGAATAACGTTTTCAGTTATAAATTTATTTTTTACCTCTGCAACATTCAACTCTCAGCAAGTTCACTCATCACAGAAAGTCAACTTATCTGTTTAAGAATGCTACAAACATTACTATTACTCTTCATTTCCATCAAAATTTTGCACAAGGGTAAAAGCAAGTCTTTACAACTTTGGTAGAAGCTTTTTCTCTCTTGTTTTCTTCATAGAAATATAGTCTAGATAGCTATCAATTGTTGGCAACAATGATTCAGTTTTATGTACCCAAAGAGAAATGCAGTCAAATACCTTATTTCCAGGGCTTGTTACGTAATACCTTCTTTGTAAATGGCTCATCTTCATCCATGTAGCCTTCTACAACCAGTGTATTCCAATTTCACTTTACATCTATAAACAGAAAATTTTCTTATTTATCTACCTGAGGTCATCTCAGCTTTCTTTTTCACTGTCAGTATAGTCTGAGAACTTACATGTCACCTCTGCTTACTTAAGGCCCAAACACAGTACAAGCTAAGTAAGTGCTGTTCTCCAAAAAAATCGGAGGGTGCATTCTAGGAAATCACAGAGAGGAGTAAAATCTAGACAGTTTCGTACACAATGCAAAGATGATTACCTTAATGATGAATTAGCGCACACAAAATTTGCAGCTGCCACCTAACTAGAAGGAGAGGCTGCAGACATCATACCTAGAGTTCAGAATGAACCTGACATAAAATGACTTGAAAATAAACATATCAGTTGGGAATGCCCAGTGTTCCAAACTCCCATTGGAAAAAGCCAAGAGGTAGCAATTTTGCCAAAAATGATACAAAGGGGTGGGTGCCATGGTCACAAAAAGAACATTAGTCAGCAGCACCACGGTTGGGGTGGGAAAGAAAAACCAAAACAAAACCCCAATACGTTGGGATAAGCATAAACAGCAGTATCATCAGAAAGACACATAAGAGAATTTTTGCACTTCTCTTTGTGGTATGACCACAACTGGAACACAGTGTCTGGGCTAGGGCATCACATTTGAATAGAAAGCAGCTTCCATTGAGCCCACTGGAGAACAACAAGAATGATCTGGAAAACACATTCTCTGAAGAAAGACTGAAAGAACTAGGGTTGTTTAGTCCAGACAAAAGATGACTTGAGGGGAAGTATGAAGGCAATATTCAAATACTCAAAAGATAGCTCCAAAGCAGAGAGAAATAATTGTTCTCCTTGTCCACTCTGGATAGGACAAAAATGACAGGCTTCAGTTGCAGCAAGGGCAATTTAGGTTGGGAATACAATCATCCAGTAGTGATGGTAGGCTAGTACCTGAATATCTAGGAACACTGTGAAATCCCCAAGCCTGCTGATTTTTAAAGCAAGCAGCTTAGGTATAATCAATCCAACCTTGAGGCTGGATCTGTCATCTAGCCCGTAGCAAATGACGTATTTAAGGTCCCTTCTGCTCTTACTTTTAATAAGTACTAATGGCTGCACACACACACCCTCCCCCGATATTCAAGAGGGTCTCATTTCATATCCACTAGCTGTGGTGTATTTAACCAGAGAAAGCAAGGCGATTGTGAGTGAGGTCTGATACGGTGTCAGAAATAGACTGAAGTGAGCAGCATGCTGTTTCAGGCCTTGTATTCACTGCCTCACACAGCAGCAAGTACCCAGCTAAATTATTCCAAAATCCCCAAAGCATGTTTGGAAAGATGTAAGCAATTCATTGATTTTAAGTGTGATTGAGAACAACTTCTCTGGGATTAAGCTATTATACTGAAGTTTTGCTTATTTTTTTGGCCCAGTGGTAATTCTTGAGGTTCCTTTACGGTTGGGTTAGTTTTTCAGAGGAATCTATCTGCTCCCTATACATGAGTTTTGCGTGTGTGCATGAAGAACATAAATTCTCATTTTAATAGCACCTCCATAATTTGCCTACTACATTTTCAGTGAGGCCTCACAGCTTTCTTATAGAACTACAGCTTTGTGACTGCATGGCTTATTCTTCCTGGACTGAATAGACTTGAAGCTATGTTTCAGATTTCAAAATCACAAGAGAACCTAAGTCATCATGAGTGAAAAGACTGGATTTTGCTACCTGTAAAATGCTTCTAACATAAACTTTAGGGTTTACTTTCCTTGTCTCCTATGAAATGTTTAAGGAAAATCCATATGCTTCTTTTGCCTGAAATTAATTTGAAAAATATAAGAGAGTCCATCCTGCTTATCCACATTTAGCATAAAAACCACAAGATCAAACAATTAGAATTGCATGTCAAATGCATGTGTTCGTTAAATGAATTTAAATGTAACCTTGATTGTCTCCTCCTGTATGTCTGGACTCTGTAAATAGTGCTTAGAACAGGCCATGAAATGGTGCCGATTTCATCCTGCCTTTAGTGTAATTATCATGATCCTACCAATTTAAGAGTAAAATAAAGTACATTATCTACTGTTTCCATACTTTGTGTTTTACTCTTTCAGTGTAAAACAACTAACAACAGAATTCTGCTACCTCACACAAACCCAATTCTTAGAGACTAAAGGACTTGTGCACTTATGGTAATTGCCTTAAAGGCATTTTTATTTCATGCTTATAAAAGATTACCTTGGCTTTGAAAACTTGATGCCAGTATACAAGGTTATTTATTTACATTCCTACTTAAAAGTAAATTATATTTGTGTATGCAAATGCACTATGGGGGAGGCTTTAAAAAACTGGCAAGTAAATCCTAGTGCACTCAGAGGTGGAAATTATTATCCATTTAACCATAATGATTAACAGTTAAAATGCACTCTTTGCTGTTCCCTGTGTCTCAGGAAGAACAGAAGCTTTTGTTTTCCCGAAATAAAAAGCCACATCTCTTTTTACAGTAAATGCCTTAAAAGGGGCACGCGTCACTCCCATGGCACAAAGCCAGAGAAATTTAAAATACACCCGTCAGATACTAAAGAGTAAGTTAAATCCATGGGCCTTGTTTATGAGACATTAACACAAATATGGGTTGAAAAAATATTAAATTATACTTTTCTGATACTGATTAACTTGCATAGTGTATTGTAGATGGGGTACATAGAAGCTTTAAATATCACCTCAAAAGTCTAGGTATTGAAAAAAGAGCATAATAAGCCCTTCCAAGGGCGGGGTCAGGCCTTAATAAGATGTCATGGTATCACCTGATTTAGAAGCAACATTTTTTGGTTGGCCAATATGCAAGAATAAACAAAATTTTAAAAACCCTGAAAAATGTAACCAGATGACTTTAGAAGCGTTTAGCCATACAGAAGAAATACAAAAAATCCCATTACAAATAAAAATGAACCACCAGACAACTTCAGAGAATATCCACTTGCCCAGCTGGTATTATAAGGATCTCTTGGCACTAGCAAGTAAGAGAGGATGGGTTTGATTTGGTTTTCTTTTTTTACAGAATAATTTCACCTTTTTTTTATTTAGGCTTCACACTTTTCCTGGGGCCTCTGGGCTCCTGTCCAGGCCAAGATACTTCACAATTTACTTTGATTTTCTGAGGTAAGTGATCTGTCACTTTCAGAGCAGTTACAGGAGGGGTCAGGAGTGAGGTGGCGCGGTATGGCCTCACTCTGGCTCCTGCCTCTCTGACATTGTACAAGCTAATGCAATGTGAAGTAGCACGTCTAAATAGCCTGTCAAACTTTTTTGATGTTAGCAAACCCACAGATGGGATTCATTTCCACACTGTTCAAAAAACGTAAACGATACAAGGACATTAAAGAGCATTAAACTACTTGATGACATTTTGGTCACATTAATGAAAAGTGGCGTTTATAAACTACTACCAAAAAGTGGGGGTTGGGGGAAGAGAAAGGAACAAGAGGAAAGGAGAAGTGAGGAGGGAGAAAGGAATTAAAATCAATCAAGAAAACCCCAAAGGGACCTGAACAGTCTCTGGACATCATCAAAGAAATTAGGACCTTAAAACTAAATAAAATGCAGAGTGAAATTTTCCCTACATGTGTGCACATGTGCGCATGTCTGTGCTACTGCTTGGGTGTAAAAGCTGTGCCCAGGGTCCCCTGAGAAGGAACTGTATTGCCTATGTAGGTCTACATTTGTATCTCTTCACTCATAGTGGTTAGTAGCTTCTTACTTAAGGCATCCCATCGATGCTAGTGACTAAAGTGTTGCTGAATATAAGAAAGAGTATCAAAATCCAGCCTAGTCACCTTAGTCCCACTCAGCTCAGGCCTAATTTGGGATTCAGTGACATATGAAAACACCTTCCATGTCATCCAAGAGCATTAGGTCACACTATAGCCCATAAAGCCACAAAGGACTCTGGCATGCAGATCAAGATGCTAAAAGCTAATGGCAAAACAAACATTTGGCTACAGGAATTGCTGAGATCCATTTCTGCCACTTCTACAACCTGTTAGGCATGCTTAAATAAGGATTGGGACCCATGTGGGTATAAGTGTTAAACAGTTGCTGGTTCATCTGCTAAAGCAGCAGAGGCCTTGGAGCTGGCTGCACCAGGATGCCAGCCTTGCTGGGAAGAAGGGCAGACAGGAGACATGCTGTGCTGGCTACGCCACTGCCACTAGCAGCCGCAGCGTATTTTTTCCCAGTGTTCGTGGTTACATTAATTGTTAATGACAAAGGCAACCTTCACTCTGTGTGGTTTCCTGCCCATATTTGGATCCTTTACAAGGCCCCCCTTTTTCTTCCTCTCCCCCCCTCCATCATCCCTTCCCTTTCTCTGATAGGAAATGCAACCCGAGATGTGCAAAAAAACAGTGCGCATATTGTCATTTAATTGGCCCTGTGCTCAGGCGCATCGGGCCTCAGCGCGTGTGCTGTAGGGTGTCTGCTCCACAACAGGAAAGAATAAACCCAGACTCAAATCATAGGAAATTCATCAAATATGCTTCTTAGAGTTCTGTCTTTCAAGGTCTGTTTCCCTGCCATATGATCTCTATAAACCAAATTACTGCTGGCCTGAGTACAAGACTAGAGACGCCTGGGGCTAACATATAATGAATGCCAAATGCATGTGACAATAGACTGATCGTGGAGAAGAATTGAAAATTTTTTAAGTAGTTCTTTTATTTCATTTATAAAAAGCAAACTGACTACACTTAATACATTTAAAAGGAGCCAATCATTTCCCTGCAGTTCCAGACCTGCGTAGCAAACCTTTTATACCAACCCCATTAAACAGCTAGGACACAAGATACTTTTGAATAAGGCTGACTAAAGTATAGAATAGAAAATAAATTAAAAATACCTCATTTTAGTTTGGAAGGACTGTATACTTTATTGAATTAGCTCAATTTTTCCTTTTACAAGCCGTTGCGCATAAAGATTCCACCTTTAATTACAACACAACAAGAGGGTAAACTCCTGCTGCTGGAAATGTATTATCTCAAAACTGCTGGATTTTAAAAAAGTAAGAAAGCTGCTTAAAGGCTAGAGTGATATCAGATGAATTATTTTTATTAATTTGTGCAATTAGCAGCAAACCAGAGATTTTTATCCCTGTGTTGCCAATTATTCTAAATAACCTAACAAGTTCAAGTGTTGCTATTGCAGGATCACAGGAAATGTGAAATCTGCAGAAGAAAATATATTATACTCTCTACTATAGACAGAGGGCAATTAATATTGCTTTTTAGATTTTGGAAAATACTGCACTTAGGACTGCAAGTCAACTAACGGACCGTCTATAACCTATAAATGCTTCCATATTCACAGACATCAGCAGTCTTAGAGTTACAAAAAAGTAATAATACACACATATTAATAGATCACATTTTGTCCTTTGGGGAGTATATTTTTTAAAAGGGCTAAGGCAGCAATAGCAGCTCCTCTAAAAACTCTAAATGCTATAATTGTTTTATATGAATTACAGTGCTCATATTAATTAATGATGAATGCTTTATATATGTAAGTATTTGATAAATACAGCCAAAGAAAAAAAATAGCCTGTCTTTTAAGTTGACATTAAAAAAAAAAACGCATTGCAACATTGCTGGAATACCTCTTTAGTCATATTTTAATCGAAGTGCTTAAGAAAACTGCCTGTAGCTAATAAAAAGTTGCATCCCTAGGGCAGTCTGTCAAAAGAATCTAAAGAGGCATTGACCTACTCTCGAAAGCAGTAGCTGTGTTGGACAAGTCAGAAACACATACAGATGCGTAGGTCTCTGTCCTTTATCTGGAGAGCTGCTGCATGGACTGAGGATATGAGAGACAGAAAAGAGAAGAGCTTGCAGGAACAGGACTGTAATTTTGAAATCTAACTCTAATATCAGTTTATTAGATGGAGCAGAGAAGTATTTTTTTTATAGTTATTGGGTGTATCTACATTGCTGTAGAGAGCAGGTTCTGTTCTGTGAGTGTAAATCAGTTGGAAAGAGCTCTACTGACATTAGTTACAATTAACTGATATGAAGCCACCAGCACTGGAATGTGGATCTAGAGCACCTATTTGTAGTGTTTTTATAAAGCACTATGGAAAATGTTTGCTTTGGTGTGTGTAAGGAAAGGAAAAGCTTTTTCAAGTAACAACACAACAAAATTGTGCTATCTCTATTTTCAAGTTGAACAAGTGAAGAATTATTTTAAATTTGGGTATTTATTCCTACCCATAGAACTTCTTCAACCTGGTCAGAAAAACAGGAACTAGCAAGATATTAGCATGTATAGAATATTTGTCAAACACTTGTTTCTGATTTCTTTATGCAGGATGCCAAAATGTACATGTATACAAATGACTAGTCATTCTGGACTGTAGTGACAGCCATTGCATGATTCACATTCTTCATATTTCCCACATAGACATTTATATGTGAAAAAGAATATCAATGAGCTCCTTACATGAAACAATGCAAAACAAGCCAAGGAATGAGTATAAATTATGGTTTTTAGATGCAACAAGAGAGCAAAATACTTTTGATGAAAAGTTGCTATCTCTCACAAAACCCCTTCCATAATTTTAAAACAGCTTTGCTTCCTCCTTGCTGAAAGCTCATTCAGAACTTTGTCTAAATGTATTCATAACTAATTTATATCAATTTAATCTTTCACATTATTTTCATATTCATCATCTGATTTACCTTAATGTCAGTAAACATCCCGTTTGAACAAATTTAGGACTGACAAGTCAGCAGAATGGAACTTCTCTCTCCTGGCCACTGCTGGAATGAATCTAGGACCACTGTTTGCCCTGGAAACAGGGAGGGCAGATAGAAAGTCCATCGCATCATCTATAAGGCCATGTGAGTGGGACACTAATCCCTACCTAGCCACCTCAGTCAGGCCACTCCTGTAGTGTTTACTGCCTATGAGGTGCAGGATGTTTAGTTCTAAGCTCTTCTCACACTCAACATGCTGAGTCTCACAACAGTGTATGGCACTGGATCATGAACTTGCAGCCTAAGAGACATTTAGAGCAGGTCCCCAAACATTTTGTCTGCATGTGTGACAGGCTGGTGCATTTGAGATACAAGATTGCCTAAGGCATCACTGAATCCACAGAGATTTGGACAGACGTTCAGATGTATCAACAACATTACAGTACAGTTGAAAAAGCCATCCTCACATGGAATTGCCACTTCAGGCTTCGACATTCTTTTCTACTAATATACATCCTCCTCGCAAATTTGGCATATAAATAGCAAGAGAAATAGAAATCTTTAAAAACAAACAATGTAGATTATCTCAAATATACTTGGTCTCTTTCTTCAGGGACATATACATTTAACCACTTTCTGAACATAATAATCAGAAGCAGAGTATTTCACATTGTTTGTGTATTATATTCTAAGTAACTGTGTTAAAACAGTATTACTAGGGGTGAAAATTCAAGACCTCAAAGCTACAAATAGCAGAATGAAAGTTGCCTGCATAAACTTAATCCAGCCTCCTTACATAAAACTTCACTTGTCGATTTTCTACATCAAAGAATACAAAGGATTACTGGTGCAGCATAATTTTCTTTTCTCCTTGTTGTTCAGTGTACTGCCTCTGACTATACAGAGTATTGTCCAAGCCATGTTTTGAAAAAAAAAAGTATTAATTCCTCTGTGGACTTTTGTTGATACTTTTCATTACAATATTCCAGAGTTTCACATCAATACCTCTCCATGAGTTGAAGGTATATTATCAACTTTTAAAGATGGGAAACTATAGCACAGAGATTAAAGGTCTCTACCCTACTTTGGTTCTAAATATGAGGTTCAGAGTAACTGATTTAGACTATTTAGTGCTATGTATCACTCAATCATTTGCAGCTATGCATACTTCAGCAAATGAAAGCTCTATGCCTCAAGTTAGACACCCCAAAAAAGAAGACAGACAAATAATGGCTCCTTAAAAACATAGCTTGATTGAGATTTGATGAAAACGCTATGGTAAAACACGATAATCCTGTGCCATAACCAAGAAAACATCTTTTTATCCTTGCACTCCTCTACTAAATCTATTGAATACCTTGAACTGCCACACCTGGGATAAAAGGCAGGAAGTTGAAACATTAAAATATATAATAAAGTCTATGGGATATATCTATGTACCTTAGATACCAAATATTTAAAACTGGTTGATCTGTGGAAAAAAAAATGAAGTGGTCATTTACTACTGATCAGAGCCAGTGTCAGGCTACTCCTGTGTAAGCATAGCAGCACCCTGAAATTAGGCAACTGCTTGTCACAGGGAAATTCAAAAACCAAATTAATACTTCAAAACAGACTTCAGCAACTGGAAGACCATCACCCTCACACCAAATGCCATTTCAATACATAATTAATCCCAGAAAGCTTTATTGAGCTTCTCCTTACTTTACTTGGAATTCCTTAAAATATAGTCTATGCCTACTTTTCTAACAGCTCACAGAAGGACTTCTAAAGCAGCGACGAAGGAGGGGCAACAGTCTCATTTCTACTATTCTTCTCTTCCTTCAGATACATGCACAAGGTCATTTGAGAAACGAAGACCTGAAACAGTAGAGCTTAGAGGTCCAAATGAAGCTTGGGATCCAGGTGCAATATATACTGTGCAAACACATTGTGGAAAGAAATTCCACTCTGAAGAAATTTCACTGGCAAGGAAAGAAAGCAAAAGATAGTAAGGAAACCAAAAGTGAGAGAAGGAACTGGACCAAGCTGTACATCAGATGACTGGCACTTCTGGGAACAGACTCTAGGTTTCCTGAATCCTTGTCTGCTGCTGTTGTTGACATCTGGCAAACACTGGGGTTTTGGGATGGGGTGTATTTGGGTTCTTTTTTGAAAAAAAAAAAAAGGAAAAAAGCTCATGTAGTTAATGAGAAATGCTTGATTTGACCATATACAAAAATGATGTTTTCATTAAAAACACTGAAAACATTCACAACTACCCATTTTTTTTCAATAGAAAACAAGGAAATTTAATTCCTGCTTTAAATGTATAAAGGGCTGCAATGTTAACTCTAGTAATTATCTCAGCCCTGATAATATAACAAATAATTTTATCATTGCTAATACTAATAAGTTTTACCATACATATTAATGTAGAGTAACTGTTAAAATTTAGCTTTTAACAAAGTTATAAAATATTACAAAAATGGCTATCATGCATTAACATTTCAATGGCAACCACTGAAACAATAACTTTTGTATAGGCTCATTCTGGGAATTCATGAACCATAGATGACTGAGAAAGAAAAATCAAAACCTGCCTACACTGCAAGGAATATGGAAGTGAAAGAGTTACACACATGCAAAAATCCAAATGAGTCAACAAATACTGTGAGAGAGCCAAAAAATAGTTTAGTTGAACATGCGTGCTTCTTGTTTATGCAAGCTTTTCAGAGAATGTTTTTCATAAAAGAGATGTAGCACTCTTCAGCGCTCAAGTCACTGTGTTCCTGGGGATATGTCTTGGCTGCACTACGATCAAGAGTTTAGACTGCTACTGAAGGAGGAAACAATTCTCTCCTGAGGCAGTTATGATTTAAATCTCCTACTAGGGTGGAAAAGTTTGTTGTATCCTACTTTTTTCCCCCCTCCTTTTTTTGCCGTTATTGGGTGCACGTGGCATCCATCAATTTCTTGCTGTACATTTTGCACGCAAATACCAATAGACACAAGTATGGTGATGCAGCTGCAGGACAAATGCATGAAAACATCAATTCTTAAGGCCAAACAATGCAGAAAAAGTATTAGAAAGAAGTTCTAACAAAACATTAGTGCAAACTGCCGTAAAATCCATGGTCTTAAGATGAACATTTGATTAGAAATGATAGCACATAGATTATCAAGGGCTGAGGAACAAGAAACAGGATTTCATTACATACTACTGAATGCTCAGTGGGATTCAGGTTGCTTTACCTCACTGGAGTCATTCCATGTTATTATAATAAATAGTTAGAATTTCTCAGGAGGAAGGAATGTCTTTTTAATCTTATCCACTGATTTTAACACCCACAAATTTTTTTTTTCTGCTTGAACAGTTGCCATTTAAGAGCATTCAGTATGAATTGGTGCTCTTACTCATCATATATTCTTCAAAGAGTATACTAAGTGCCCATAGTAAAACCTTGTCACTGCTCGCCCTCCTCAATTCCCTGTCGTAGTCGATGAGAGTTTTGTTACTGAATTCAGTGAAGGATTTCATTCTTTCTCATTAAAGGTATTCAGACACCACAGGCTTTTGTTTGGCAAGATCTAGTTTCCATTTTATCCAAACCATCAGACCTCAGGGAACAGGCAAGGTCAACTCCCTAATGAATTCTGAGACCAATTTGCATACGTCTTGGTCTACTACAGAATCGTGCTCACTCGACTCTCAGGTATTCTTTAAAGTATTTCTTCTTTAGATTTTATGCATTAAACTAAGACAATGGGACAAATTCTGTTTCCAGTGATCTTAACGTAAATTTAAAGGGCCTGTATTTATACTAATGAAAAATAAGAGAAATGGCTTTATTTGTAATTGTGCAATCGTCAAATTTTCCTTGTCTTGAATTTGAGAACCTTAGCCATAAAGATGGTTCGTCATAACCTGTTAAGTCACCAAGACAAACTAGCTGTTTTATACACAGGGGAAATCAGTTAGTGATTTCATAGCCATTTCACTTCCAGAAGCGTCATATATGTAAGTGGGTGAGGCCACCCACACGGTCCAGTGTTGTGGTCTGGTTGCTCTGTTGGAAAAAGCAGTATAAAGTCAGTTTTTTGGCTTCTGCCAGTGCATCCAGATGATTTCAATTTGTTAGGATTCCACTAGAGTGGTCAGCATTACTTTGACACTCTTTCTGCAGCCTAAAGAATTCCAGTACACACTGGGACCAGGCAGAGGTACAGAGCTATCTGCTTTACAATCCATTACCCATATGGCTTCTTAAATTTGAATCCATTAGGTAGCTCTCATACATAAAAGTGTTTATTATGTGGCTTACACACTATAAACACTTTACCGAGCTCAAGTTTCTACTGATGGAATAAGGAGAGATTATGACAATAGCCGTACCTTGGGGAACCATATATTGAATTCATTTTTAAGTACAGTTCAGACTCCTGAAATGTACAATAAGACATTAGACTGAACTTGCCCATTAGTAGTCAAATCAGTAAGTCCACAAAAAAAATGACACTACAATTTTTATGCTTGTTTCTGAGTAACTTAAATTTCATATGTAGGACAGCAATTCCACATAGGTCATTCTCTTTTTCAACTTATGTTTGGCAACCCTACCTATAAGGATCAATAGTCCTTTGGATCATATAAGACTATCTGTTGATCACAAAAGAGTTTAAGTATTTAAAAGGTGCTCCTTGAGTTTTCTGATGGAGTTTTACTATGCAGTAAAAGAGAGGAAATAGTCTTGGCACTTCTTATGTTCCTGGTGTTCAGCAAGTTAACCATCAGCATGAGTCCAACCTCATATTGGCAAGAATCTCATGTTCTCAGAATTTCCATCTCCTGGTTTCTATTTCATTAGAGAGATGATGTGTGGAGAACAAATAGGTTCTCTTTCTAGACATTCAGACTGTTGTATAGGTTGTTAAACCATCAGAAGAATTAAGTATTTTAAAAGTATTTGGGACTAAGACTGCAGTGCTTAACATATAAAAAACATGTCTTAGCGAATTACTGTATGTACTTGGAAAAACAAATAACATGGCACTGATTAACTCATTACCTGCCACAAAATTTCCAGTATTGGAACCAGACACCAAGTAGCAGTTTACTACTTGGAATTGACAGCAAATGTCTTTCCTTTTACTTCCTCACCTTGTCCTTCTACCTTCACCAAACACGTAAAGATAACTTACAGAAAGCAAGATGTTTCTATAACAAAGTGTAATATGCAAGTTGAGTGCCTGGTCATTTCCAGCAGTCAGGGAACAAACCCATCAACTAATCGTAACCCAACTGGTAGGCACACACATACTTTCCTGATTTTTACTAAATTTATGGGCTTCCTGAGCCAACCAAGTATTTTATGTTTACAGAACTGCTAAAAGCTTGGAACATTTTACAGACCTAACACTGAACTGATATTCTACCGAAGTTATTAAAAGTCTGATGCATAACGTAAGTGGATTTTACTCCCCAGTAACAACTTGACCTATTTAACAAAAGGAAACCAGGACTACCTCAGTGTATTGGCCTATTTCTTTTGGAAGATACAGACAATAAGTAACTGAGATCACTATGATTTGACTGTTGTTTGCAGCAGCAGAAAGGACCAAGCAGATTGTACTTCTCCTTCTGACTCAGCAAATATCAAGCTGAACTCCAAACACAGTGCTAACAGACAGACTAATTACAGTAGTTCAGTCTTGTGCACCGTTGGAAAGTGACTTTTGTGGACTCTGTAGCTTCTGTGGCATCTTCCAAAAATTAACTGGGCAAATCACTGGTTTCAGGATCTGAAATTCTGCCGCTTGTAGAAGATATGCAAAGAAGAAAACACAAACCTACATCTTAAACAAATATGATAAAATCATAGGCTACAAAGTCAAAATATTCTCTTTCCAGCACTGTGGAAACCCGTATAGAAAAAACTATGTTCCTATGTAATAAATCAGAAACATAAACCCAGTATTATTCTTCACATATATGTACAACCTAACAGATATGCAGATCAAGTCACCCAAACGCACAGTAAGTTCCCCTCAGAGCTGAGGCTATAACTAAGCACCTAAAAACTGCAATACACTGCTAAATTCTCTACAGTCTCAAGAGATTCATGAGAGGTCCCAAGTACCTCTGTGTACACAAGAAGTTCACCCTTTCTGAAGTCATTTAGCACTTATCTATGCTTACTACGTTAAAATTGTTCAGTAAAAAATGTCAGCTGGTAATCTGTTTATTTCAAATAAATGGACAAAATCAGCCTATGTTTCATTAGCAAGTAAAGATTTTCTTGCAAGTGTGCCCATCTCACTGGAACTAAAGAGCTGCCAGCTGCATAGAAAACCTTGCTTAAAGAAATATCATTCTGGGAAAACTTTAAATATCCCTGTATCCTTTCTACCTCTTTACATTTATTTAAATGAGCAGCAACATACCAAATTTGAACTCTTAAAATAAAAGTCTGAACAATGTAATTTCTATATTTAGCATACTAGTAGTCTCATGCCAAGATTTAGTCTTTGGAACATTTGCTGCATATGTACACAAATGTGTAACATCTAGCATTTTTGTATTCCAGTCTCAAAACACGAAAAGTGAATGAGGTGTTTTTGCACAAACTAAAACCATACAATGCCTAATAGTAGTATGTTGAGGCTTAGCTTAGGAAATGATCTAATTTCTAACACAGGCCATTCTCCCATCTCATGAACACAGGACTTTTTTGAAAGCACTGAACCCCAGCTAATACTTCAGCAAAGACTGTCTGATCTACTTTGTGACAGCAAGCCATTAGAACAGTACACTTCTTTTTGCTCACAGGGCAGAGAAATGTTTCTCTTCTGTAAGGTCCATCCAACAGTTCCAGTATTTATACTAACCAAATGAAGTTAGTTCTAGTTGCCATTAAATATCATTCTATTCAAAGAGGAAAGGAGCAAACATAATTTAAAGTATCTCGTCTTGACCTAACAGTGCCTGAACTTGAAAAAGATGATGAAGGTGCTATGCCAGAGTGTCTTTAATATGACATCCTGGAAACTACTTCCTTCTAAGCTTTTTATTTTTCCCTTCCACAGGATGGGCAAGGTACAGATACGGTCACCAGGGAGTGAAGTAAGAACATATCAGGCAGAAGAATCTGAAAAGCTGTGTTCAGATGGTAAACACAAGAGGCTTCAAAATCAGCACAGACAGTGCATCCATCACCAGATGCAAAAAGAGAACTGATGGTGATGATTAATCTCTGATTTGTATCCAATAAAAATATAGGTAATAACAGGATAAGAAATTATCAAAAGCATAAAGGAGAGCAACTGAATCCAAGCAGACTTTAAAAACAGATAATCAGATGTTTAAAATTGCACCTTTGTCTAAAAGTTATAGCGCTGACCACTGCATAACGGAATGTGCATATTGTTTTTTCCAAGGATTTTTTTTTTAAATCAAATTACATGGACTTTATTATCAATACCGTATATTCGGAACTGATTGAAACATTTCTGTGTGATTTCTGGCCGGATACAAATCATATGCCTTGAATAAGGATTAGCTGGATAACTCACAAGTCCCATAGGGAAAATATGTTGTACAGACTACTCCTCATAAGTGGGGATTAATATCAAATCCCACAGGAAGTCATACACTGCAGTGTTTGTTTTCATTTTGTTTTATATTTACTGGCAGTTTATACTGTTCTTTCAGCTTATGTTCGACAGATATTGCAGCATGACAGATTTTTCAGCACATGTAACATCATGTCTCACGTTTTGGCCATCTGATAATATTTAGTAGGTATAATTGTTGTCCAGTGGGTCTTACAAAATTGAAGATGCCAAGAACTCGAATTTACCACATGGAATGTGTTCCTTTATAGAATTTTTATGTTTAAAACAATTCCAAACCTAACATGGTATTGACGTGGCAGCTTCTGCCACTGCTCACCATTAATCTCAGTGGTGATGTTCTCACCCACAAGCAATCTTCACTCATTTTTTACTCTTGTTAAACCTGGATATTTTCCCTGTATCTGTACATCACCTACTGCTTTAGCTTATAGCTTAGTTTACGTCACTTATGCTCAGCTCTGATTACTCTTTTTGTATCTTTCTCCACATATTCAGAATCTAGTTTTTCTTCCCTGTCCCATCATCAGCCTGTCCTTTGAGATCAGAAAACAACTTCTTATTGACATAACTGTGAAAAGGAAAGAATGTCATACAAAACAGTGTTCAATACATCCCAGCACTGATACTACAAAATTGTTTTCCTCTTCATAGCATTCAAGCTGGAGGATTTATTTGAGCTATCTAATCCAGTATTCTGCCATCAGCTAATTTTAGATACATTGTCATTGGCACAAAAACAAACAAATCCAATGGCAGGCAATTTCTACTAACGGTTCCCTCATAACTCTTCCTTCAAAACTTGACTGGGTGTGATCTGCACCAGCATGATCTATCCTCAGTCAGCCCTGCTTTGAGCGGAAAGGAAAAGAGAGTGCAGACCAGCTGACCTCAGGAGGTTTCTTCCACTGAAATTTTTCTATGATTCTATTAATTAATTGCAACCTGCCTAATACCCTAAACTGTATCTCTAATCATGAATTTGTGATTATAACCATAGCAAGATCTCATTTATTTAGTGAAGTCAGGTAAGAAGAGCCTGACATAAGCACAGATGCATAAGCAAGAACATTTATTACTGAGGTTAAATGAAAAGTCAACCATTACCCTGCAGAGCTTCTCAAGAAAGGGAGGGGAAGAGGATAAAGTGATTGCACTAATCTAAATGAAGGAAATAATTATTTATTATCACTTTATTATAAAATAAAGTGATCACACTCTCTAAACAAAAGAAATTTTCTTTCTCAGTAAACGATCTTGGCGTGCATTACTGAAAGGCTATTGCTGTCGCTGCACTGTACAGGAATCAGTTACTGCCTATTTTGTGTTATGTTGCACTCTCAGTCTCTTCAGAAAAAGATCATGAAGGGACAGTATAAATTGAAATACATTTGATTGATAAATGATGCTGCCATCATACAGAAAATGACCTTGTATCAAAACCAGAAGTCCATCCGGTATTGCAAAACCAGACAAAAAACCTGCTTAGTAAGGTAAATTTTAGGACATGTTAGTAGTGCACCTCTGTTAACTTCGTCTAAGTAGCACAGGCAAAGGAAAGCGAAGGCGGTGACAGACTCCAGCATGCGTTAACATGTCCTAAAGACTTTGCACTGCAGTTGCCAGCACAAGCTAAGACTCACATTGCATGCAAGTGCAAAACATGCTAGAAACCTTTAAAAAATTCCTGCTCAGTAGGATCGTGTGTGAACCTTCCCTGCTGTGTTCTTCATTCCATGAGTGTTTGAAAACCTTTGTAATATTGTATTTAATGGTTTATCTTTTATTGTAATAGTTCTTATTGCAAACAATAAGAAGAAATTCTGTATGATCACCAGAGTTGGTCATCTATAGCCTTTCCCTCATCAGTGAGGCAAACACCCATTAAATGATTCAAATGACATAGATATTCAAGACCCACCTGGATAAGGTCCTGTGCAGCCTGTGTAGGCAACCCTGCTTCAGCAGGGGTTTGGACTAGATGACCCACAGAGGTCCCTTCCAACCCCTACCATTCTGTGATTCTGTGTGATTAACCAAATTTAAGGGGATAAAGAAGCAAGGAGGATGCAAAGGAAACACTGCACCTGTCTGAGAAGTGGTTTGCATCTAAAATATTAAATGTTGCCTGTCACCAATCAACATTAGCATTACAGGAAAGCCACCTACAGGTAGAGACAGTTTTTACTGGCTCCTCACACGTTTGAAGTGGGGGTTGGCTTTTTAATTGTTTTTCCACAGTTGGATTTTCCAGTAGCAATTGTAACCAAAACCCTTGGGCATTAGAAAACAATTGGATACGGGGTTGAGAAAATACATCCATTCACCTATACATTGTCAAAATATCTTGGTTTGATCCTATAAAGACAGGTAACGATATTCAAGTCTTGAAATTGTTTGTGAAGTAATCAGCATTTAATTTGTTCTGTTCAGATTTTAATTATATACCATGTGCCTTCCTGAGAGGACACTACCAGAAGTATAGCTGTCAGATGGAAATGAATTTGCTAGTAGATGACCCCATACTTCATGAATTATACATGAAACTTTGTCTCACGGTGACTGTGCTAAAAGATTCTTTCATCACTCTTATGTTTAAACAAACCACAATAGTTTTTAAATAAGTCTGATGAGCAGTAAGGAGATTATGATAAAGTGCTAAGAATGACTTCTAAAATAGTATTTGAGGCACATTTCATATTGATGTGTTTTGCTGCAATTTGGGTCACGTTCCTCTGCTCTTAGTTATTAGCAGAATGATGGGCAGACCATTGCATTCACTTTCAAACACAACATTGATAGCTGGATTTACATTTCTTTTTAAGACTCAGCTTTTGCAAACAAGCCTTAGATTTCAGACATAATTCTGTTATTCAAATGGGAGAAGAGTTTGATAGCTATGCTAATCACTTTTATCTGAGAAAACATAACTAATGGCTTGGTTTACATTTGCCTGCATTTATGAGCATAATTTTAGCGCATAATTTTATTGCGCTATAAAACATAATATTGCATTAGTCTGCTCTTAAAAAAGTTACCTTAGAGTGATTTGCACTTAAACCTTCACACTACATTTAAATAACAGTATCATTTTAAAATTTTGACCTTTTAAAATCAATTTTAAAAAAAATGTCATGTAACAATTAATTCTACAAGGCTGTTTACTATAGAGATAATATTCAGTGAATGTACTGAAGGTAGTCTAGTCACATTTATCACAGGACTGTTTTGAGTCAGTTATTCTCATGTATAAATTGGACTGAATTAAGATAATTTGTTCTTATATCACATCAGAAGAATCTCTTACAGTTCTCCATCGCTGTGTACATTAACAAATTATGTGGAAGAAAAGAGGAATGAACCACACAATCTCTTTTTTTTTTTTTTTTTTTT
>Ga0065711_1036920_pt1 | contig 20414 bp, 15 predicted proteins | sample Hoacrofraction12_FD_59098 | JGI IMG/M metagenome (GOLD analysis project Ga0065711, IMG submission 59098) | Hoatzin crop microbial communities from Cojedes, Venezuela - Epithelial fraction 12 v2 (version 2) | ecosystem: Host-associated > Birds > Digestive system > Esophagus > Crop | place...
GAGAGGGACCTGGGAGTGCTGGTGGACGACAGGTTGACCATGAGCCAGCAGTGTGCCCTGGCTGCCAAGAAAGCTAATGGGATCCTGGGATGCATTAGGAGGAGTGTGGCCAGCAGGTCGATGGAGGTTCTCCTTCCCCTCTACACTGCCCTAGTGAGGCCTCATCTGCAGTGCTGTGTCCAGTTCTGGGCTCCCCAGTTCAAGAAAGATGAGGAGCTACTGGAGAGAGTCCAGCGGAGGGCTACAAGAATGGTGAGGGGACTGCAGCATCTCTCCTACGAGGAGAGGCTGAGGGAGCTAGGCTTGTTCAGCCTGAAGAAGAGAAGGCTGAGAGGGGACCTTAGAAATGCTTATAAATATCTGAAGGGTGGGACCAAACTCTTTCCAGTGGTGCCCAGCAACAGGACAAGGGGCAATGGGCACAAACTGAAGCAGAGGAAGTTCCGTCTGAACATGAGGAAGAACTTCTTCCCTCTGAGGGTGGCGGAGCCCTGGAACAGGCTGCCCAAGGAGGTTGTGGAGTCTCTTTCTCTGGAGATATTCAAGACCCGCCTGGACAAAGTCCTGTGCAGCCTGCTCTGGGTGACCCTGCTTCAGCAGGAGGGTTGGACTAGATGACCCACAGAGGTCCCTTCCAACCCCGACCATTCTGTGATTCTGTGAAGTATACAAATTTTTACTTAAAAAAAATGGATTTTCCTCCCACCCTCTTAAGTAGTAAATGTAATTTTTGCTGTTGGTGGGTTTTTTTGGGAGCTTGTTTTTGTTGTGTTGGGTTTTTTTTACAGTACAACAATACATATTTCTCACTCTTCTTAGATGAGATCTCTTACACCACTGTTTAATCAAGCAAAAGTTGTTTCTGCAAGTAGCTTCTATTGAGAAGCTATTAGGACTATTCTTGCCTGGCAAGGAGCACTCATTCCCTGTACTGACTTCAAACTCAAATGCATACCCAGCATGCTGTGAATGGTCTCTGGCTCTGCTCAGATGTAACAGGCACTAACAAGGGGCAACATATCAACACTTATATGCCATCATCACCTTATACCATTCATGATGGAGAAGCTCACATGTTCAAAGGAAAATGTTTCTCTTTGAACAATTCCTGTATAAGTTGGCCACAGAAGAAGAATGCTTTACAATATATAGTTTGATATGTACCTAAGGAATTATGAGAATTCTATTCTCTTACCAAAAAAATCACTTACACAATGTACATTGATGCATTTCTTCTTATAGACAAAATGATACAATCGTGTGGAGATCATGCTCCAGAAACAAGGGGACAGGGTTCCCATCTGAAGTCCAGTAAGGGCAGTTGAAATCTTTTAGCAATCTCCAGTAGGCCCTATCAAGTTTTACAGTTTTAAGACTGGAGAGGCTGCAGAGCAAGGCAGTGTGGGAGTCTATGTGAACTTTCTCATAAACCGGAGTTTTGCATAGGCAATGATAAGGAAGATAACAGTCATGCAGAAGAGAGCCACTATGTTTTCCCACATTGCCCAGTTGGTAGGTGTGATTCCTTGGCTGCACAGGTATGCTTCACCAAAACACCTGCAGAAAAGCATGGGACAGAAGTTGGTATTACTATATGGTGCAAGTCTTCAGGTAATTACTTTTATTCCTGCTCCTCAAAGCCTACCTATCACTAAAAAAAGCTCAAGGGACAAATCTAGATCTCCGTTTCTCATCATTTTTCAGCAGTATCCTAATTGTTGTTTATAGATAGCTGGCAATTTATGAGTAAACCTCAGAACCACATTAAACTGTGATAATTACAAAAGCATTAGTTTCACACAGCAATCATAGGAGGTCCATAGCCGGGGTTTGGGGTCCAAAACCTCTGGAAACAGTGCTCTAGCACTCTTCCCTGCAACAACCTCAATTTGCCAGCCCTCTAGCATGTGTCGTGAAATACTTGCATTGTTACAACTTACAGTATCAATAGTGAAGAATATTTCAAATGGGGCAGTAGCATTGGGAGATTGATACCTTGGCTCTCTGTTGTATCTGCAGGGAGGTTAATATTTACAAAAAAGCTCTGAGGGGCAGGCATGTTTCTGGTCACAAGTCTACTGCTTCCCAACAACTTTGCAGCTGTCCACACGCTGCATTTCCATTGCTAAGTGACCCTGGGTTTGTTTAAGAAAACTGATAAGCCAGGGATAGGTTATTAAAAACAAAATTTAATTCAGTTAATCCACCTATTTTTAGGAGTAAAGTTTCATCCCTATTTCGCTCTTGGGTAATTGTTAAGTTTTACTATATAATCCTAAAATGTATTATTTTGGGACATATTATTGAGACTGGCCTGTGAGTAGTTATTCTGTGAATGATAAAAATTTGAAACGGTCAGACTTCTCTTTAAGCAAGCCACCACAATTCAGGCCCAAGAACCACCACGAGTTAGAGACTTACATTTCTCCTGAAACACTGGGGGGACAGCTGCCTGCATCTCCCACAGATGCTGTAACATTTGGCTTCTCGCCACAGAAGTAGAGGTCTCTGAATTCATTCACTTGAAGAGCCTAGAGAAAGAGGCAGACATCAGATTTTTACAGAGTTAGCAATCTGGGGTGCTAGAACTGAAACACCTCAAAGGAACTGGATTATTAGAAGACACCATCCTTGGAATCATATATTTATGCTCTTTTTCATTTTGAAGCTCACTGCCTTTGTGAGGAACTGCTCCATGTTCTACATGCAGGATGGTTCAGTGTCTGAGTCTTTGGCTTCAAAGTTATGCTGCAGTGATTTAGCCATGGGTTTCTGTCATGCCAGCTGTGAATTCCTGTTCATCCACTTTCATCTGGGTCAGTCTACTGGCCTAGAAAACCACGTGGCTGCATGCAGACACCCCGGCACCAGCACACTGAAGCAGATGGTACAGTCAGCCAAGGCAAGAAGGGAAGGGTTCCCTTGCAACTGGCAACCTGGGCTAACTGCAATCTCAGGGGACACTTCCACATTCAGCAACTCTGATAAAATATCTCAGTAATACCCAAACAGGGAGGTCTCACACATCTCCTGTCCCTGATCCTATGTTTCTCTTCCACTGCCGGTCAACAGGGTCCTGCCCACACCACCCTGCACCAGCTCCAGCATTCATTTCACTCATTTTTACTCAAGCTTTTCCTCCCAAATAGGCTTGGCCAGGATGAAGACAGGAGATACAAGCACAGCTCCCACCCATGACCAGTGGGCAACCTGCTATGTCTAGTAACTGTGTTTCAAGCAGCTGCGCCCTTAGCTTTCTGGTACCCCAGCTCTTTATTATTCAGAAATGGCAGTAAGTCATATTTCATTTCAGAGGAAGCCACAATGAAGATTGAGAAACTCAGGCATTATGGTAAATCCTTTAACTAGTTGGACAGTCATTAACCTCAAACTGGCCACCCAAATAGGAGCCTCTGGAGAGGCCATACAATATATGACTTTATTCTAAACCATAGGGATCAACTATTCAGGCTAGGAATTAGCGTCTCACTGCACAGCTTGCCTGCTGCTGTCCAAGCAGCACTGATTTTGTGTCACAAAGGATTTGTTCAGTCTCTGAGACTTCCACCTCTCACACAGAGATTTGACTTTTGCTTCCTTTTTGGGATTGGCTGGTTTGTTCTTCTTTTACATGTTCATGCTTCCTTGCTTCCTTGGAAAGAAACCCAATCTGACTTAAGAGAACTTCATTTATACTCAAAACCTCTCCAGGAAGCAGCAGTGTGGCTACATTACTCACAGGAGACCGACGCTACTTTTTACTCACACTGAGGCCGTATCGGGGGATGCTGAAGTACTTGAGCCAGTTCAGCCAGCTCATTATAGAAGGGAGGTTTACTAAGAGGCCTGAAAAGATCTGAAATAGAACAGAAGAGACTACTGAGTCACAAACTCTGTTTACTGCAAACAGTGCCATTCCTGCACAGATATTGCAGTTGCCCACCACAGGTGCACTGGGACAGATGGACATCCTACTGCTGTTACGCCTGTGCCTACAGGCATGAGGTTCAAATCTTGCAGCAGTCCCAGCCAGCTGGCCCAACAGCACACCCAAGTACTCCAGCTGAACTTCTTGCAGAGAGGTCAGAAAGGTTTTCTACATCCACTTGTGAGCTAAGAAGCATGCATGCTAACAGTTTCTTCTGGAGGACTATGTCCTGTGGTAGGGCTAGCCAGAGGCTAAAGAAAGATGACTGGGAGATGAGGAAGTAGAGAAACGAGAAGGAAACCTTTAGGGCTGTTACTGTTCCAGCTTTCCCCTCTGACCCTAGATCTTGTATCTGTGCTCTCTCCTGCCTGGAATAAGGTTTGCTCTTTTACTTCTTAGCACAATTGGACTTCATAGCTAAACATAACGCTTCAGGCTGTGTTTCATTACAAGCGTTCTTGTGCTTACCCTGCTGTCTTTCAGGATGTGCATGTGCCATTCCTTATATGCTGTGACTTAATCCAATGTACATCAGCTACCCTTCATTATGTATACACACTTCTCACGCACAGCAAGCATGTGAAGCGGTACACTATCACTTAGCTTATTGCAAAAGCAGGTTAAGTTGCAAATCAAAGAATAAGGGATGCGTAGTGGGCTCAGAATATGTATGCAGACAGCTACCAGTAATCACCTGACATGAGGTACTTTTTACTCTAAAGCAAATTGATAGGCCTCACAGTCAAAAAGTTTCATCACTAACATTATCTCTTTGAAAAAGAATTCACATCCCTCATCTATGAGTAGTCAAAATTCATTTCTCTCTCACTTGTTCTCTCCCTAGTCCTTGAAGAAGAGTGTTGAAGTAATTTCTGGAACCCAACGGCAATACTGAATTAAAGAAACAGTATGCTCCTGCTAATCCCACTGGGCAATAAAAATTAATGCAATAAAATCAATTGATTGAAAGTTTATTTCAAGATTTTTTTCCTTTTAAATGATCTAGTTAATACTGGAAATGCAAGATTTAAAAAAAAAAAATAAATTTTTGTAAGGACAATTTTAAAAAACTCACTTTTTCAGGGCACACAGTTTGCAAAGCTCTGGTGGCATCACACCTGCTGAATTGCACCCGAGCAATGGTTTGACCCCTAAATTACAAGTTGGCAGAAGTACATCTTTGACTACAGTGACAATAAAATCACAGGCATGGGGTTGACATGCTATTGGACTGTGGATTCTCAGTCTGCTTAGGGCTGGCTCAATCCAGTCCTCTCAGCCTGTCTCACCTCCACCAAAGGAGCCCACACAGCCTTATATACTTACAAGCATCAGGACAAAACAAATAGTGATGAGCAGATTGGCCACAGCCACCACATCCATCCCAGCACTGATAGCCAATGACATGGCCGTGGACGTGTAGGACACCAGTACCACGGTCAGCATGTAGAAGAAGAAATGGCCTGCAACAGGTTGGTATCCTGTCAAAAAACAGACAGGAAAGAGTCCAGTAAACAACCACATTATGAATCCCAGAGAGGTACTCTTGAACTCCTATGCAAGAGAGAGAACGCAGGAAGAAAGATGAAGTTTGGAGTTGGCAGGAACCATGCATGCTCCAAAGGCCCAAAGAGCATCACCGAAAGATGTGGTCAAGTAGGTCCCCATCTTAGATTGCTGGTGTCTCTGCCCCTGCCCCAGAGTCCTCCGAAGTTATGATGCCAACCACTTAAATCAGTTGAAGGTTCAACTAGTTTCATGTTATAGATATAGGAATTAAACTCTGGCCAAATCAGAAATCAAAGGTGTTGGAAGATGACAGGTTCAACGAAAGCATCAATTCTTTACCAATCATCCAGTAACTGATGCATGAGAATATGACGGCTGGAGCAGTTCTCATGGGCAGCAGATCTCCTATCATCAAGGCCAGGAAGTAGGCAGACACACGGTAATATCCACTGGTGTACTGATGGCTGCGAGGACAGGAAGGAGGGGAGTTGTACAGGTTTAGAGCTTATCTAGGAAGCAGGCTCAGTGTGTGTGTGTCTGGTTTATTCTGATTTGGTTTCTGTGCTCTCTACCACTGACTCCTTCTCTATATGCAAGTTGCTTATTTTCTCTGTGCTGTCACTTCCCACTCTGTAAAGTAAGGGCTGATTTATCTCACAGGTGCTGCAGTCATACTGAGAGCCCTCTGAGGAAAGTGAATGAAATGCTATGTGAATTCTAAGTAACATATTGGACAAAAGCTCCTAAATCTCATTTCAAAGGGAATGATCCTTAACACAAGAACATGGGAAAGTATTAGACTGCTAGTAACTGGAGCAACACTTCATCCACAGCTAACTCATACAGCTTCTTCCAGGGGAGAAGGAATGATACCCAACAAAGGGAAAACACCTTTAGGACATAAACTGACCTCCAGTTCACAGGGCAATTAAATGTCATCATAATTGTTTTGCTGCTTAATGGAGCTCATGAAAAGAAGCTTTAATTGGTGAGGTGCCAAAATCCCCATTGACACAGCTGGTTAGCTAAGCTGGTAAGCAGGGCAGACTGGCAAGAAATGTCAGTGTGTGGGAGATTCACTCCTGAGCAGCTGTTAGGGGCAATATTAAGCTACTCTGAGCAATGTGGATGGACATGTGCATTCCAGGCACAAATCTCCAATTTCTTCTTGACTGCATAGGACTGCATAGGAACTGTCTCTTGCCCTTTCATCCTGTGAGCTGGAGGCTATTCCAAACTACATTTTCAATATACATGTATATATACATGTGTGTATACAATATATACATGTATTTACATATGTATACACACATACAAACACATATACGTATATATAGAGATGTGCTTGATTATTAGGGAGCTCTTGTAAGCCAGCCAGCAGCCTTCTTCACCTGACCATCCCTTGCAAAGCTCTTCCAAGAACTCGCCCTTCATCTTTGCACAGTCTTACCACTTTAGAACCATTGCAAGACAGCATTTCAACCCTGTCAGCAAGAGGACGGGCAAGGTTCACAGTCTGCAGGATTCACAGGTGCTACCAAAAGCAGGTAGGAAAAGCACTTCTCAATAAACTCTGACACAGCAAGCATGCAAAAGCATTTTATTTCTCCCCTCCTTCCCCCACCTCTTAGCATTTCAGCTCCCTGCTCTACAGACCAATTTAGCATTACTATTACAATCTGATGTTGCAAGGGAGCAATCAAGTCTTTGGTGGAAATAACTTTGTTTAGCCTGTAAGATACTTCCCCCACCTCACTCCAGGGTATGAGACAGTCCAAGTGCCTCACTACTTACACAAATAGTTTCTTGTCCTTGATGAACAGCTCAATTGCAGACACACTGGAAAAACACTGGTTTGTGGTGACAAAAAACAAGGATCCAACCCTAGAAGGCAAAACAGAACTGTTAAAAAGTGTGGAAAAATCCTATATTGACACTGGCAGCCTCAGACATCATCATATCATCAAGTCAGTGCTTTTCTGTCTCTATCCACAGAATGGATATTTAATTTCGCTACTGTAGATCTAGCTGTAAACCCAGGTTTATTTCTGTACCTTCCCTTTCACATCTCCTTTGTACATATGTGCGAGCCTGACACAACTGCAGTCACTTAAGGCCTCCGGCGATACCATACTACAGTGCATTGAGGCGTGTGAACTCAACCCTTCTTTGTGGTCCAAGGGGATCCCAAGGCCTTCCCTGTGGCTGAAACCTGTCTGCTACAGATAGAAAAATGAACAAAGCTGTGGCTTTCCAACTTACCGATTCTGAATGCCGCTTTGATCCAATTTTACACCAAAAAAGATAGCACCCACAACCAAGGCTAGAATTATGGTCACTGCAATCTAGAAGTGGAAAGAAGAAAGAGAAAAGGGAGTCCTTCAGATACATAAACATGGACAAACTTATCATTAAGGCATATGCAGGGTTTAAGATTCACACCTGCCTAAAATTTTGCTGTTGTGAGCCAATGTATACCTATAACACACATGATTAAAAGCCTTATGGCAAATTTTCCGAGTTTATCCGCTTCACTCTTCTTCCTCTGATCTCCCTTGGCTGGGAATGGTTAGTAGAAGCACACTCAATGAATAACCCAGTTTAAAACTTCAAGTGAGGCACAAAATTAATGTCACCCTAGAAGCACCCCATGTGAACCAGAGAATGGAGCATTTCCTCCTACTCCCCAATCTTCAGTGCAGTAGTCTTTGTGCTAAACCAAAATGGAGATTTTTTTCAAAGGCAACAACGGTAGCTGGGCATCTCACTCCGCTTACGTGGCAGTGGCACAGGACTTTCCTGTTTCCCTGCCTGCCTTTCAAAACAAAAGTCTTTCCTACAAACTCAAATTGTGGGACTGAGAGCAGAGGGAGTCTGAGACTTTTAGTAATTGTTACCTACTTGTGCAACAGAAGCCTGTGGGTTCCTGATGAGGTTTTTCAGGGAACGCTTGGACACCCAGTACAGTTGGGTGAGAAATCCATTTGCATAGGTAATCTCATGCCCCTGCTTGGTTACACTCTGCTTGCTTCCCCGTCGAAGCTCCACTTTCCCCAGTGCTTCCTTTGTGCTCTGATACAGGCTGGAGTTGAGATATTTCTGGTGCAGCAGATCTACCACACTGCTGTCCACGTTATCTTCTGCCACTCCATTTTCACTGTTCACCTCTGAGTGAGAAAGACAAGATGTGGCTTGTGATTCCCCATGAACCCTACCTTCAGACACGGCCCATCAACACACTCAGCCACTTTGAAGGCTGAATAAAAAAAAGCAGGAATGCCAACAGAATTTGAATTGTTCAAGCCTTAGCTCTGAGCTTAAGAGGCTAGCTTGAGTGAGGCAGTTTCCCTACAGTTTTAATCAAACCTAGTTAATCTGCCTGTTCTTTGTGGGACAAAAATAGCAATATTCTTAGAATGACACACCAGAAAACCTTTATTTCACTGAATTTTGGTGAAATCACTGTTTGCTCTGATCCATTTCCCCATCCCCAAAGAGAACCATCACAGAAACTGTACCCTTGTCATAATGGACATGCTACAGCATCCCCAAACAAATATTTCCCAACATTTTACTCACTATATTGAGTTTCTTCTCTAATCTAGTTCCATTATAGAATCATAGAATGGTAAGGGTTGAAAGGGACCTTAAAGATCATCTAGTTCCAACCCCCCTCTGCCACGAGCAGGGACATCTTCCACTAGACCAGGTTGCTCAGAGCTCCATCCAACCTGGCCTTGAACACTTCCAGGGAGGGGGCATCCACAACTCACCACCCTCATGATGAAGAATTTATTCCTAATATCTAATCTAAATCTGCCCTCTTTTAGTTTAGAGCCGTTCCCCCTTGTCCTATCACTACACACCCTTTTAAAAAGTCCCTCTCCATCCTTTCTGTAGGCCCCCTTCAGGTACTGGAAGGCTGCTATAAGGTCACCCCGGAGCCTTCTCTTCTCCATTCTTTCCTACTGCTCTGTAAATCCATTGCTCCTTAGCCTATCTACCCTGTCTTCTCTGCAGGAGCCTCTTATGTGACTGAAAACTTCTGTCTTCTGTCAGCTGTCTCTTGAGACTAAGCAATTCTAGTGTTTCAGTCCTTCCCACACATGTTTGTAAATTACTAATATTTATCACCGGTCTCCTATATTACTGAAGGAAGAAAAAAAAACCCATTTAAAAGCTTTCTGAGCTTTCTTTTTCTCTTTAAAGAAGGCTGAAGCAAAGTATATCTATTAGTAGGAAAAATAAGAAGATAATGAAGTGCCCTTAGACTGGAGGAAACACAGAATAAAAGCTTGCCATCACCACATACAATTTCCCTTCTACACCAGCCAACAGTGGATTCATCCTCCACGATTTACCTTTTCCTGCATCCACAGGTCTGTGGTCTGCCACAGCAGTTGAGTCACCATTTATGACATCAAGGAAGAAGTCAGCTGGATTGTTGAAGGGTTCACATTCATATCCTTAAAAAAAACCCACATGCAACATGTTTGTATTGTACAGAGCATAGCTTGGAAGGCCAGGTCTGATACTATATCACTCTTCCACAATGCTGTTACATGAAAACTTCACTGCTTTCCATGAGCATTAGTTTACAGCAGTACAATGGACAGGATTTAGGAGCTGGTGAATCTGAGGTATCTATACAGAGCTTCAAAGTTGTTCATTCTCCACTAATTTCAGGCGAGGAGAAATCTGTAACTTGCTTCTACACAGCTCAGCATGGACAACTCTTGCCTTCTTCCCAGCGCTGTTCAACCACATCCCACTCTGCAAGACACACAGTTCCTCGGTAGAGGCTGCTGGATGTCTGCTCTACAGCCTCAGATCCTTGCGCTAGAAGCTCAGCTCTTGCTTGTGTTTCCTTGGCCACAAGGAAGAGGAAGGACTGTCCAAGAGTGGCTTCTCATAATAATATGGTTCTAGCTATGGGACAAGGAGGAAAGAAAGGAAAGAAAAAAAAAAAAAAAAGCAAGGATGCTTCTTCTACAGCATTCCTGTGAGAATGGAAGTGAGGTGGGATACTAAGAGGAGAAGTAGAAGCAGGTTAAAGCATCCCCCACCAAGCCAGGGAAAGCTCACAATCCAATGCGTCCATGGCTGCATCTAGACTAGACTGGAAATTCACTCCATATTCTCTGTCTATTATAGTCAGAAACCTTCACCCTGCTTACTTGGAGAGGGGGCAGACACTCAACAGTGCACCTATTAACCCGTCTTCAGACAAACCATGATTTCGTCCTCTCGGTCGCCCATCTGCACTCAGACTAGAGCAGATTCTTGGATCAGCCCCTACAGATTGCTGCCAATCTGCCAGCTGTGGTTCAAAACCCACTGGGTCTGCCACCCAGGCCTGATAGAACTACAAGCACCATCCTGTCTGTTGTGCATCATGTTTCTAAATGTCCAAGTGTTTTGGCGGTTTTGTCCTGATGCAAGGCAACACAAAGGCAGGAGAGAGCCATGTTCTGTGTTGTCTGAAAAATTTCAGTTTTATCATTATGTTTTTTTCCTGTTCTAACATAACACTGTTCAGACTGTATGTGTACACAGCCTCTAGTATCCTAGTGATAAAACAGCACAGGACCGTTACCCAGTGCTAGGGTGAGACTCTACCCACAGATTAAACTCATTAGCCAGTTGCCTTTGCTCTTGGCACAGAAGACTTACCAATAGAACTGAAGTACTCCAGGGCCTGCTTCGCAGGACCATGGTACAGCACCTTTCCCAAAGCTAGTAATGTCAGACTGTCAAACAGCTTGAATATGGAGTAGCGGGGCTGATGGATGGAAAATATGATGGTCCGCCCTCTTCTTGAGAGACTGAAATAGAAACAAAACATCTCTCAAATACACAAAACTTTGCATTTCAGAAAGGTCATGTTAACCCAAACGAAACATAAATATCCCAATCCAAGACAAGTACTTGTCAACTTCTCAGGGTCTTGACCCAGAAAAGCTGTAGTTCCCCCTCCTCTGTCACTGTGTCAGATGCTGCTTGCAAGACCTTCAAGACAGCATCCGTCATTACAAGAGACTGTCATTGCAATCCGGGTAGACAAAGTATGATGTTCTCTGTAGCTAGCAAAAGTTGAGGCCACAGCTGTGTGTAAATCCTCCTTTACATGTTTTGTACATCAGGCTTCAACTTGACTAACTGGAATGGTCCTGCTGCACTCAATCGCAGTACCAGGCCTTACATAGCAGACTGTGGCAGTCTGCCCAGCTGAGATTTCTCTTAGCTCTTCTGCTGAAGATCTATTCTCTAAGAAAAGCCAAAACCAGTTTTGCTTCAGGTTTGTCAGATGCTCTTGCAAGTGCTTTAGCACTGATGCTAAGCAAGTATCCTTGCTGATCAAACACCTCTATCCACAAACAGCAGAACAAAATGCCCCACCCACAGGCAAAACCAGCAACGTGCTACAAACCCAGGAGGAGGGTTAGGAACTCATTAAATAAGCCTTGTTTGGCCCTCTTTGTACCGGAAAACAGTTCATTTCCAAAGCACAGGAGATGAAGGTAAACAGTGACAGTAAACATTGAGGGTAAACCTGCAGGTGAAGTCTGATCTGAGTTCAAGGCTGTTGCTGGAGTGGAGCAACAGGCTTTGTAACAGACTCAGCTGTAAGGCCAAGAAATTATGATTACAAGGCCTGACCTCCCAGTCCACCCCGTCTGTGGCAAAGGGAAGCTGCCCAAGCTACCTCTGCTTTTTTGGTTCCAATCCAACATTTGCTGTGGAAAGATTCCCACCAACTTCAAAAGGCCATGGACAAGACCCAAATAAATAATCTACTACCACTTCTACTTGTCCAGCTTGTTTGTTTGTTTGATTTTAAAAAAAAAGATCACTGTAGCTACTCAGTCCTAACAGCGTTGTTTTTTTACTGATGATCTGACAACAAAATTGCAGCAGAGCCCTGAAGAACTGACTCTTACTTCTTCAAGAGGACAAGGACTGCATTGGCTGTGCTGGCATCAAGGCCAGTTGTTGGCTCATCCAGAAAAAGGACGGGTGGCTCTGTGATGAGCTCCATCCCAATGTTGGTTCTCTTCCGTTCCCCTCCAGACACTCCCCGGATCAATTCGGTTCCTACCTACAAGCAGAAGAAATCAGGTATTTGCTACAAGACCTAGTCAGTGCATGCTCTCCAGTTCAGGGCTTTCCACACCCAGCAGTCCTTTTCATTTTCAGAGTTCCATTAGCAAACTTTAGGGCCAGCAGCAGATAATGGGTCCGACTCAACATGAGGGACTGTGTAGCAGTAAGCAGAGCCTGATTTTCAGAGGTACCAGGCACCTTATGACTTCAGGGTACAAGGATGACACTGACAAGGAAGAGCCAGGATGAGGCCACAGCAGTCAGAGGTGGCTTTGGTGTTCAGGGATGCCTTCTGCTGGTAGCTCGCTTGCTGCTACAGTAAAAGTGGGGTAAGTAAAGTAAGAGTAAAAATGCTGCTGGGAGGAGCAAACTCTGCACAGAACCTCTCCATCACAGCCCAGCTTTCCATCCCTCACAGCTTTCAGTGCTGTAAAAACAATTTCCCTGTCTTGTCCCACAAAGCCAGGAAATGACTGAGCAGCTTTCCAAGGTACGATGACTAGGCAACGTTTTCCCCTCTGAACTTATACAACATGCTAGACGTAGTTCAAAATTCTTCCCCTTTTAGTAGCAAATATACATACCTCTTCTCAAGCTACCTCCCGAGCTGGAGACTGATTTCTTGTGTGCAGCATGGTTTAGTCAGGTTCCTGCTTAGTTTATTGCAGCTGCACTACGTACGCCATACTGCCCAGAGTCAAGTAGTTCAGTCTCCAGAGGTAGTAAGATTTCTGAGAAAGGTATTCTCTCTGCTCACCTTAGCATCAGCCACTTTGCTTAATCCCAGCTCGCTGATTATCTGGGCGACTCGCTCTTTCTTCTCTTCAACACTGATGGAGCTGGGGAGTCGCAGGGCAGCAGAGAAGTGCAGGTTCTCCCTCACTGTCATTGTGCCCATGACAACATCATCCTGAAAGCAGTACGAACAGACAGTTGGAAAGCCTCCTTCTCAGCTACCTGACTGGGCACCAGAGACTCTGTAGTGGCAGCTGCTGGATAAGCTGGACCACAGTGGAAACTGGACTGAGGGACAAACCCTGCTTCAAAACTTACAAGACACAAAATTCAAGGTCACTCAGTAGCAGTCAAGAGGAGAATGCAGCTCTGCAGGCTCCCAGCTTACACCAAGCACCACCTCAGCCTGCTTTCAGGCTCAGAAGGGCTCAAGTGCCCATTTTGTACTGCATGTGCATTTTCCTTACCAGCCAAAGGGAGTCAGAGCAGGTAGTTGATTTTGTAAAGTGTTAAACTTCTGCCAGTCCAGCTCAAGCCAACAGACATTGCTAGTGCTCAGTGTTCAAGGTAGACACTCAGTGAGTCACCCAAGCCAGCTCTGTTCCCCGTTACAAGCCATATCTTGCTGTGGTCCCCAGCACCTGCCAAGTTCAGCTGCCAACAAGGAACTTTCCTCAGCTCCTCGCTGGCAGCAGGTCCTCAGAGAAGCAACAGTATTGCACTAAGATGCTCCTTATTTTTTCCATGTCTCAACTATCTATAACTCCTGGGTACAAGATCTTACTCTAAGGGCTACCCCTTTAGAAAAGCTTCAACAGTCTTGTGCATTTTGAGTAAGAATCAAATCTATCCAGTTGACATACAGGCAGGCTACACCAACCTGTACCAACCATGAGCCAAACAGAGTTGACATCACGTCCATCCAGAGCTCCATGCCTCTACATCACCCCTGCTTTGATATTTGAGCCAATTCTGCATCCCACTGTATGATGGGAGAAAGGCTGCAACACTGGGCAGCTGCTTAGAAACATGCTGGTTCATCAGGCACCTTTCAAATCTAGTGCCCTTTTGGAAGGCACAGCCCCTAAGCTGCAGGGCAGCAGATTCGTGCCTGCTTTGGGACTCCTTCCACATCAGATGTAGTTGATCAGCAGCACAAAGGATGTGCAAGCCAACCATGTTTGGCACTGGAGTTAACAGAGGAAGACTGAACACGCTGCTGTGCTAGAAGTATGTGACAGATTACTCAGCTTGTAGTGTTATGATAAACTGGTTTTGCTGACAAAGCTGGTTTAGGAATTTCCTACCATGACTTCCCTCCCCACACCCCCTCAGTCTCTCACCCTAGCCTCCCATTCCTCATCCTCAGATCCACCAATACAACTGTTGGGTCACGACACACGAAACTAAACTGTGAATTTAAGCTACCTTACTACCAAACGTAACAAACTGTGGCATGACACCATCACTTGCAAGGCACAAGTGGAGAGCCCACCAGCAGTTTTATACTGATAACACATGACTTAGCATGTCTATGTGCTCATCTGCATAAGACTGACCCTCAAATTATGTATGTGTTTAGGTATTTCGGCTTTAAGTGTTATTTGTAGTCTTTGGGCCATCTTTATAGATCCAGGGAGTACTGCACAGAGGTGGGAGGGGAGAGAGACCACGTAATGTCTCACCTAGTTGCCTATCATTGTAAGGTTAAGTTTAGTTGCTTTGGACATTTGAGAGACAATTGTCTCAAACTGGGACCACCTGCAAGAAACTTCCTGGCCATTCATAGAACACTGAGGATTTGGGGATCTTTGACCTGCAGGATCTAGACTCAGCATCAGTCTCGTCACATGCATCCTCCCAGAGCCCCCCCAGCTGGCACCTTTCTGAAAAGCTGCCTATTTCATATCTGTCCGCAGTCAGAAGCCTGGATGGTTTCCAGATTTGGCTGCTCATATGGCTGCCAAGAATCCCCTTCTCCTCAGCTCCCCCAGGGCTTTGAGGGTCTATTATTGGTCCAGGCCTCCACCCACTTCCACAGATTCAGCCAGCTTTTCCTGTCTCTGTGTGGAATGAAGCTCTGTCCCAGCCAGCCAGAATCAGAGGAAGAACAGCAGGGATCTATTTACTTCCGAGAATTATTGTCTGATAGTTTGAAGGTACTTCTTCCAGCTCAAACTGCTTCTGAGCTTTACAACAAGAGATTTTGGGTGTTACGGCGTTTTTCCTCACTTTTTTTTTTTAACCCTTGCTAGTACTTCAGGGCAGAGTCCAAAGAACAAGCCACAGTGGCCCAGAGGTTTGGGCATCCATGTGGCTTTGGGAAGACAAAAGTCTCTGTGCTTGACTTGGCTGAAGTAACGGTTTGATCCTCTTGTCTTCCACATCCCAGAAAAATACTGAGTACATCTGAGTTATCAAATTAGACTCTGGAGGGATCATTGAAAATTACCACTCTTTTTGCTTATCTTATGCGGTCTTCCCTCCCAAGGGCTCCCAGGCCTCCACTGAAGGCAGTTACTCACCTGCACAACATATCCTGAGATGCACTTGAAATTTGGAGGCTGTGGGATGCCATCTATAAGCACTTCTCCAGACAGGCCTGCTGGGTCCTTTCTGGCAGCCAGCACATCTAGGAGACTTCAGACAAACACCAGGCATTAGGTTTAGCAATAACAGCTGCTTTTACCTTTGACTGGATAAATACCACCAGTCAGGACTGCAGTTACAGTCTGCTCACAGCATGCTGCAAACCAAAGGGCACAGAAACGGGCTTCCTCTACTCTGGGGGCTTTAGCTCTTTGTACAGAAAGCCTTGGTGTAGACACAGGATTTTCCAGCACAAGGTGTGCCACAGCAGTATGATAGTCTACAGACCCTCACAATTCACAGCAGTCAACCCCCTACAGACATCAACTCAGTCTCCGTATTAACACACAACCTCAAATGTACACAGACAAAAGCACTCTGCCAAGTAGTGGCAGTCTGCTCTCCAGCCAGGGGAGCACAGAAATAACTAATCTCAAGGAAATTAATCCAATTGGGTATAAACAAGACTAGAGTTAAGATTAATTCCACAAAGTAATTTTGTTTTAACGTATCACTGGATTCTCCTTACTGCTAATGCAGAGGCCAGCCTGTCTGCTAGTTAAGTAAGCACCGCCTTGATGAATTGCTGCTCTTGAAAACGTCCTGATTAGCCAGTAGTCTCCTTAGAGAAGATCAAGGGTCACCACAGACACACTTGTGTGAACCCTGGCCATATGTGCCAGTCTCTGACATTCTCAAAGGCAGAAAGTGACGAAGAGCTCTCTTACCATGGTTACACAGGAGAGAAAATAGCATCATCATGGGCTGGAGATAGTCTGCATGGTATTTCTCTGTGCTTTCACCCAAAGAACTCAAGCACATGTGCACCCCCACCAGCAGGCCACAGCCAAGTTGGGGTGAGGATCCAGAGCATCCTGCAGACTGACATTACACCCTATTCCTGTCAGTTGTCAGAGAGGAATTTGGCCTAGCATCTTCAAGGGAGTCTTACTGCAGTGACTTCACAGAGGATGATGTCTCCTGCCCAGAGGGAGCTTGCACCCCCTCCCCACTCCATGACAGTTCTAGGACAGAGCTTACAAGTGAGCTCCAGTTACCCCAGTTCAGTCTGGTATCTTAACTCATGCCAGCACCAAAGGTGACTGCAGTAATATGGACCACCAGTCGGAGCAGATGAGGGGTGTGACACCGCTGCAGGGCAAGAACTCCAGCAAAGCCGACAGCAGAGGGCCACAAGGTCTGACTGCATCTCCAGATTTCTCACAGGCATGCAGAGGTCTGAGCCTGCGGATCCCTCACATGTTCTGAGGGTTGGAGCAACCCTCAGAACCCCAAATCCTCTTTGAACAGCTGACTGTCCATTTGAAGGAGCAGAAGAAAGTACTCACGAAGATTTACCGCTCCCCGTTGGCCCCAGGATAGCATTCAAGCCTGGCTTCATAATGCCACTGGAAGAAGGAAAGAGTTATTTCCAAATAGAGGACTGTTCACATGCAGCTCACAGTAAAGGTGTGAACAAAATGCTGTTGAAAGGAAAACTTAGAGATTATTAAAAACTTCTCCTTAAATCTGAAATCAATAATCATTTTTCCTTTCTTGTCCCAGACTGCCAGTCAGAACAGAACCAAAGCTGGACATAAAAAGCAATCTACAAAAGACAGAAATTAAGTGTCTTCCCTGCTGAGCTGGGTCTTGAAAAGAAGAAACAACCCCTGTTTGCTGCTCATTTCCTCCAACTGCAGCCTGAACTGTAGTTAAAGGAACCCTCAGATCTTCTGGCAGAAGACTTCATACAAGTTTGGTCCTAATTTGCTGAGATCAATAACTGAAACGGCTCCAGCTATATCCCGGCTATTTTGCCTAAAAGCAAATTAGAAAGTGCTCACATGAACCGCGTACTGGAAGGAGGGTAGTCATTTCTTTACCAGCACAGATGGATCTGGAAGGTATTGAGGTCACTGATGCACAGCAGTAGATTAATTCCTACCCTCCAGTGTTTTATTTAAGTAAGAACTTACTAAACATTATGAAGGATCTTCTTTTCCACAGTTGTCCAATTACATAGGAATCCACTGGACTGCTTAATGGAGTACTGGATGTTATGGAAACTCACAACAGAGCCCCGAGGGGATCGGAGGGACTCTCGTATTGGAAGAGAACGTTGGAAATTGCGTGCTCCTTCCTCTTCTCCAACAGAAATAATGCTGTGATCAAATGTGTCAGCCATCATGTCCTTGTTACACAGGTCCAGCTCCACTGCATGGAGTTTTTTGAGGTCACTGTTGTTTTGAGAAGTTCCCATCTGTTGAGACAAAGAACACAAAAACATGCAGAAAAGGAGATATGCGGGCAAAGATTTCTGCAGTAAGTGCCTTGGAAAAGCAAGTTCATGCACACCACACCAATCCTTACATGTGTCAAGTTTCCAAAAGGATGGACATCCACACTGGAAGACAGCCAGTAGTCCCCAGAGGCACAGAAACCCACAGATTTAGAACAATACATGTAGCCTTTACAAATGAGACATGTCTGTTCTTGAAGTGATGCTAGCTCAAAGAACATCTAATGAGGTAAAACCCAAGCCCATCTGCGATGGTCACCATCTTGCTCAACACAGTGGGGACTACAAATGCAAGCTGCTAAGACTCAAGCTCCCTTCGTTCAAGTGTCACAGGCTTACTTCCCCTCACACCCCCAAAAAGCGAGCAGAGAAATCCTATTGGTGAACCTGTATGAAGACCCACAGGAAGAAAACCAGTTGTGATTATGAAAATGAAAGCCAGTCACATGCAACTTGTTTGCTGGCACAAGTTTGTTTTGGATATACCAATGTGGTTGAAATAGCAATTACACATGTTGCTTATCATGTTTTAGTCACACTGGTATCGAGATACTTCACAACTACAAATAGGAAGAGAAATTTGGATTTGTTTGCAGGCACCATTTACCCTGAAGAACAGTAGAAGTTCCCCCTTCCACAGGGAGAGAGCTGGGAGATCCCACAGTAAGGAAATACATGGTACAAACTGGTACATTAAGGAAAATTAAATATGGTATCTATTTGTAATCACAAAGTTATAAAGCATTCTGCTTCAAGCAGATACGCTGCCTCTGTCGCTCAGGATGGGAGCACCTGAAAGGGAGGACATATGAAGAGCAAAGGGAAGGACCTGTGCTCCCTGGGCCTGCATCACAGCCTGCATAGTAGGGAATATATCAATAAGGGTATAACCATTAATATTGATTCACTTATTAGTCACAGCAGTAGAGCTCTTTTGTCAAGGGCTGCTTCCTTTCTGTTGCTGTAACTGGAGCCCAAGTTTGGATCCCTTCACTCATTTAAAAACAAGAAAGTTTAAAGTTCTTGGCTTGACGTGGTGTGTGAAGAACTTGGAAACTCTACAGTCCCCAACTTCCGCGGCCTGTGCAAGGCCTGCGCATAACTTGTACCCTGCCTTTTAGCCAGGTGCCCTCACAGCCGTAAACCTTCCTGTTCCCTTTCCAGGGAACTACAGCAAGGAAGAGAGTAATTACTGCATGTCCCTTCAAGAAATTGAACACGACAGGTTAGACTAACACATTGGTGTAATCATTTACTTCCTTTCTAGCTGCTGGCATGACGGTGTTTGTTGGCAAGCTAAAAATTTACTGCAATGTTGCAGAAAGCCAATGCAGTCACCAAGCTAACTAAGAGAGCAAGGTGAGAGAACTCTCCACAAAGACATCCACTGCTGGTTACTTGAATTTTGTGTGAAGTTAGGTGTATTCCACCAATCACTCTTTTCCCAGCATCTGCCTTTCTTTCTTCCCAGGACTGAGAGGGTGATAACCAGTAGGACCAACAATATCCACCACTGCAGAAGTGGTGGATTTCTCAGGGAGAGAGATGGTCATCCTTTTAAGAAACTGGAAATACAAGAGCCAGGTTTAAAGAAACAGGAATTGCCCTTTCCTCTCTGCCTCTTCCTATCGCCTAAAGTCAAGAAGTTGCAGTAGTTTTTTTCCTGTATAAGTAAAACAAAAGTGGTGGGGAGAAGGAAGGGTTGTTTAGCTTGGACACATCCTGAACTCTAAGGCTGGTCAACCCTGGGAAAGCCTTGCTTATGGGAAACAAGAACAGATATTCTGGTTACGTCGGCAAGAGCAGACGTATAAGCCTGAAAGGTTGCACAACAGATGAGGAGAAAAAAAGTCAGGATGACAGCAACACCAGGGGCAAAGACCTGGTTAGACTTTTGAACATTTGACTGCATTGCATACCTCTCATGTTCTGGATAGGTTCTGTAGTTAATTACACCAGAAATCTTTTAAACAGGTTTTTGCAAAATTACTGATCGGCACTGGCATGCTGCGGGTATGTGCAAGGATGACAGGAGGATGGGAAAGGCTTTGCAGAGGCTGCAGGTAGGGTCAGGCAGCAGCAGCACCACACACCACATCCACCCAGCCCCCCACTCTTGCCCGACGGGCTGGATCCGCTACTAAGCCAGAGCGGCGAACCGACTTGGCCCACTGAGCTCCGCTTTGCTCCCCAAGACCTTGCCCGCCAGCGGGACAGCCCCGGCCGAGCCAAGCCGAGCCGGGTCAA
>Ga0065711_1036921_pt1 | contig 20413 bp, 16 predicted proteins | sample Hoacrofraction12_FD_59098 | JGI IMG/M metagenome (GOLD analysis project Ga0065711, IMG submission 59098) | Hoatzin crop microbial communities from Cojedes, Venezuela - Epithelial fraction 12 v2 (version 2) | ecosystem: Host-associated > Birds > Digestive system > Esophagus > Crop | place...
CTCTGAGGGTGACGGAGCCCTGGCCCAGGCTGCCCAGAGGGGCTATGGAATCTCCTTCTCTGGAGATATTCCAGACCCGCCTGGACACGGTCCTGTGCAGCCTGCTCTGGGTGACCCAGCTTCGGCAGGGGGTTGGGCTGGGTGACCCACAGAGGTCCCTTCCAACCCTGACCATTCTGTGATTCTGTGATTCTCTGCAAGCAGGAGAAACAACGTTCACCACAAAACTCGCAGACACCAAGAAGCATCTCTTCTACCGCCTTCAACGAGCTCGAAGGGAGATGGTCTGATCCGTGGATAGCTTTCACCACGCTAAGAACACGAGCCAACAACACGGGTCACACCGCAAAGGCTTCGCTGGCGAAATGCAAAGCTCACCACCACGGTCCCACCTTCGTGTGAGCCGCAAGCTCAGCTCACACGAGGCTCCTCCTGACTTGATCCCCAGAAGCTCTGAACCCCCGGCTCTCCGTTAGAGGAAGAGCCAAAAATGAGAAAGCTGGGAGGTTTTTATTTGTGTGGAACAGATAAGGAAAGCAAACACAGCCCGATAACCTCCTTCCTCGTGCGCAGCATTCTGAAGGTTGCCCCCACAGGCAGGATGAACATTCTGTACCAAAGGCCTTAAATTTGACTGGGTCTAGTTAAAAATAAACTCCCCGTGACAGCGACATGTTCTACAGCCCTAGTCTGCTCCCATTCACCTCAGGAGCGGGATCATGTTTCCAAAGAAAGGCTGGGCTGGGGGAGCTCCGGCTGGTCTGGCCCAGGGCATCACACAATTTCCCAATTTTTTTCATGCCGGTCAGTTAATTTTCAAACCCAAAAGGACCGTCACAGGCCAAGTTTGACTTCACTCCCTCAGGGAACACTTCTGCTTTTCACGAGGGCCCAGCCGGTGCATTTCCTGACGGAAGCACCCTGTCCAGTCAACAGGCACAAAGGGGTGAAGGCTAAGCTTCTCCCAGTCAATTTTTTTCCCCATTTCTGATAAAACCAGCACGCAGACGGAATGATTTAGCAACGATGTTAGGCGCAAGCCCTGCACCCTAGAGCAGCTACCAGAGGCAATGCTTCAGGGGTGGAATTAAAAGCCCTTTTTTATTGAGATCCTGGAGGAAAAATGCGTTTTGGACAGTGACTCGTGCCAGAAAGGTGAAGCCAGCACAACCACAGCCCAGGCTTTGGAGAGCAGGGGTGTCCCCGCACCGGAGGCTGGGAGGGGCTGGTGTTATCCCCATCACCAGGACTTGTACAGAACTTTTCTCTCTAGCAGCCCTTGAGGGAACCACCGGACCTGGAATATGCTGGCAAGGCCTTCTGCAGCCTCCTCAGGAAGGAGCGCATGGGAAATACCGGGGGCTGAGCGGGCTGGTGGAACGTTATCCCCTCTCCGTGAGACAGCAGAGTTTTCCCACACGAAAGCAGCACGTTCTTGGCTTCGGTTTCTGAAAGTCTCCAGTGATGTACCGCATTTCAGTTTGGCACCAGCTGGAAGACAACCGTTTCGCTCCTTCGGTTGAAGAGCGGGTTGTAGGGACGCACGCCACCTCGACTCAGCTTCCTGCTGGTTTTATCTTCAATCATCAGGGAGACAAACACAGACAATTTATGCGCCAAACCATCAGCTCTGCCTCGTCAAGTCCCATTCTTCAAGGATCCTCTTTACGCTCTCCACAATGGTCCACACTTCTGCCATGGCACCTCGACCTGGAGGGTAAGAGCAGAACCGCACGGTGAAACCCAGGTCCCACAGAGACGGCGCGAGGCATGCGCTTCCCAGCCCACCTCCCCGCGTCTCCACACGCTGCACTGCTGCGGAAAATCAGATGTACAACGGTGGCACGGCGCAGCAGTGCTCACCGAGTACCCCCATGTGTTTCCGCATGACTTGCTGCTGTGGAGGCCAGGGGATCTGCTCAGTCCACCCGGTTCTGCAGGGGTTTGTGGCACGGCTGAACAAGGGGAGGAGAATCAGGGGAGGGGAGCGAGAAGAGTATTCATACCAACTCAGTTTGGCTCGTAACTCGGAAGCCTAAGCAGGAGCACGAGCCGCTCAGACAGTCAATGGAGGGAGGCAGGAAACCTCCAAAGGCAGCTCAGATGACCTTAGTAAGTACCTCATGTTCTGAACCATCTCCAGAAGCATCGGCACCCAACCCTTGCCTGCACAGGCTCATACTGCTCTGGGGGCAAGCATGCAAAAGTGCCCCAAAAAGCGTGTGGGTAGCAAAATACCCTCTCTCACCTCCCTTCTCCAGTGCAAACATTGTGCGTGTTCAGTATTGTTTTGAAATGGCTTTTGCCTATAAACAAGACTTGCCGAATTCATGCCATTCCCATGACTCTGCAGCTAGACCCACATTAGAGAAAGCTGTCCTGGATCTGCACCAGCTTCAAGCTCGGGAGTCACTCTTGGAGAAGACTGAGTGCTGGACAGAATAAAATAGAAAAGCTTTTCCTTTTGGACCGGTTAGCTGCCAGACAAACATCTAATCCACACTGTGCTGCCGCTTCGCTGTGCAATGCTTTTTAAACTTCGGTTCAGAACTTTCAGGCCAGAGACCACTAAACCATCTTGTTCAACCTTGTGGACTGAACTCAGTCCCTTCACTCCTGGGGCTGAGGACGGACACTTCTCCCACCAGCACTTGTCTCCATTGATAGATTGAAAAGACAGAGTCTCTGTTTGTCTTTTGTGCTGCTGGCTAATTGCTCTAATGATTTAAAATATGTGCCTTCTTTGTCATCATCAATGAGTTCTAGAAGGTTTTGGTTTCCTCTTTTTTTTCTGTTTGGCTTCCACAGCTGGGTTAGCAAGCACACAGATGAACTGCAAAACCAGCAGCCTCCAAAGGACAGCAGCAACTCGAGGGCAGGCAAGAGATGGTGGGGACTGAGAAAAGTCGTCCTAACTGGCAGGGAGAGGTGCTCTCTGGGGCGCAGATCACAGCCCTGGTCCTGCCCAGAGCCTCAGGTTTCCACTACAGATGAGCCACCCGAGCCTTGTCTGGGACAAGAAGGTGTAACTGGAAATAACTGAGGATTTGTGACGAAGAATGATACCCTTGGAAGGTCAAGAAAATCGGGTTTCCCTGCAAAGTAAGACTCATTCTGTGCTACGACTTTTTCAGACCTGTAAATCCCAGAAGGTCCGAAGCTTCCTGTGGACAAGCTGCAGGCAGATTCAGGCCCTTCTGAGCTCCTAAACTCAAGGAGAGGAGCTGCAGCTGAGAGGTCCTGCCAAACAAGAGAAATTCCCTGACTGCTTCTGCGCGGTTTGGCGGAGCTGCACCCTTCGAGAACGTTTCCAAGGCCTGCCTTTGTCCCTCACTACCCGCCTCCTCAACATCTTTGGCAATTCACAGCTGGATTTTTAGGTTTAGCAAAGCAAACTCTTGCTAAGCAGCCTGTCTTCCTGCACAGCTCATGCCTACAGGTCGAAATCTTCCAGCGTGCTAGGCTCTAGAAACCCAGCCAAAGATGATGAAGATACTAGCAGTTTGGAAGAGTTTTTGCAAAGGCAAATTGCTGCAGGCCCACGTGTGGTACAGCACCTCTCCAAGCTCTCTTTATATCATGGCACATGGGTATCACCAAGGCCAACAGCTGGTAGCTTACACATAACTACCTAATCAAGGAAACATTTTAATTGTCATCTCAATTTAATTTGTTATTTTAACTCTCTATTAGCTGGGCTCTATGTCTAAAAATATCCATCTACTGAGGAAGAAAAATTAATCAGGTAAAGCTCGTACTGCAGAAACTCGGTGGCAGCCAGGCTCTGGCCCATTTCAGGTGAGATCAGCCACATGAGTTGAGGAAGATAAACCTCTTCTACAGCAAGACAAACCACAATGTCAACAGACAAAACTGGTGCAAACTGAATCTCCTTTTTTCTGCACCAGATGTGTGAGCTTTGCTGCCTGCTGCTTGCGTGGAAGATAGGCAAACCCCTTCGTGGATGAAACCCACAAACCCCAAATTTCTGTGGAAGAAGAGGCCCTGGGGTGCAAGGCCTGAAAAAATAGGGGAAGAAAGGAAAAAATCATCAGTGGAGACTGTCTTGGGTCTTCAGAGACCTGGAGTCTGTTACTTCTGTGCTGGTTTTGGCTGGGATGGAGTTAATTTTTTTTCAGAGTAGCTAATATGGGGCTACACTTTGGATTTGTGCTGAAAACAGTATTGGTAATACAGGGATGTTTTCATTACTGCTGAGAGAGTCAAGAGCCTTTTCTGCTTTTCGTGCTGCCAGGTGCATGGGAAGCTGGAGGGGACGCAGCCGGGACAGCCAGCCCTGACTGACCAAAGGGCTATTCCATGCCATACGGCGTCATGCTCAGCAATAAAACCAGTGGGAAGGCTGGCTGCAGCTCAGGCATCAGTCAGTTGACAGTGAGCAATTGTTTTTTGCATCACTTGTCTTTCTTGGGCTTTATTTCCCTTCTCATTACAACTTATTATTATTAGTATGTTACTTTATTGCAATTATTAAACTGTTTTTACCTCAATGCAAGACTTTTCTCACTTTCACCCTTCCGATTCCCTCCTCACATTGCGCTGAGGGAGAGTGAGCAAGCTGCTGTGTGGTGCTTAGCTGCCAGCTGGGGTTAAACCACGACAAATGCTTCTCCATAGTTCTCCTACGTACTGCCAGGAAAATCCTGGTATTTGCCAACAGGAAAATTTTGTTGCAAATTGACTCACAAACACAAGCGGAGTTGAGTCAGATGTGGCTACTGCTGCCCCGGCTGTCCATACCACCCCGCTCCTACAAGCTCCTTCAGGAGTTTGCTCCCACAGCAGTGAGAGCTGAGTTGAATACGAAGCAGCTCCTAAATGACTGCTGGTGGAATGAGATAACTCCCGAGCAGTGCTGGTTTACTTCGCCATCCCGAGCTGCAAACCCCAGCCGTTCACAGGCTGCTTCTCCCACGGCTCACGCATCCCTGTCACGAGGGCAGCACCCCCCAGGAACGGGGCAGGGTGGAGCAGCAGAAGGTGGAAACCAAGTTCACCATCCAGCTCTAATCCGTCTGTGCTGGTGAGTCAACTCACAGGGCCCTTTGCATCTCAGATCCCCGTCTGTGAAACAGGGATGACAACAACACAGCTCTGCCTCAGGTGCAGGAACCTGCAAGAATAAGCTCATCACCCATCAGGAGGCACTCAGCTGCTTACTACAGGAATAGACATTCTACATGCGCACCAAAAAAGATAAAGGGAAAAAGTAAAGGACAAAGAAGCGATGCCAGATGGCCTTTCCACTTCTGCCAAAGCGTCTGCGCAGAATGACCTCTTTTGGGCGTTTTCCCTTAACATCATTACAAGTATGTAAGAAATTTGATGTAATCAGGTCTAAAATCCCAGCGGAAGCATAATTGTCCAGGACATTTCAACCAATGCCTGAGTTACTTGACTACACTTACCTAACTGTAAATATTTCTTAGTCTTCAGCTCCAAAAAAAAATTCCCTAGAAGCACTGCATCTACCTAAGAACTCGGAAACTAAGCCAGCCCTAGAATTTAACCACGAAGAATACTTTAACATCCTGTCTTTGCTTCAGACTGTTTACTGAACTATCTGACAGAGCAGTATAAAACCTGCTAGAGTTGAACAAAAATATGAGTACACTACTGAGCAGTTTGTAACGTGTTTGCTGTTATGGCTAGAACTGGGTGACGTTTTATACACAATTTGTCCAGGAAAATTTTGATACAAAAGTGAATCCACTAATCCATATTGCTTGTACATAAACCCTTCTCAAAACCTCCCAAAAGCCAAAATACCTCAATTTAAAGCAGCTCCTAAAATACAAAGGAGACCATTTTGGTAGCACTGCTTCACACTGCAAGTTAAGTCTTTTGAAACTGAGGGTGACAACTTTCCCTATACGCCCCCCCACACACACCCCCTTCACTTCGCAGACAAGCCTGATGTCAAAACCTCAAATCAGAACTCGGCTGGCAAGCTGAAAAGTAACCCAGGCAACAAACAACAACAAAGGTTAAATGCACGTCCAGCTCCACCCTCAGCCACATCCCCACAGCGCTTCTTCTCACTGCCTCCTCTCAGGGATAAGATATTATCCCTACTTTAGGGAAGAGGAACTGAGGCATGATGCAAACAGCCCACAGTCACAGCAGAGGGCAAGGCCAGGACACCCAAATCCCTGGCTGATAACGCTCACCGCAAAGCCTTCCTTCTCTTTGATCTGCTCTCTTCTTGAGCGAGTATTTCTTTTAAATACCAGGCCTATCTAACGGCTCATTTGAAAGCCTGGCTTGGACGGTCTCTTAAGACTCCTTAAAAATTAACGAACAAGAATAACAGACATCAGCTAGCGCAGGGCAAAGCTTCAGTTTGCTTCTCTAAACCCTGGCAGTGAGCACCTGCACCCCACAGTCCAACATCTCAAAGGCCACACGGCAAAAGAACGCGCCTCCTTTCAGGGTAAGAGAAGCCCTCGTGCAGGAAAGCAGTCGGAAGGCATGCAAAGGGACCGACCTTCATCTCCGCACACCAGTTTCTTCACCACGCAGGGGATCTCTGTGTAGCCAAAGCCCTTCAGCTGCTCCACCTGCTGAGCTGTGATGGGATGCTCCCACATGGCCGTGTTCATAGCTGGGCAGAAGAGCAGAGGTTTGCTCAGATCCCAAGCACGGATGACGCAAGTCTGCAAGAGAAGCCAAGAGGTTCAGCTCTGAGATGGGTTGTCTTTCCTCATTCCTTCTCATCTCTTTGCTGCACAGAAGTGCTTTCCCAGCCCCGGTGTCATTAGAGGGCCAAAAGCCCCAGTCTGTCCGTGCAGTTGGACTAACCCACAGGCAGATGCACAGGGCTGCTAACAATTTGCATTACATGCCAGCAAAGCTCGTCTCCAACAGGCAAGAAGGATGAGGGAGGCTGCAAAGAGGACAGATCCCATCCTACTGCGGCTTGGAGCCAAGCAAGCAGCCGAACTGCTGGAGCAAACCAAGCCGGAACACCATGCGTGCAGACTGCCAGCCCGTGTGGGAGACCGAGAGAAGCTGAGGGGTGGCCACAGATCATATCAGCTATAGAGAAATCCCCAGGCAACACTTCAGATAAGCCAGCTGTAGAACTAAACACAACAAGTTGGCAAGCGAGTCTTTTTCAAATGCTATGTCAACTGGATCCGTAACTCCTCACAAGAGAAGCACTCACTGCTGCTTCCAGGAAGCAAACAGAGGATAAGACGCACACATCTGGGCTGCTGCAGCAGACGCTGGCAGATTGCAAACCACCTTGCAGCTCCTGCATGCTACAGGGAATCGTATCTGACGACTCAGCCATACAGAGCTTCCAGATAACCCAGCGGCACCTCATCTCCTTAAAAAGATAACTGCTGGCTGCTCTTCATGCAATGTCCACCAGTTTCCCGAGGCCTAGCAGCATTTAAAGCACACAAAGGGAGCTTCCCAGGTAGCAAGAGGCCCTGGTGCAGGGTCTCTGCTCAGCTCACATAGTATTTATGAGAACCCTGCCCAGTGTTTTTGACGCCCTGTGATTTGACCCCTTCCCAGCACAGGAAAGCCTGCTAGAACCAGTTCCAATTTGCCAACCAGCACCTCCAGCACTTGTTTTCCTTTGCTGGAGCTACCTCTTCCCTCCATAAGGCTCTCCGGAAAGACTGGCAGGACTTTGTGAAGCCATGCATCCCTAACACCCCTCCTGAGCTACCACCACCACGTCTATAGTACCGAGGGGACTCAGAAGAACAAGGCGTAGCTTGTCCTCCCACAGCTCCTTCTGGCTTCTCTCCGATCCCCAGCGATCTGCTCATACAAATGAGGGTTGTTGCTCTGGGCGTATTTTGTTCATATACGTGCACTCCCTCTTACCTGAACAGCTAAGTTGGTCACAAAGGGCTCCCCAGGCAGAGCTGACGCGTTGCCCTCCATTTCTAGTTCTAGCCTCCTTGCATCACTGAAGGGTGATGCACCACAGCAACATCTGCAGACCTGCAGCTTCCTGGCAGATCTTTTGGGTGGTTAACGCTTATGACTCCTCTTAATGAAGACCTCATGCCTAGGCACAAAGCATTTGGCCCCGCTGAGGTTCCCCATCACCCAACAGGAAAAGCACACCCTCTTTCAACACGCTTTCTGATCAGCTTCTGAGACAGGGCACCTTTAATACCAGAAAAACAAGCCTGAACAAGCAAAATCCCCTGTAGCTGAAACTGGAAGGTAAGTCAGTGTGAGCATGTTTGAATTTCTGTGCTGTGAGCTAGGTGAGGGAGGAGGTGAGGTAGCAGGAAGTAAACAATTTTATCTGATCTCACAGGTGTCTTTCCAGATTGCATCTAAAAAATGCAGATAGGAACTCAAAAGTGAGTGCAGGCGTGTACGCGCACACGTGCGTGTGTACATGCGTAACAGAGAGAGGGTGGAGGTAGAAAGAGAGAAATATCACCCATCAGAAAACGCAGGAAAGGCACAAAGCAGGGGCTGGGAAACAATGGAAGAGACTGACAGAGCCGAGGAGTGGAAAGGGATGGAGGCCAAGGAAGGAAAGAACAACTGCTTGAGAAGGAACAGGGGAACCGTACTGGAGGAAGAGAGAGACATGTGAAGTGGGAGCAGAACATGCAAATCTCACTGCTGTCAACGCTGCAGAAGCAGAGGAGTTTCCATGAAAGAAAGGTCAGACAGCCTAACGCTGGGAGGTGAGCGAGCTCTGGCCAGGCAGAGCTCCAGTTACTCACCAGCAGGTTGTCACAGATGCCATTGGCGAGCTTTGCCAGTGTGTTTGCATCCAGAGGTGCCACCAACATAAGGTCAGCCCACCGCCTGAGCTCGATGTGCAGGACTGGGTCCAAACGGCCTTTCCACAGCTGTGGGTGAGACAAGATGCAGACTGCCGAACGCTCGCAACCAACGCCGTGAACAACGGGCACTTTATCAGTCCCACATTAGTCACCACCATGTAAACTTCAGGGGAAAGAATTACTCGAGCCTCAAGCAAGATGTGACAGCGCGGGGAACCAGGGACTGCAGCCACGGCGCTCGCTGTTCTGCTTTCCCCCCTCCTCCAGCGCAGGCCATGCTGCAGCCACGTTGAGGAAGCACCGTGAATGGACGGCAGCGATGTGCTCGGCAATCTGCAGACGGGCATCCTTTCCCCTCACAGACAATTCACATGTCCAACAGCCACAGATTTCACCTCGCAGGAAAGAGCTTTCCCCGTCCACTTCCCATTCGCACTGTCCCTCAGCTGCAGAACTTTGCAGTTAGGACGCTCGCCCCTCCGTGTACTCACAGCAGCAAAGTAAACCCTCGTAACTACAGCAGGGAACAGTCCTGTTGGCTTTCTCGAGGATGGATGAGGTTTAGCCATCTGGGCACTTCCCTCCTCTCTTGGCTCTTCAGTGAATATTTCTACTTTCACTAAAGCTCCGAGTTGCTCAGGAGAGGCCTGGTCTTTTCTTAAGAGCGCAGTTAACTGGGAAAGCTTCGAGAGAAGCAGCAAACAGCATCAGGTGCTTAATCCCCAGAGGACACACGCAGCCACAGGCCAGCCAGAGGTGCATCAGGGCCACAAACTGCTCCTTCTCTGAGTCACTGGAAACCACAACAAAAAGACAGCATCCAGAAAGCTGGTGCTTCCTGACACCTTTCCCAGCTCCTCCACTCACCTTTATTTTTTTTCTAGCAGCACTGAAAACTGTAGTTTTATTTCTGGAATAAAATCTCTGACCAACAGATGCTGAGCGGGCTTATTTCCCACCCTTGTGTCAGAACAGCGTGTTGCAAGGGCTCCATGCCTGCTTTCCAGTGTGCCAGCAGACCTCGAAGCCTGAACTGTTCCTCTCCTATCACCCCACCGAAGGTTCCTCAGAAACAACTGTGCCCGGAGCTGCAGCACCCAGGGACCGAGCAGATCCCCAGCAATCTCCTCGACTAGCCAGAAAGCTTCCTGGCCATTGCCATTAGCACGCCTCTTTCCACAGAAAAGCGACGCTCACGTGTGAGCGCATTGGCAAGAGTACTGGCAAAGAGCAGATCACCTTGGACTCAGATTGGTACTGCGTAGTAGAGATAAAACGCATAGAAAAACAAATGTTGATGTTTATACAATGAACCTCTTCACACTCAGGGACTCTCACAGCATGTCAGCAAAACCGTAGTCAAGAGGAGCAGCCATTTTACAGGGCCTAGAGGTGTTCACAGCCCTGACAACTGAGCTATCCCTTACTGCAGTGGCTCTTCTGTGTTTGCACACGAGCATAGATGTGGACACCTCTGAGAGAAACACTGCTTCCCTCAGGTGAACCTCCCTAACTTGCTGCCACCTATCGCTCCGGTACACGATACATCCAGATACTGGCCTTCCTCCGCAGCGCCACGGCAGGGCGGCCCTGCCAGCACAAAGCTCTCCGAAGAGACCCAGTCCACAAACGTCACACGTCAGCATTGTTTCTCTCTGGAGGTGCAGGCAGACTCTGAAAACGCCGAGCAAGATGTGGTACTACGCACCAGGCGGTGCCCAAGGCTACCCAGGCAGAGTTTTACAGCAGCGTGGGTAGTTTCACGAATGTCAGCAACGTCTGTGAATTCAGAATGCGTAGTGTTAAGGAGAATTCAGCTGTTGCCTTCGTGACAAGTATGACTCATGACAAGCACCAGCCACCCTCACCGTGACTCTGCAGTGGCTTTCTCGACATTTCCTGACACTCCTCTCCGAGCTGCAGACAGCGGCCAAGCCCAGGGTGGCGAGGGACCACTTCTACCCACCTTACCTGCTGCAGGGCTGCCAGGAAGGTACAAAATCCTCCGGTACAGCCAGGGCAGCCTTTCTTTTCTTCCTCCTTTACAGCATGGTTGGAACCACTTTCTTTAAAAGCCATACTCCAAAGCACACATTAATAGAACAAAGAAGTGAGTCTTGGCTCAGGATTAAAAAAAATAAATAAATGTGGTCCCTCGACGAAGAAACTTAGAGGAACGCTTCTATTTGCTGCTCAGCACTTGAATAACTAAGTGAATCTCCCAGGGAGCCTGCTTTTGTGCTGAAGCGTGACCCATTGGCCTTCTGGAAGCAGAAGGCACGAGTGCATGACAGAACTACTTGAATCACAAAACATGTGGCTAGTGGGGTGTTGTGGCTTAACCCCAGCTAGTGACTAAACAGCAGACAGCCGCTCACCCACCCCTCCCCTTCCCCCTCGGCGGGACGGGGAGGAGAAATGGACAAAAGGGAAAACTCGTGGGTTGAGATAATAGCAGTTTAATAGGAATAACACAGTAATACTAATATACTACTAACGATACATAAAATAAAAAGCGATCCCTCACAAACTCTGCCTGTGTCAAGCACCCAGTCCCGGGAAGAGAGCACTCTGGTGCAGAACAGCTGGTCCCGTGGAGAGAGCAAAGAGACAAGACAGGCAGGAAGGCCCAAAGCCCGACTGCTGAACGGCAAAAGGACAAACTAACGAACGAAACAAACTGAACAGAACCGAACCAGAACGGTTCTGCCCAGTCCGCGCCTTCTCCCAAAAAGGACTGTTCAGACCGAAAGGAGTGATGGTATGGAATACTCCCATTGATCAGCCTGGACGTCAGTTGAGGTCTGTCCATCCATGCCCCCCCTCCTAGCTACCCCACGCCTGCAGAGAGGAAGCCGAGGAAGACCTTGGTTTCCTTGCTAACGGCTAAGATATCCTTAAGTTTTTACATTCCTTCTCAAACTAAACCCCAGTAATGACCATGCTAGCCATGACAAAGAAAAGTTCCTAACTGTATGAAGAAAATCAACTCGATTTCAGTCAAACCACCACAGGGGACAGGACAGCAGGCCTTGCAGTCTCCACCTGAAGAACAACTCACCTGCCATTCGTCTTCATCGCTGTAGAGGGGGACAGGAATCTCCCGGGCATTGTAGAAATGCTTTGCTCTCTCAGTACTGACCACCTTCACGTCGAGCTGATCAGAAAAGACAGACAGACAGTTAGATTCGGGGACAATCCTGCAAAGCTGGGTAGAGGAGGTGGGCTCGAGCGACTATGATTCTGGAAGCCGTATGGATTCTCAGAGGTCTTTTCCCTACTGCACACATGCGCTTCACTGCACTTATTCACAGCTGAAAGGCCAGGCCACCGCAGGCGTTCACGGGAGCAAAAGGCTCATTTCACCGCCACAGGATTAGTCACGGCCTGCGAAGCATCTTCACACAGCCAGCTCACAGCGGGGACAGCAGAGAGGACAGGGCGGGTCCGAGCGAGATGCAGATCTGCACAGAACTCCAAAGAGACAGTAAGAAGCAGCAAACTTCTTAGCGAAGGATGTCCTTCAGCCTCAAAATACGCCTGCCAAAGGGAGCAGGAGAGCATCTTGCCTCGGTGGATTCCCTCAAGCACAGCACAGAGGAGTGCCGAAGGGTGGCATGCCTACACGGCACTCGCCGGATCACTCTTCCCACACTCGGAGCCAAGAGAAAGCTCTCCTTCAAGAGAAAGCACAGCGCTGGGCGATCAAAAGTCCTGCTGAGGGACAAGCTGGCTGGCTGGGGCTCAGCGCCGCCAGCGCAGAGCAAACCCAGCTCTGCTGCACAAGGCTGCACAAGCAAGGGCGGCTCTGGCAGACAGAGTATGATGCCTTGGCTGAGCGGACCACTTTGTGCTCCTCTCTGTCTCTCCTTGCCTCTCTCTCTTGATGACCTCCTGGCGACAAAGGTGGGGTGGTAGCTACAGACTACCGGATACTACTTTATAAAACCGATTTAATCTGACTTTGTTTATTTGACTTGCACAGTTACAAGGTGTTGGGATGCCCAGCAACACGAGATCCTTTCATTTCCTCCTGCAGAAATCTTCACAAGTAGAAAAGCGGGTTTTCCCCCAGTTTCTACGTGTCGCACGACCTGCTCAAAGCTGTAGCTTGGACAAATGGCACCAACAGATGCTTGCCACATGAAGCCGAGGTACTCTGCACACAGCGGGACCAGCCACAAAGCAGAGCCAGGGCCGGACCGGCTCTGCACGCGCTGATCACCCGTGCGGCACATGCAACCGTGTTTCCATCCGCAATTCCTCCCAAGGACATCCCTTAAAACCAGCCAACAGATGGGCCACACACGGAGGGAGTGCTCTGCTACTGTGCGAGACGCAGCTCAGGCCACTGATTACAGTGAAAAATAACCCTTTTCCTCGTTACTGGCCTCTTGTGACCTCAGTTTGCTCCTTGGAGCAGTTCACCACGGTGCACACAACCCACCGCATGGTTCTGTCAGCCCAACGGGGAGATGGGAGAAACCAGCCTCACCAGCAACTCTTCCTGCTAGAAAACTGCGGCCTGAGGCACAAACCTGGCGAAGCACTCGGCCTGTGCACTCTTGCTGAAACAGACTGCCGGACACCTCCAGCCTCCGAGAAGCTATCTTCAGCAGCAGCGGTTGAAGTGACAAAACTTGCTAACCTATCTCCCCGACACTATCTGTTCAACTGGGAATGGAGCAGTCTTGATTATCTGCACCTTACGTGACTAGAATAACAGCTGGGAGCAGCGGAAAATCCCGGCCTTAGCAATTATTCCCATTTCCTGAAGAAAAACTAATGGGAAAATATAGCTGCGCGTAACACCAGTATTTGGTACCATATGTTTGATCCTTTGCTTCTTTTACACACTTACTGTTTTTCAAGTGACCCTAGCTTGGAGTCCCAGCTGCACTTCTAGTGCTTTTGAGTGTGAAGATCATACTCGCAGCAATCAACCGTGTTGTTTCCATCTCACAGGAAGCTGTTTGAAGCCAAGCAGCGACACCCCTGAAGGTGCTAACGCTGCTCTCCGCCATGCCATGGCCTTCAACGAGGTGTTAACCTCGCAGTCAGCAAGGCACTATTTATCTGGTGTTTTAAAGAGCAGCGTGCAGTTTAAAGGGGCATGTCTGCTGTCTGAAAGGGTATCAGCAGGCCAGGTCTGCACTAAGAGTTTTCAGCAGTAACGTTTGTTAGCGGTATTCTCATTTTGCAGTTAGCCATAATGGCATAAGGATTTTTAGATGATACAACCCTACCTCATGACATACTTTGTCACTTGCTATACACTTCAATTGTGTTACTACTCAAAATATTTTAATCTAGACAAGAAATACCCCTCTAAAGGTAAACGATACGCAAAAATCCCCAGAAGACACTGCTTTTTTTCTTAAGATGGTTTCATAGCCACCTCTGGTCTTAAAAATATACTTATTTCTTCAAAGCATAAGCCCAGGACCAGGGAACAGCTGGCTATGGAGTACTGCATCCAACCCACTACGAACCAGAGCATACCAGAGGGCTACGTTCAAGCATTCTGAGTGGTAGAGTCACCCAAGAAACTCTTACGAGTTAAATATTGTTCCTAATTAAGGTTTTCTGCTGGGGTGGGCTCCTGGATCCCTTGTTCCGAGCAAGTCCTTCAAGTCCCTCCAGCTATGCTGGAAAGAGATCAGTGTTCTCAAGATCACTTTAGCCTACATAGTTTCTTCCTTCTACTTGCCTGGCACACCCTCTGATTGCCTGCAGTTATATCTCTGCTCAAACAGCAAAGGCAGTTTAGCCACACTCAACCTCCTTTACTGGAGATAGTTTAGACTAGTTAAGAGTTCTTTTACTTGGGTCACTTTAGCCAATTCTCCAGAATAAACTCTACCGCAAAACTGCTCTCCTGCGGTCATGCAATACTGCTGGTCTCTGTCAGAGGCTTCTCCTGCCACAGCTGTTTCTGTGGTGGGTAAGAGGCTGCGTATGATTTTTTTTTGTAAACTTTCTCAGTTTTGACAGCAAAATCTTTACAGATGGACTGAGCTTGGGTAACAACTGCTGCAGAAGAGAATGAGTAGCTCATCTATCAAACGGCACCTACAACCTCACGTAGAGGGTGCTCAGCAGGAGCACGATGCAACGACAGGACGCATTTTAACCCTACAAGTCCAGAGGACATCCTGCAGCTTCAAAAGCAACACATTTCACCCACAGAAAAGCTTGCCGTCTCCTATCTCTATGACCAACCAACATTCTGCCAACGTGATTTTTGTCATCATATTCCTGCCAGGCCACCCAGAAAATCCGAGGAATCAGCCTGAGGCAACACACGTGAGCGCAGCACAACCACGGGAGCTACCCACCGTGTCCTGACGAGGCACTGCGCACTGTCTCCCCACAGCACCAGGTGCGGGGGGAACACGCTGGAAGGTGTAAGCTGAGGCCGTATACATTTCCTACATCTTCAAAGAGGTTAAACAAAAGCCAAGAAGATGTAGTCGTACCCATTATCACCCTCAAGGAGATGTTAAAGTTTAACGAGTGCAAAACCAAGCTGGCAAGTTGTTCACCGAGGATAATCCTAGCCAAAACATGAATTTACACTAACTGTTCTGGTTTCAAGCCTCTGACCGCATCTCCTTCGGTATCGAAGCCTTCCTCCGCTCCTGCCCTGCTTCCACCACCCGCCCTTTGAAGCTCTGCTCCATCCGTACAGAGACTGACCCAACAGGCTTGTGCAGAACTTCACAAACTTAACGGAAAAGTTGCACTGACTCCACAGGCTTTCAATCAGGCCTTGAAATCACACCAGAAATGAGCAAATAATTTTAATTAACTAATTAAGTACCAGAAGTTCCTGGACTGGATACTTCACTTTTGCTTTTTATGCCACAAAAGCCTAAGACTCACGGGCGCAAAGCCTGCAACAGATGTCACAGAACCTACGGGACTTCACGGAGAATTCAGGCCCAGTCATCTGCCATTTTTAATTATGAAACAAATGCTTAGAGAGAAGGAACGCGTTTGACCTAGATTCCTACAGCAGATCATTCGCATTCCTCCTGTCACCTGCACAGAAGGATGTTCCAAGCACGGAGAGCAACGGAAGGGAGACAGCAGCGAAGCCAACCCAAGAGACAGAGGACTAGAAGATGCATATCCCTGCATCTCCCCAGCGCTGGTCTGGTCACCCCCTTCCTTGGTACCATTTTTCTTTGGCCTTCTCACTCCAGACTAGGACCGTTGGCCTCACTAGTCATTTCACGTCGACTGATGAATCAACTGAGGCCCTTCTTCACAACCCACAATGCCAGCCCAGCCAGCAGAACCGATGCCCAACAGCTCGCCACGTCCTCGGTACCCCTTCCAGCTCAGACACTCAACACCAACCCGATTCTTCAGAGCTACTCAGGGACTGCACCTCTCCTGACTCTGTGTTACCTGTGTCTACAGGTAAAGCCTCTGAAATCATTCAAAGGAATATTTGTTAAGCAATTTAAACAATCTATCTGCAGATTTAAGTGCACCCTCTTGCTCCTGCCGCTCTTTCATTTCACTGCTCAAAAACATTTGCTCCATTTCTTAAAAGCTAAAGGTTTTTCATGTTTGCCTCTAACTTCATCCTACAGCAGCAGTCAGCATGTTTCCCTCCCTGGCTCTAGTCACTGGTGGCCTCTGCTGGACACCTATGTTACTCCAGACATAAACTCTAGTGAAAAAAACCATTGCACAGACACATATAGACACATATAGGTATTTTCTATTTCTGTTTTTACAAGATCTGGTTTCCCTTTGGTGGTCAGACAGCAGCGTCCATCTTTGCAAACTCCGCATCTCACCCACGGAAAACTGCAAGGTTCTAATTAGAGATCTCAAGTCCCAGAAAGCATCACCTCTGTCTATAGCCAAATCTGGTAATTTGACTGGCAAAGACATATTCCAGGGAAAAAAACAAAAACTCACAAGAGAAGGACCTATTCAATTATTTTTGAGAGAATGAAGCAAGCTGAGCTGAACAATAGTACTTTCATATTCCAGAATCTAAATGTCCACCTATGGAAATATCCAGGAACAGTTACTGCCCTTAAAACCTGATTTAAAGCTAACTCTTAAGTATAAGGAAGTATGAAACGATAGGAAAAAGCATGAATCAATTTTTAAAACCAGCAGGATCCTTTCCCCAACAAATTTTCAAACCAACCAGCTGAAAGCCAGCAGGAACTTTTCATTTCAACAGAAGCCATCAAACCTCTCCTGGAAATGAGAAACAGCATAACACCAACTTTACAATACTCTGCCAACAGATTTACTCACCCCTGGGATTTTCAGCAATTCGGCAACGAGGAGAGGCAGCTTCAGGGCAGCCACACTTCCAGTCACACCCACCAGGACCCGGGACTTCTTCTGCAGCACAGATGAGCTCTCTTCTGCAGGAAGCGCTGGTTGTGGCCGTGAGAAGGGCTCCATGCTCTGATCCACCTCTACAAGCACAGCAAAACCAAGCCCCTTGCCCGGCGGTGCCTCCGAGCCAGGCCAGCACCGCAGGGCTCCCACACCAACGCATTCCCGAGGGCACGGATCTAAGCCTGGGCTCTGCAGGACCCAGAGCGCCTCAGCCTGAGGATGAACGCGCAGGCTCCGACCCGTAAAGCTCTCAAGCATCAGCAGACCTGTAAGCACAGCAGCGGTCTGCTCCTCCTGTTTAACTGTCATTTTCTCTCAGATACAGGTAAACAGAATGCCGAAACCTGCACAGGGAGGCTGCACAAGCGTTCTGGTAAAGCCAGCAGCCCCCATAACAAAGATCTACTCTCACACGTTGCACGTGGAATTTACAATAAACATTTATTTTAATATTTGAGATTAAACCTTCCACAGTGGCTGCTGGGAAGACATGCAACCCCCAGCCTAGCCAGTCTTCCTTCACACTTTCTGGTGAGTAATAAATGCAGGGAGACATTTTAATTATTAAAAAACTGAGGGCCCTAAGGCAAGCATTATCATCTGATGTCCTATTGTATCATTATGTATTTACAGCAGTGCCAGAAGACAGGAAACAAACCAAAACAGCGAAGAAGAGGTGGAACAAAACAGCCACCAAGCGAAAACACCTTCTGAGGGCCGTGAGGCGACCCGCAGGCCGAGGCAGCCGCATCCGAAGACAGGCCGAGCTTCAGCTCGGGTCTCCTGCCTCCTCCCAGCTTCCCTGCACCACGGCCACACCAAGACGCTGCAGACGACCGCGCTGGTGAGGAGATGCGCTCCTCTGCAGAACAGCCGCAAGCAGGTCCGGTTAATCAGCAGAGAGCAAATTCACTTCTTGAGAAACGTGTTTCTAGCGAAGACGTCGCACTGGGATTCAGTAAAGCTTGTTCCACTTCAGTGACGCCCGTGTTGTTTGCAGGGAGTTGCTTGAGAGCGTTTTGGACAAAAAGGAAGAGAGAGACGGTTACGCTGCCGTTATTTTCGATACCAACTCGGCTGCTGGCATTAGGGGGCTGGAGTTCCCCCACGAGGAATTTGCCCCTCTGGTCCCTCCCCGGGACGGCTCGGCAGCGCGTTTGGTTCGGGATCTTTGGCAGGTTGACGCCACCGAGGTGGTGAGCCCAAACTCCCTTCCGAACCCCCGTGGCCATGCAGCAGCAACAACGCCGCCTTCTTCCATGCTCTGCTTGGCACCAATACTTTAAACTCAGGCCCCTGAGGTTTCCAAACCTTGCCAGCAAACCCATAACATTCCACCCCTCGCCTCTGTGAATCACATATTTAAGAATTATCACTTAAATCCACATTCACTACACAATCTTCACAAACTACAGACACATAAACAAAAAAGAATTCCCCACACCAAAACCAAAATAACACCATCACAACACCAAACAGAAGTGGACAATTTACACACAGTCCAGCCCTCATTCCTTCACCACAATTACAACAACAAATAATTCTGTATAATTATTCCGCGCTCTTCACTTTCTTCAGTCCACATTTTGCCCATTACCTCTCCATTACTATCCTTATCTCGAATTCTTCGATTCTCCTGCCTGGCTTGCCAAAAAATTTTTTGGTTTGGCCTGGATAAATGCCAGGTGCCCACCAAAACCACTCTATCCTTCCCCCTTCTCAGCTGGACAGGGGAGAGGAAATACGATGAAGGCTCAAGGGTCAAGATAAGGACAGGGAGAGATCACTCACCAATTACCGTCACAGGCAAAACGGACTGAACTTGGGGAGAAAAGGGAGTTTAAATCATCACCAATCAAATCAGAGTAGGATAGTGAGAAATGAATCCAGATCTTAAAACACCTTCCCCTCACCTCTCCCTTCTTCCCAGGCTCAGCTTCACTCCCTTTTCTCTCCCTCCTCACCCTGAGCGGCGCAGGGGGACGGGAATGGGGGTTGCGGTCAGTTCATCACACGCTGTCTCTGCCGCTCCTTATCCCTCAGAGGAGGACTCCTCACACTCTGCCCCTGCTCCAGCGTGAGGTCCTCTCACGGGAGATAGTTCTCCACAAACTTCTCCGACATGAGTCCTTCCCACGGGCTGCAGCTCTTCACGCACTGCCCCAGTGTGGGTCCCTCCCACGGGGTGCCGTCCTTCAGGAACAGGCTGCTCCAGCGTGGGTCCCCCACGGCATCACAAGTCCTGCCAGCAAACCTGCCCCAGTGCGGGCTCCTCTCTCCATAGGTCCGCAGGTTCTGCCAGGAGCCTGCTCCAGCGTGGGCTCCCCACGGGGTCACAGCCTCCTTCAGGCATCCACCTGCTCCAGCGTGGGGTCCCTTCCATGGGCTGCAGGTGGACAGCCTGCCTCACCATGGTTTTCATCACAAGCTGTGAGGGAAGGCTCTCTGCTCCGGCATCTCAAGCACCTCCTCTCCCTCCTGCTTCACTGAACTTGGTGTCTGCAGAGTTGTTTCTCTCACATCGTCTCACTCCTCTCTCCTGACTGCTGTTTCCTGCAGCTTTTTCTTCCCCTTTTAAATATGTTATCCCAGAGGTGCTACCGCCGTCGCTGATGGGCTCGGCCTTGGGCAGCAACGGGTCTGTCTTAGAGCCGGCTGGCACTGGCTTTATCAGACACGGGGGAAGCTTCTCGCAGAATCCACCCCTATAATCATCCTCTGCTACCAAAACCTCACCACGCAAACCCACTGCATTTTATAAAAAACAAAACCGCCAGCGCAGGAGCACATTCTCAGCTTGAGCTTCGACGCGCCGATCAGCGAGAGCAATCAGAGGCACGGCAGCACAGCGTGCGCACCGGCCGGGCTTCACGCGTTTATCCAGATCAAGCCAAAACGAACGCCATTGCAGCAAGGAAAACACCCCCTTCCCTTAGGACTGCTGCAGGATCATCAGTCCACCAAAGCACCCGCACCCGGGGAACGCGACGCGATCGTTTAACGGGCAGCCCTCGATACAACAGAGGCGCGCCGGACCGGGCCGCGCTCTCCCCTTACCCAAGGCCAGCCCCGGGGGAGCGGCTGAGCAGCCCTTCGGAAGCCAGCAGCGGACAGGCCTACTGAGCGGGGTTGACCCAGCCAGGCTGACGTCCCGGCAGCGGCAGGACGGAGGCCGGCAGCGCGGAGACCCCCGAGCTCCCGCCGCAGGGGCCAGGCCGCGGCCTGCTCCCGCCGAGGCC
>Ga0065711_1036922_pt1 | contig 20412 bp, 16 predicted proteins | sample Hoacrofraction12_FD_59098 | JGI IMG/M metagenome (GOLD analysis project Ga0065711, IMG submission 59098) | Hoatzin crop microbial communities from Cojedes, Venezuela - Epithelial fraction 12 v2 (version 2) | ecosystem: Host-associated > Birds > Digestive system > Esophagus > Crop | place...
CCCCTGCTGAAACAGTCACCCAGAGCAGGCTGCACAGGACCTTGTCCAGGCGGGTCTTGAATATCTCTAGAGAAGGAGACTCCACAACCTCCCTGGGCAGCCTGTGCCAGGGCTCCATCACCCTCAGAGGGAAGAAGTTCTTTCTTATGGTCAGCTGGAACTTCCTCTGCTTCAGTTTGTGTCCATTGCCCCTTGTCCTGTCGCTGGGCAAAACTGAAGAGTCTGGCCCCATCCTCCTGACACCCACCCTTGAGATATTTATGAGCATAAAGAACAGCCGTTCCTTGTCCACAGACCTCCCCCAGAGCAGCTGGCTTCTGCATCATTGCAACCCAGCTATAAAAGCATGACAGGGAAGGCTGGAAAAGGTGTGTGTTGCCCAGTCATGCCCCATCCAGATCTCCTGGCCATGCCCCTCTGCCTCCCAGCAGGTCTGGTTCAGGTCCAAGCCCTGTCCCTGTCTTGCCAGTCCAAGACCGGGACTGTGAGGAGAAAATAGCAGTTTTGTTCACTCCAGAGCTGGTCAAGCTGAAGACCTGTCCTCCTCCACGTCCTGCATCTGACAACAGCCCACAGCTGATGCCTGGAGAAATGCAAGGTAGGAAGAACAAGGGCTCAGGCATCTCTTGAACCAGAGGTGTTGCCTGTATATTATGGTAGGGGATGGATTTTTCCCCAGTGAATGTGCCTGTTATCCATGCAAATTTTTAACAACCTGCAGCAAGGAGTTCCTTATTTTGACTGCAGAATGCAACATCTGATAGTAAGCGTGGCCTGGCAGGAGGCATCTTTACTATTTCTGGGCTACACAAACTTGAGAAAATCTGTTCAGGTGTGTGTGAAGAGGAAAGACCTGTGAAATATGGGCAGTCTATGCCCAGCAATCCTTTGCAATGATCCACGTTTGCTGTTCTCAGACTAGGGGCTCTTAACCTTCAGAGTCTAAAGGCTGGTGTTTGGGGCCCTCCACAACATACTTGTTCGTAAACCGAAACCTGGGCCAGAGGATTCTTTGGCACATTAATGCAGCCGTTTCCCCCCTCCCCAGTCCCTGCTCCTCCTTTCTCCCCCCTTCCCATCTCATTTCCTCTTGAGCCAAAGAAATCTGTCTGCCTGATAGATGGCTCCTGACAAGCTGAGCAGCTAAAGATCACATGTCAATAGGGCTATAATTAGGAGAATTGAGCCCTGTCAGGGCCGGACGGATATTTATCTGAAATCAATGGCCAATAGGGTGGAAGGAATGAAGATGTGGGAGTGTTTGCTTTGGAGCTGCCACGTTTTTTTACACCCTGTCTGCACAGGGATCCTGCCGGCCGGGGCTTTCCTGCTGCCTGAAAGGGGGGAGGATTATAGCATTAGCCATGGAGATCTGCCCTGGCCTCTGAGCACAGGCACCAGCTGACCCCTTTCTGGATGTGCACCCACCCCCCAGTGGGGATGGCAATAGGAAAAAGGGAGACGAGGGGGACTCGCTGCAGACAAAGTCTGTGATTCAAAGCTTTGCTCTTCCTCCCGGTGAGAAAGAGCATGTTAGCAACCCCACCAGGGCCAAGGTCTCAGATGTACACAGGGGATCCGGGACTGGAGAGGCAGCAGCTGGTGGATACAATGACATTGTCACTTCCCATCCTCACAGAATCACAGAATCACAGAATGTTAGGTGTTGGAAGGGACCTCTGTGGGTCATCTAGTCCAACCCCCCTGCCAAAGCAGGGTCACCTACAGCAGGCTGCACAGGACCTTGTCCAGGCGGGTCTTGAATATCTCCAGACAAGGAGACTCCACAACCTCCCTGGGCAGCCTGGGCCAGTACTCCGTCACCCTCAGAGGGAAGAAGTTCTTCCTCATCTTCAGCTGGAACTTCCTCTGCTTCAGTTTGTGCCCATTGCCCCTTGTCCTGTCGCTGGGCACCACTGAAAAGAGTTTGGCCCCGTCCTCCTGACACCCACCCTGCAGATATTTGTAAGTATATATTAGGTCCCCTCGCAGCCTTCTCTTCTTCAGGCTGAACAAGCCCAGCTCCCTCAGCCTCTCCTTGTAGGAGTGAGGTTCCAGTCCCCTCACCATCCTCATAGCCCTCCGCTGCCTCTCTCCAGTAGCTCCTCATCTTTCTTGAAGTGGGGAGCCCAGAACTGGACAGAGTACTCCAGATGAGGCCTCACCAGGGCAGTGTAGAGGCGAAGGAGAACTTCCCTCGACCTACTGGCCACACTCCTAACGCACCCCAGGATGCTGGGGTCTCATCTAGACGCTCAAATATTAAACCTGGCCTAAAGCTCCAAGTGAGGACTAGCCGTTTGTGCCTACCATAGCTCTGCCAGGCACGGTGCTGCAAATGTTAGGTTTAGATTTGGGCACTGGCTCTCTCTCTGGAAGCTGATAGAGACTTTTCTGAGAGCACAAGGACTTCCCCACTCCCCGAAGCTCCTACAATGCTCTTAGCACTGGTGTAATACGGGGAAGGGGAGGGCTGTTTCATGCCTAGATAAACACCAGGGCTTGTTCTCCCTTGGACTGGGGCATGAATCTTTTTAGCAACTGCAGGGCTTTTGTGCAAAGCGAAGCTTGGAAGGCCCTGGGTCCTGGGAAACCCTTAAGCACCCACTTTAATGCTTTGTTGGTGCAGGGGTCAATGGCCCAGCCTCGAAGCTGTTCAGCTATGAAAACAGCAGAGGCTGAGGAAAGAAATGCTTTGGAATTGGTTTTGGGCACCAGGCAGGATGGAGTCTGGAGTCACACAAGCCAGAGGAAGGCAGCATAAATAATCTCACCCTTGCCTGGGGAGCGATGCTGTGAGTGGGGTACCACAGCCCAGTACACAGCGTGGTGATTCAGCCCCAGGGCTAAAACAAACTGAAGGAAGTCTTTGTAATTCCAGTCTTGTTCAGCTTTGTACTTCCCATTGCTCGCAGTGTTGACCCCACTCCCTTGTCAGCTGTGCATGGACCTCATCCCCAGGATCCAGCAGGGTAACACACTGCTGGCAGCAGGCAATGCATGCTGCCTGGACTGAAAACACGCAGCTTTCCCATCCCACAAACTCTGCCTCTATTCAGTCAGCATGCATAATCAAAGCTCTTAAAAATTGCCAGGGATTAGTAATTAGAATTAGCGAAATCATCGGTTTCCCATCAGGGCGTTAGGGGTTGAAAAGGCTCTCCCAGTTTGCTTTTCTCATGACAGCATCATGCTCCCTGCAAGGCTGAAATCCAGACCACTGCCCATTCGTCATATGACAGTGTATCCACCATTCCATACAGCCTTTCCCTGGGTTTATTTAATTTCTGAAAGTCCCACAGATTTGTAGAAAGAAACTGAGGAAGGGGGAAGGACCCAGGGCTCTCCTCATGGCTCAGGCAGTGGCAGTGGATGCCATGAAGCCTGGTATGTTCCTAATTTATTGCTTCTGTAATTGGGGTTAATTAGTGGTGACCAAATTTATCTTCTCGCCTCTCATTAATCCCACACACAAAAGAACCCTGTTTGCAATCAATTGCTGTTTAATTACAGCACAATAGCTGCCTCCTGAGATCGAAATCCCTGTTGGCCTGAGGTCTGGATGGGAAGGATGGGAGTGAAGAGATGCAGCTTGGAGGAGCTGAAGGATGAGGATGCCAGCTGGGACTGGCATTGTGTACTCTAGGGACCTGTGAGGTTCATGAAGAGCAGTGTGATGTCTGCTTGTCTGGGCTGAAGGGTCAGGCAGTGGGTTTCAGCTGGGGAGAAAGGGTTTGGTTTTTAAACAGCTCCTCATGCAATGGAAGGGCAAATCAGTCCAGGGTGGTGGAGATGCTGGACAGTCCTGGGACGCCTTTTTGTCTGGGACATCTGCTGGTGGCTATTAAAAAGGATGGCCCAGATGCAAGCCCTCACTCCAAGATCTTGCTTCTATGCTGAGCCGGGGCACAGGGGACATCCTGATTGAGACTGGTGTCCTCCAACAGCAGCTGCCATTGCTTGGTTGTAGACCTCAGTGGCTGTAGTGTATGCTATTGCAATCACAGCAGGGGCTTTAAAGCTGCCTGTGCCTTGCTGGGACCCTGAAGGAAAGTGTCTCTTTTCCCAAGTAACAAGAGATAGGAGGAGAGGAAATGGACTGAAGTTGTATCAGGGGAGGTTTAGGTTGGATATTAGGAAAAACTTCTTCACCGACAGGGCTGTCAAGCACTGAAACAGGCTGCCCAGGGAAGGTATTTAAAAGACGTGTAGACATGGTGCTTGGGGACATGGTTTAGTGGTAGACTTGATAGTGTTAGCTCTATGGTTGGACTTGACGATCTGAAGGAAGGCAATGAGCCACCAATGTGCGCTCGTAGCCCAGAAGGCCAACTGTATACTGGGCTGCATCAAAAAAAGTGTGGCCAGCAGATTGAGGGAGGGGATTCTACCCCTCTACTCTACTCTGGTGAGACGTCACCCGGAGTACTGTGTTTGGCTCTGGAGCCCCCAGCACAAAAGGGATGTGGACCTATTGGAGCAGATCCAGAGGAGGGTGATGAAAAGGATCAGAGGGCTGGAGCACCTCTCCTAGGAGGAAAGGCTGAGAGAGTGGGGGTTATTCAGCCTGGAGAAGAGAAGGCTGTGGGAAGACCTTATAGCAGCCTTCCAGCACCTGAAAGGGACTTATAGGAAAGATGGGGAAAATCTTTTTAGCAAGGCCTGTTGTGGTAGCACAAGGAGTAATGGCTTTAAGCTAAGGGAGGGTAGATTTAGACTAGATATAAGGAAGAAATTTTTTACCAGAAGGGTGGTGAAACCCTGGAATAGATTGCCCAGAGAGGTAGCTGAGGCCCCATCCCTGGAGACATTCAAGGCCAGGTTGGACGGGGCTCTGAGAAACCTGGTCTAGTTGAAGATGTTCCCTGGTCACTGCAGGGAGGTTGGGCAAGATGACCTCTAAAGGTCCCTTCCAACCCAAATCATTCTACCATTCGATGAAACAGAAGCTACTTCAGCCAGGAGGGCAATGAAGCAAGGTCTCACCACTGTCCAGGGCTTTGTTGTTCAGACTGAAGGTGTCTAAGGTGACCGCATGGTTACCCACAATGGCATGAAAAGTCAAGGACAAGGAGAAAAAAGTGGACTGTGTGGAAGCTGCTATTTCTGCAGCCAAGCTCTGGTTTGCTATCCTGGACTTGAGCCATTTCTTAGGACAGGCTGACTCGCCTACACCAGGACCCCACCTGAGACCCCCAGATTGCTTTTTTCCAGGAGAAACATTTCCTTGGCAGTGGTACCCGTCCTGCCACCTCATTTACCTAGATAAATGTACGCTCGGTTAATGCAGTGAGTATTAAATAAACTCCCCGCCTAGCCTGCCTGCCTCTCCCTCCCCGCTCTTTAGGTGTCATCAATCTGCAGGATTATTGAGCCCGGTTTTGGAGTTAGTGGCGTGTTGAAAATGCTCGGGTCTTCCCTTTATCACTTTCAGATCAGCTCATCGGATGGGAATCCATCAGGGAAAGTAATGGGAGAGGCTGTGCTGATATATGGCTCTGTGTTACTGGATCAATTGGGCTCTCGCCTCCCCTGCAGCATGGGGGCTGTGCAGGTCTGGGGCTGGTACTACTTGACTCCCTTCTCTTAAAACATCAGACTAATCAACATTTCCCATTCCTGCAAAGATTTGGTCCTGGCGTGTGCTGGAGATGCTCTGCATGTGATAAAATATCAGCTGTGTCAGAAACAAGGTCGAGGGCTGAATTCCTTTTGGGAACCCCAACCCCTGACTCAGGCCACTTGCTGACACTTATTTATTGCACTTAGTATTTGCGTGGATTTAGGGGTTAGGCAGCAGCCAAAAGCTGGATGTTGTGCTCTAAACCTGTCAGGTAGCAAAATGCAGATGCTACTAGGGTGGAGTACAGAGGGTGCTGAGGTGGTACGTCCACCACTGGGGCCAGAATTCAGGAGAAGGAACTGGTTTTTGAGCTGCTTTTCCACCTGGACATCAACACCCACCCTCTCCCCAGGCCCTCTGCGGATTCAGAGGGAAGAGCACCACCTACTGAGTCTCCCTCACCTCTTTCTTCCCCCTCGTGGTTTTTTTTTTTTTAATAATTTTTTTCCTGCTTATGTTCTGATAGCCTTTGATTCACTCTGGGAAAGGCAGGAACAAGTTTAACTCCGAGCAACCCTCGTGATCTCTCCAGATGTTTCTGCTTGCACTGTTTTTCTTGCTAAGCTGCTTGTGTTCATGAGACTTGCCTGCCTTGGGATCGTTCTGCTTCCTGCCTTTGTGAACTAACAGCTCCTCCGACCTGATGCCTCCCCAGACCCAGATGGGCTTTCTTTTGGGGCGTGTGTGTGTAGGGGTAGACATGGGAAGTCAAACACCCTGGACATGTTTTGACTCAAAATCTAAATCTAAGCCAAATATCAGAGAGTTTGAGTCATGAAGAACAAAGAGATGCAGCAATGTATTTGTATACACATGTGTGTACGTATGTGGGTCTTCATATGTAGGAGCAAATGCCTGTACGTGTTTTGGCCCTGGCCAAGGATTTACCGTTGGCTAAATCTGGCCCTGGTTAAAGACTGTCATATCTGGGTTCAGCTTCTCACCCTGACACAGCCCTCTCTTTTCATATTGACTAAGCACTTAAAAAAATCCTCAAAAGCAGAGTGGGAGAAACCCAGAGAAATCTCTGGCGTTTCTTGAATGTTTTTAATTGAGAGACTATTCAACTTTTTAGGAATAAGGCCACAGTCCAGCTTCTGTAATATTCTCCCAAAGCCCTTCATTTGCAGCCAATGCAAATTTAGATTAAACATTAAATGTTCTCTTATTATTTCTCCCTGCTTTGATTCTTTGCTTGCATTATGAAAATCTGTTTGTGAGTGTTTCTCCCAAGGGACGGCACAGGCTAATTTGCAATGATTTACAGACCAGTGGTCTTCAACTACTGAGGCACTTCACCTGCCTCCTACCAAATCATCTGCAGTCTCTACGCTGTGGATATAGCTAGCAAGAAGACCTAGGTGGGAGGTGGGAGTGAGGACAGCCAGATCCTCCTCAGACCACAAACTTCCTTATTTTCCTCTCATCCCATGTGAAACTGAGGCACCACATCTTTTCCTTGAGGAAAATACCCCATAGCATCCCTGTGGGTCAAGTCTGGCTGGCATGACAATACCGAAGGCTGGCTGCACCCTCAGACACCAGCTCCTGGCACTGCTCAGGCATGGGTGTTTCATCTACCATGAGTGACCCCATCACAGAGGGGTGCCAGATCCCTCCTGTGTCCCTCGCACCCTCTGAGAATCCCTTGTGCAAGCAGAGGAGGAGTCTGCTTCTGAACCCACTCTCAGTAAAGACAAAATGAGCACCGACCAACAAAAGACCATGGGGTGGCTCAGCAGTGCCAAGAAGACAGAGGGGAACATGCAAGCACAGGACAGGGGTTCTCCATAGTGCAGCTCAGCATGTCCTCAGGTCTGGGAGCTGCTGAAATGTCTTCTGCCAATAACCCACCACCCTTGTGTGCGCCCACAACAGCATATGGCACTCTGCAAATTGGGCATGGTACTGAAGAAAAGGGGAAAGTGCAGCTGGAGAGCTAAGGCTGGAGGGGTCTGTTTTCAGAGGCATCTTTTGGGCCTTTGGCAAGAGGCTGGTGACCAGCTAACCAGCCAACGTGTGCAGGAGCTTTGGATTCTGTAGTCAACCTCCTCAAAAGCCAGGAAGAAATGGCCTACAAGGAAGGGTGGGGAAGACAAGAGATTGTTTAGTCCAGAGACTGATGGAGATGGGATAGCAGCCTGCAATTATGTAAAAGGCTTCTGAAAGAAGGGGAGGGACACATGTTTCCCTGTGGATAGGACAAGTAATAAGGAGCTTATAAGCCAGCAAAGGAGATTTAGAGCTGTGGGGATAGAGAAGGGCTGGGATTAATTACTAGGAGGGGGGGAAGGGTGGTATCACCAATGCTGGAGGTTTGGAGGACAAAAGTGTCAAGAAGGGCTTAAACAGTGTGGATCCAGTCTCAGGGCAAGGGACAGGGAAGATAAATGTCCACCTGGCTGTCTTTTCCAGCTTTTTTGCTGACCCACAAGGTGACATGAGCAAGTCCTGGGATATCTACAGTGGGCTCATAGGTTTGACAGCACGAGGGCTTCTTCACCACATTGCTCACGCTCATTCCTTGGTGTAAGCCCCATCCTCTCGTGTATCATGCAGATCTGCCACTCTATCTGTTTCCCTGGCCACTGTTTTGGTCAGGTCCACAGGACCCAAGGTAAAGTGACAATGTGTGCTTGCAGGTGTTGCGTCTCAGCCTCTCTACCCACCTTGCCTGTGCTTCTACCTTGACCTGGAGCTTGGGAGCTGGAGACGTCTTTTGGGTGGAAAGCACCCAGCCAAGCAGTGGTGATCTGATCACCCCAAGGAAGCAAATGTGCTGACCGGGCACAAGTCAAAAATAAAACAGATAAACTTGAGAAAGCTCTTGCTTCCAGTAATTCCCAGGGAGAGGTGTCAGCCATGATTTCTGGAAGCCACACGCAGCAGAAAGCAGGGGATTGCTGGCAGCACTAATGAAGTTACTGCCATCCGACGATTAGGTTAGGAGATCCTCCGGGACTGGCCTGTGAGGTGATGGACTGAAAGCAGAACGGGAACTAAATTGCATTTCATTTCAATTTGGCCATAAATTTGATGATTTCGTCAGATAAGGAGTAAAGGGGGAAGGGAGAAGAGGAGAGGGAGGGGTCTCTGCCTTCGGCATGGCAAGGGCAGGGAGGGAGCAGGGTAGAGAGCGCAACACAAGAAATTACATCGTTCCATTTTGTACCATTGTAGATTATTAATCAGAAGTGTGAAAGGGTTTATGGATAGGATGTGTATCACCTGCTTTCTATAGACTATTCACTGAAGTAATAAGGGCTGGGAATATAGGTTATTGAACTGCCCTGGGATTTATGGGAGAGGATGCAGTGGGTGAAGAGAAAAGATGGGCCATTGTTTCCACTTTCATGGGATGCTCCACTTGGCATCAGTGGTTTGTGTCACCTGAGTTATCTGCAGAAAGCGCATGAGCGGACGTGTCAGCAGAGCTTCTGGTACTGTCAGACTGCAGCAAGGTTTGCAAGGTATAGAGCACGAGGCAGTAAGACTTCCCAGTTCTTACTACCTAAACTGACAACCTCAGCCATCAGAGATGTGGTAAAGAAGATCCAGTTGGATATTGATGCGGAAATTGTTTGAGACAGTAACAAGACCTGGGTCTGCATGTGTAAAGCCACAAAGCTGTGCTCTGAACCATGCATCCTGGATATGTGTGGCTATCAGTGATCTCACGGGGCACACCAACACGTTTGCACGCTTCCACTGAACCCACCTGCCATGGGGAAGGGACATAGAGGCTCTCTGGGACTAGCTCTGCTGAGCCTAGGAGCTGTTTTATGCTGGTACAGCAGTGCAAAACATGATGGGGTCTTGGCCTGCCCTTGAGGCCAAAGCTTTTAAACTCATATGAGAGAGAGGGGAAAGATATCACCCATAAATCTTAACCCAGGTGCAGGAAACTGGGCTCTGGCCGTGGCAGAAATCTGAAGGCATGTGGCTATCAGACTATTTCTGGCAGGCAGTTTTGTGATCATAATTAATACATGCAGTTGCCAGGAATTCATGTGCGGTCATAGAAATTTTGCATGCAAGTGCTCATCTAGATGAATGTGACTTGCTGCTTCTGTGTCTGATTCCTCCAGCTCATGTATGAGTGACACTGTCGGAGCATGAACCTGGATTGCTGTGTCTGCACTGTATGACACTGTGTCGTCTTCATCTTCCTGCTTAGAAAGTAATCCATGCGATCAAGGTGGCAGGGATGATTTCCAGGAAGACCAAGCCCTCTATGAGTTCTTTGAAAGCCAACCCATATTTTGGACACTGCTCTTCAAAGAGCAGCTGTAAATCTATTTTAAAACTGCTACAGCAGAGAGGGAAGGAATCTTTAGTGTAACTTCAACATGTTCAAAATGCGAGATTACAAGTGTTAAGAAAATAATGACCAGGAGGTACGAGGAAAAAAATATGCAGAAATCTATTTCACATGCACAATAATTTACTTTTAGATGTGCAGTAAAGATTTTATATCCACAATAATTTACTTTTACATGTGCAATGATGTTTTTACACATGTAATAATTCAATTTTATGTGTAAAAGCCGACCAATTAAAAGCCTGGGTGCTAAACCAGGGGTGGTGCCTTGTTAGACCTGCTGTTTACTAACAGGGAAAGACTGGTAGGAGATGTGGTGGTCAGAAGTCGTCTTGGGCTTAGCAACCATGAAAAGATAGAGTTCTCAGTTCGATGTGAAGTTAAGAAGGGGGCCAGCAAAACCATCACCATGGACTTTTGGAGAGCAGACTTTGGTCTGTTCAGAATGCTGGTTGAGAGGGTCCCCTGGGAGAGAGTGCTGAAGGACAAAGGAGTTCAGGAAGGCTGGACAATCTCCAAGGAGGAAGTCTTAAAGACACAGGAGCAGGCTGTCCCCATGTGCCGCAAGATGAACCAGCAGGGAAGACGACAGGCCTGGCTGAACAGGGAGATCTTGCTGAGACTCAGGAAAAAAAGGAGGGTCTACCACCTACGGATAAAAGGGCAGGCGACTCAGGAGGAGTACAGGGCTCTCGTTAGGTCATGCAGAGAGGAAATTTGAAAGGCAAAAGCCCCGCTAGAACTCAGGCTGGCCACTGTTGTAAGGGACAAAAAACCCTGTTTTTACAAATACATCAACAAGAAAAAGCGGGCCAAGGAGAGACTCCATCCCTTATTGGATGCGAGGGGGAATATTGCCAACAAGCATGAGGAGAAGGCTGAGGTACTCAATGCCTTCTTTGCCTCAGTCTTTAGTAGTCCGACTAGTTATTCCCAGGGTACTCAGCCCCCAGCGATGGAAGATAGGGAAGGAGAGAAGAATAAACCTCCTACAGTCCAGGAGGAAGCAGTTAACGACCTGCTGTGCCACCTGGACACTGACAAGTCTATGGGGCCGGATGGGAGCCACACAAGAGTGCTGAGGGAACAGGCGGAGGAGCTGATCAAGACACTCTCCATCATCTCTCAGCAGTCCTGTCTAACAGGGGAGGTCCCAGATGACTGGAGGATCACCAGCGTAACACCCATCTACAAGAATGGCTGGAAGGAGGATCTTGGGAACTACAGGCCTGTCAGCCTGACCTCAGTGCCAGGGAAGATTCTGGAGCGATTCATCTGGAGTGTGCTCACTGGGCATGTGAAGAACAACTATCAGGCCCAGCCAGCATGGGTTCATGAAAGCCAGCTCCTGCCTGGCCAACCTGATCTCCTTCTATGACCGGGTGACCCACCTAGTGGATGAGAGAAAGGCTGTGGATGTCATCTACCTGGACTTCAGTGAGGCCATTAACACTGTTCTGCACAGCATCCTCCTGGAGAAACTAACTGTCCATGGTTTGGATGGGTGTACTCTTCGCTGGATGAAGAACTGGCTGAATGGCCAAGCCCAGAGAGTGGTGGTGAACGGAGTTAAATCCAGTTGGCGGCCGGTCACAAGTGGTGTTCTCCAGGTCTCTGTTTTGGGTCCGGTCTTGTTTAACATCTTTATCAGTGATCTGGAGGAGGGTATGAAGTGCTCCCTCAGTAAGTTTGCAGATGACATCAAGTTGGGCAGGAGTGTCAATCTGCTTGAGGGTAGGGGGGCTCTGCAGAGGGATCTGGACAGGCTCGATCGATGGGTCGAGGCCAGCTGTATGAGGTTCAACAAGGCCAAATGCCAGGTCCTGCACTTGGGTCACAACAGCCCCATGCAACGCTACAGGCTTGGGGAGGAGTAGTTGGAGAGCTGCCTGGTGAAAAAGGACCTGGGGGTGTTGGTTGACAGCCGGCTGAACAGGAGGCAGCAGTGTGCCCAGGTGGCCAAGAAGGCCAACAGCATCCTTGCTTGTATCAGGAATGGTGTGGCCAGCAGAAGTAGGGAGGTGATAGTGCCACTGTACTCAGCACTGGTGAGGCTGCACCTGGAGTACTGTGTTCAGTTTTGGGCTCCTCACTACAAGAAAGACATTGAGTTTCTGGAGCGTGTCCAGAGAAGAGCAACGAGGCTGGTGAAGGGTGTAGAGAACAAGTCTTAGGAGAAGCGGCTGAGAGAGCTGGGACTGTTTAGTCTGGAGAAGAGGAGGCTGAGGGGAGACCTTCTCGCGCTCTACAACTACCTGAAACGAGGTTGTAGTGAGGTAGGTGTTGGTCTCTTCTCCCAGGTAACTAGCGATAAGACGAGAGGCAATGGCCTCAAGTTGCATCAGGGGAGATTTAGATTAGATATTAGGAAAAATTTCTTTACTGAAAGAGTGGTCAGACTTTGGAATAGGCTGCCCAGGTAGGTGGTTGAGTCCCCATCACTGGAGAGGTTCAATAAATGTGTAGATGTGGCACTGTGGGATATGGTGTAGTTGGGTGGATGGTTGGACCTGATGATCTTAGAGGTTTTTTCCAACCTGTGATTCTATGATTCTATAAACCCACCTCTGACCAATCCTGAATGCCTTTGTTTTGACATGCAACTTCACTCAGGCCTAACACCAAGATTCTCCTGTAAAATTGTTGTTTAATTTGCAGTTGTTCGGACTGACTCAATGCAATGTACTTGATACTTTTCCAGTTTACCCCGCAGAAAGTATGATCAGACCACGGGCTGTTGGGAGGGGATACAAGGGCCAGATGACCTGGGTTATCACCTGCTTTTCTTCATGACCCATTCTGGCCAGCTGCATTCATCTATGTGAAGAAAAATAACCTCAGCAGGAAGATCTGAGAAAATATCTATCCTACTAGAAAACCAGAAAAATAGCCCCATTGGCCAGCAGAGGTGGCAGGTCTCTCGGCTGCAGCTCTGTCCCCTCTTTGCCCTTCTTACTGTATTTTGCAAGTCTCCAAGTGACCATCAAGTTTCACATACCCTCAGGTGTAGGAAGATTCCACATGCTCTTCTACAACAGTCTTCTCCAAGTTGATGGGATTTTCAGTCAGTGGTGCTGAGCAATTGCAAAAGCAATTTAAAGACCCCAGACCGTCCATAGACCTCAAAGCAGCAGAGATGAGTCAGTGAGAAACTCCAGCAGGAGCTGCTGAAGGAGCAGTGCAGAAACTTTGTCTGTTCTCAAATCCCAGATCTGCTTCCGTCTTCTTTTCCACCAGTCACTTGGCTGTCACTTCTGAATCAGTCGGATGGGGATTGAACCTTCCTCCCTCAGATGAGGACCGTGATCAGATAGCAAAAATTTTGCGGTCTGTGTTCCCCCACTTTGTCCTGCATATTTTATTCCACATTTCAATAAAACACACTTTGATGCCCCGTATCCAGGATGGATGTCTTAACCTCCAGGAAGTTGACTAGAAACAGAAATGTCTCCTTACTGTCTTTGAGACTTCATCCCCAGGGGCAATAATAAGCTGCACTGAACTGGCAAATTCACCTGCCATAGATAATTTCAGGATAATCTAAAGGAATAAAAACAGATGAAGAAGTAAAGTATTGCCTCCCAGTCTGCTGACATCCCCTAGATTAAATGCACCAGCTCAGGTCAGAGGGTCACCTCCAAGCACAGCCGTCCTGGTCATGCAGAGTCTTTGCCACGTTAGTGGCGACTCAGTTACTTTGAGTGTGAATCTCAAATTACTGCAAGCCTGGCGGATTCAAGGGGAGAAGCAATGGAAGGGACTAGAAATATAAACAACAGTCACCAGTATAGGAAATACAAAGTTCACAATCTTTTCATTTGGACTATCTGGGACAGGAGAAAAGGAAAAGAAGAGGGCAGATGGTCAAATGTAACTAAACAATGTAAACCAAAATATTTTCCCTCTCAGAAAACCCAAGTCTGAAAAATAAACTGGTTTTGAGTTCATAAATGCTTAGTGGAGCCTGATGCAGCAGTAAATGGAAAAATTTCTTTTCATCCAAAACTTCTATTTTGGCAAGAAAAGAAAATGCTTCCATGGAAACTTTTTTGAGGATACTGTTCCACCAGATTTAACCACTGGTATTCTTAAGTTTCTCTTCACAACATATTTTGAGCAAGCAAACAGGGGAGAATGGTGAAAGTGTCAAAACAACATTATCTGTTTGCAAGCCATAGGCGGCTCAGATACAAATGATCTGAAATGGTTATGGGTCAATGTCCTAACAGATAAGGCAGGAGCTGTGTTAGCTGGTGGCGTCTGCACCTTATCTACATTTCCCACCACAAAGAGGGCTGACCAGCACCTGAAGCACTTACCTGCAATGCACAGGTTAGAAGGAGAAGGCTGCTGAAGCATATCATCTGGACCAATGTGTGCTGGAGTTGTCAGGCTGCCAGTCTTTAGATAACCTTGGGATTTTCTGAAAATTACAAGAGACATTGCAAACCTCAGATCTGGTTGCAGTCAAGGTGTAGAACTCTGTTGGACCTTATCTTGGAGTGCAAGCGGGTGCTGGCTGGCCAGAACGACGTCTGTGGGTGGTTTTTGCGTGGCAATGCCGATCCTTGTTTGCACCTATCGTGTTGAAACAAAATTGGCTCAGAACAGCTCATCCATTATTTTACAAGGGTTAGGTTCATGGAAAACTAAAATTTCCTAAAAGACAATTCAGCTGGTAAGAAAAAAAAAAAAGGAATGGAAAAAAGTGAAAGGTGATAGGAGATGGTTTAAAAAACCTAACAAACAGCAAAGTGTCCCCAAAGCAATAATCCCTCCACCAAGAGTGACACTGGTTTGAAAAACTGACTTGGCTCAGAGGCAAAATAAAAGTGGCAAGAGACACATCAAATGAAGAAAAAAACAAAGGAGCAGAGGACATTGAATTTGCACTAGAAATGTGGAAAATCGGTAAGATGAGCAAAAAGACATGAGACATCCCCAGCCAGTAGAGCTGAGGACAGCAAAGAGTTTAAATACTTTGGGAACAGAAGGAGCTATAATAACCACAGTATTGATTCCTCCTTGGAAGGGAAATGTGCAAAGCATGCATTTTCAATAGAAATTTGTTTTGTATTTGGGGGGAAAAGTAGATTTGTATCTGATTAAAGTGAAGGCATGGTTTACAGGCCAGCATCATACCAAATAGCCCTGCTTAAAAACACTGAACTTTCTGAAAATGGGTCTTAACTACATCCAAGTGTTTTGAAGGAAGTGGCCAAGGACCATTACTATTAGTTTTCAAGATACCTGGGAGGACTGGGCAATCCAGGGGACTAGAAGAAAACTAACGTCACGCCAGTACATTAAAATGGTATAAACAGGATGACTTGGATAATTATTGCCTGCCATTGATTCTAGGCAAAATGAAGGAACACCTCACAAGGACTCGATTAATAAAGAATTACAGGAACATGATGCTAATCAGCAGGGGGTTATGGGACATCGGTCTTGTCAAATTAAGTAGCTTTTATAAACGCAATTACAAGAGTGGGGATAATTAACCACTGGAGGAACTTGCGTAGGGTTGTGGTAGAGTCTCTTGGATAGGTATTTTGTTTAAATAAGGTGATTTGTGAATTCTGCAGACCAATGGGGTTTTTGTCCATTTGTGGAGGGATAAGAGTCAAAACATACTAACCACAACAACCACAGCTGCAGAGAACATTCATTCAGGACAGTAACATCCAAGTAATATCCATTCACGTTGCAATATCCAAGACCTTGGGAAAGTTGATCACAGTGGTCTTTTTTGCACTTTAACCTGTATGTTGATGAAGAAACAAACTTTGACATGGTTTCCACCGGTTTCTCATAATGAAGGTAGCAGATGACTGGTGTCTGGGAGGTATTCAACACTTGCAACTGAAAGGGAGAACTGGAAGATGTTTTGTTATTGTAGGGCTGCATCTAAGCACAGGGAAAGATTGGTTTGTACAATTATTTGTGCTGTCGTCTTGTCACTAGTGTCCTATCATCCCTCAGATGGCTGGTACAGGGGACATCCAGCAATTCACATTTCGTGCATATAATTTTTCCAGACCTCATATGGTGTTTGGAGAGTTAGATATTGTTCTGGGAAAGGTGTCATTTCAAAAGGCTTTGCTGTGCTGAGAAGGTAAGCTGAAGATGTATCACCCACAGGAAAGCCCAGGATGAGAAAGTCCATGGTTAGCCTTGAAAAGCACCACTGCATAAAGAAGGTTTGCTCTGTGGTCTCAGGGAACTGTTGGCCATGGTCCTTACTGTGGATTTGAGAAGGAACTCTGGGGTTAGAACATGTCTTTTTGAGGATTGTGCACCCAGAAAATGGCTATCTGTTTTTTGAAATGCTTCAAAAGGGAGCAGAGGGGAAATCTGATGTTCTCTTGGGGCCTGCATTTAGAAGACATGGTGACTTGTCTGTAGCAGTCTGCTACTTTGGGCAACGACTGAAGTGATTTACTCTGTAGTGCTGGGCGATGTCCTTCCAGGCCATCCAAAATGGAAAGCACTCCTTTCCACAGGCTGCGGGATGAACATGTTTCATACCAGGCTTTCTGAAGATTAATCTAGGACCTCTGTACTTTGGCTGTAGCATAGAAGCCGTTGCTGACCATGCTGCCTTGTTGCTCTAGAGTTGGCTGTGGCCGCTGGACCACATGCTACAGGCTGAGACTGAAGGGGCAATCAGGAGTGTCAGGCTATGTCACTGATTTCTTATCGACCTGTTTGATACGCTTTCACATTTCCATGCATCTTCCCCTCCTGCACTCCATAAAAAGCAACATGAAATGTCTCCTCTCAATTGAGATGCTGTGTTTTATTTGGGCTGAGAAATCCACTTAAACCTTTTTAATTTGTCTTGTTTTGATATGGGTATAATTTTGGTTGTGTTTTATGGGTGCCCGGTTCATTTTACTTCCTGTAAATTGTCCCTTTAGTTACTAGGGCTTCTGGGAAGTTGTAAATTCTCCCTCCTATCTTCTCCATAGAGTTTACGTTGTTTTACAGTTTCATTAATAGGTTCTCTCCCAGCTAGGTTGATGAAAGTTATTGACCTAATCATAACCTATTAATTATGACAGTAAATCCCACTATTGGAAATGTTTTACTGAGCAAATGTTACTTGGAAAATCCGTGGGTTAAACTGGAGATCCAAGAACTTTAAATCTGCTGTTCACTGCTCCAGTCACAGGGCCAAGAGTCCTCCTTAGGAGAAGCTTGTGCACTATTGCCAGCTGAGGACAGAGGGTAACACACACTGAAAACCCTCCACCTTTGCTCTGCCCTGGGATGATACACTGAGGGCTGGGCGAAAGTCTGTAGGATGCTGGGCTGCAAGTGACATTAGAGCATTGCTGTGGCATCCAAACCCATTAAAACATAAAAAATTAAGGAATTGTTTTTCAGGGAGCACTTGAAGTTTCGTAAATATTGGCTCTATTTATTTCAGTCTAACATGGCAGCTGGGGTGCATTTGAGCTTCTTCTTGTGGGTGTTAGAAGGAGGAAAACACAATCAATAAGCAATATACTGACTTCTGTCCAAGGCTGCCAGCCCATCAGAGGTAGGGGAATATTCCCAGTGTCTTCCACAGGTGCTTTCCATATCCAGGACATGTTTTCTGTTGGATAAACACAGCTCTGAAAGACAAGACACTGATTTAAAGCAGGACAGGTGTCCCCTAAAGCCAGAGGAGAAATGGTTCCCTTCCCCAAGTCTCTTCCCTCCAGAAACAGGTTCTGCCCCATCGACCCTGTTGCAACTGCCCCATTAGGAAACACTCCCTGCAGCACAGCTGCTGAGCGAGCAGCTCCCTTCTGCATCCTCAAACCTCTCGGGAAAGCCACTTTGCTTATGAGGCAGAGAGAGGGAGGTCTCCCAGGAATTCAAGTGCTTGTGTCAGCCTTTCCGAGTAGCCATCCGTGGTAGGAACTGCAAGAGGTCTCAGCTGGGTTTCAGGACCCAGTTTAAATAAGCATTAGGTATTCACAGATGTGCACATATGTGTTCTATGGAGAGACACACATGGGTATCTATTTATGCAGATACCTCCAGGTATGCCTACCTATATGTACCCACATGTGTCCACATGTGCATGCACACATTTAGAGTTCATGCCCTCAACACACCCTTGAAGACAATGAAAATGCTAACTGAGATCTTTCTTGTTTGGGACCCCAAATTCACTGATGAGCATCCCATTGCCGTGATGCAGAGGGAGAAGCTGCAAGGGATGGTCTCAAAGGGAAGAAGAGGCAAGAGTAAGGGGACAGCTACAACCCCGAATCTCATGGCAAGCCCACAGCAGCACTGGGATGCTCAAAGAAAAACTTTACTGTTCTTAAGCTCCTGCTGTTGCAGAAGGTTGAGCCCAGATTCACTCAGCAGAGGATCAAAAAGAGGGAGATAAGAAAGGAAAGATGAGAAAGGCCACATGCAGGGGAAGGTGGTGGGATGGAAATAGGAAGCTCTTCTCCAGGGCTGTTTAAAATGAAGCAGAGCATGTAAGCATCAAGAAGACATGAGTGTCATCCCCTTGGCAGAGCTGTGCTCTAACTGCTTGCTGCATTTAGGACTTTTAAGACTAATTAAATAGGAAAGAGGAAAGTAACTTCTGCAGAGGAGGCAAGCTTTCACTGCAAGGAGACTCTCTCCACCTTTTCCTTCACTGCATCCATCACATCTGCAGGAACTCAGCCTGCAAAGTGGTTCTCAGAGACGGAGACTGAAGCACTGGCAATGAAGGTCTGTCAGGGGTAGGACATGTTGCTGATGATTTCAGCCCTTCATATCTTCCCTTGCCTTGAAACACAGAATCTCATTTGGGTGCTTTAAAATTAGCCTTCACAGGCAATAAATCTGGAAGTTATCCTGGTGGTCCTCTGCTCTCACTGCAAAGATTTCTTTTGTGGTTGTTATTTTTAAACTGTTTACAAAGTTTTCGTAAGGATTGCAATCATTCTAATATCCTCCTGGAATGACAAACTCGGAGCATTGCCACAGCAGTTCAGCTTCTCTCGCTTCTTGCTGTAATCTGATTTCTATACCTGCCATATCATCTTTTCTCGCGGCGATTCTGTAATGCAGGAATCAGACTCAGCTTCACCTCTTCTTTCACACTGCGGGCCCGAAGAACATTTTCTTTTGGTGACTGCCTGCTGCAAATGCTGAAATATTTGCTCTTTGTTGGACTTTTGTTTCACGCACCTTAACTTTGTACCAGTCTCCAAACTTGTTCTTGTGAATTTAAGATCTGTTTCCATTATTGCAATTTGAAAAACTGAACTTGCACACTTCTCGACTTTGATCTATCACAGCCACATTGCAATTTGCATACAAAGCATAAGGCACTTGAATCAACCTGTAGACACTCTCTTTACTTAAAGCCATATTTTCAGCATGTTCAGCGCAGCAGGTGTCAGGGAGTAAGACCTTGTCAGGCACAATAACAAATGCCAATAGGTATTTTCACAAAAAACTTTGGGTAGAATTCATCTCATTGAGTAGAGGAGTCAACAGCAGTGTCATCCACATCTGAGCTGAAAACGCAGGTTCCCATTATGCAGAGACACTTGGTATCAATACAGGCTGGAGGATGAAGGGATTGAGAGCAGCCCTGCTGAGAAGGACTTGGGGGTGGTGGTGGGTGAAAAGCTGGACATAAGCTGACAATGTGTGCTTGTAGCCCAGAAGGCCAACCGTATCCTGGGCTGCATCAAAAGCAGCATGGCCAGTGGGTCAAGGGAGGGGATTCTGCCCCTCTGCTCTGTTGAGACCCCCCCCCAGGAGTCCTGCGTCCAGCTCTGGAGCCCTCAGTACAAGACAGACCTGGAGCTGATGGAGAGGGGCCAGAGGAGGCCCCAACAACGATCCGAGGGCTGGAATCCCTCTGCTGGGAGGAAAGGCTGAGAGAGCTGGGGCTGGTCAGCCTGGGGAGGAGAAGGCTGCAGGGAGACCTTATTGCAGCTTTTCAGTAGTTAAAGGGGGCCTACAAGAAAGAGGGGGAGAGATTTTTTTTATAGGTCTTGTAGTGATAGGACAAGGGGTAATGGTTTCAAACTAAAAGAGGGTAGATTCAGTCTACGTATAAGGCAATTTTTTGCCACGAGGGTGGTGAAACCCTGGCCCAGGTTGCCCTGAGAGGTAGTGGAAGCCTCATCCCTGGAAATATTCAAAGTCAGGTTGGATGGGGCTCTGAGCAACCTGGTCTAGTTGAAGATGTCCCTGCTCATTGCAGAGGGTTGGACTAGATGACCTTTAAAGGTCCCTTCCACCCCAACATATTCTATGATTCTATGATACATTCTAAGTATATATTAGGGGACCTAATATATACTTACAAATATCTGAAGGATGGGTGTCAGGAGGATGGGGCCAAACTCTTTTCAGTGGTGCCCAGTGACAGGACAAGGGGCAATGGGCACAAACTGAAGCACAGGAAGTTCCATCTGAATGTGAGGAAGAACTTCTTCCCTCTGAGGGT
>Ga0065711_1036923_pt1 | contig 20411 bp, 20 predicted proteins | sample Hoacrofraction12_FD_59098 | JGI IMG/M metagenome (GOLD analysis project Ga0065711, IMG submission 59098) | Hoatzin crop microbial communities from Cojedes, Venezuela - Epithelial fraction 12 v2 (version 2) | ecosystem: Host-associated > Birds > Digestive system > Esophagus > Crop | place...
AAAAAAAAAAAAAAAAAAAAAAGCTGGTTTTACCTCAGGGTAACTAAGGAGTTTGTGGTGTCTTTGAGCATAACAGTGAAGATCAGGCAGTTTAGTTTTACTGCAAGGCTAGCATACTGAGGCTAGAACCTGCCTGGGGCTGACCTTGGTGAATTTACCTCACTGGAAGACAAAAGAACCCAACTTTCACTGTTATTCCTCTTCTGTGTACTGACCCTGAGGTAAAAATGCACAACCTCCTTGGTGAGGGCGCTCGTATGCTACTTACAGCAACCCAGCTGTGAGCATGCAGGTTGTCAGGTGTTCCCAAGCCAGACAAAATAAGGCACTGGGGCATAAGACTGAGGAGAAAGGTGAACCTCAGTCATGCCTGACCATCTCACGCTGTACGAAACTGTTTGGCTGTTCCCTGTAGCTGGCGTAGAAAAACAGGACAGTTTAAATTTTTTAATCACGTTTTTGTCTTGCTGATGCTCTTCCCCCAGAGTGAAGGAAGTGTACAGATTGGAGGAGATGGAGAAGATTTTTGTGAGGTGAGTGACTAGCACAAATGAGCGACTTCAGGGCCCACTGAGGTTATCAGCCAGCAATGCTCAGTAATGGGAGGGCTGTGCTGATCTGTGCTTGAGGAGTCCTGGAGAAAAAGCTGCTGGAGCTCATGCAGCTGGTGGCTGCTGTTTCTGGGGTGCTGCTGACACAGAGCATCATCGTGCTGAGTTCTGACGCTGCAGACGTGGCCAACGTGCTTTACAGTGGTAGGAGTAGCAACAGTGCTCGAGTTTGTGTGCAGAAGCGTCAGTGGCTTCTCAGTGGCTTGAAAGATGAAGAGTTCATACCTGAAATGGGAACCCCGTTTGGATGAAGAGTGGTAGATTATCGCACATCCTTCATTGCAACACTTGATTTGCTACCTGATCTAGACAGCTTTGGCTGGTTTCTCTAGCCACGTGGGGAAGGCAAGAGACTGAATTCTCCAGGATGTGATGATTTGTCTTGTCGTGTGCAGTGCTGTCAGTTTTCACCATGACACTCTGGGGAGGGTCTGCAGGTGGCACATTGTGTGCAAGGGGACAGTAAAGGAAGAAACAGGGCATCTCTATCACTGCCTTCTCTCCACATTCAGGTTAGAGATGAAAATCATCAAGAGTTCAGGGGGAATACCCCGGCTATCCTACACTGGCCGAGACGACCGGCACTTTGTGCCCACAGGACTCTACATTGTACGGACTGTGAATGGTAGGAAGAGACAGTCCCTGCTCTTATTTAACTTTTCTTTGTATCTTCAAGTAAAATGTATTGACCAGGCTCACTCCAGTTGTAAATTGGTAAAACATTAATGGGAGTATTGCAATAGCTAGAGTTTAACTGTTTGCTTGTAAGGAGGCTAGCTTGGATTTGGATAAAGTTTAGGGTATTTATATGATAGGTTTTTCTGTTGTGGGTTGATTAGCTGTTGTGTGGGTAATTCCATTTATTTACATGACTGATGACTTTCTTTTTTAACAAAGTAATTTTTCATCAAGAAGATATTTTTCAGAGTAATAGTACACGGAAATATCCTATTTGGAATGTCAACTTTTAAATGCAGGGGGAAGGGAGTTTTCTCAGTGAATAGAGAACAGCTTGGGCAGCGGGTCTTCTTGGCAGAGGGAAGAAAAAAGGAGTAAAAGAGGGACCACAATTTCCTTATAGATTCCTCTTCTCTGCTTGCACTATGTGTATATTTATGCTGTGCTTTTTTTCCCCTTTCCATTTTCTGTCTGATCCCTGTGACTCTTCTGCAAGATCCCTGGACAATGGCATACAGCAAAAACTCCAAGAGGAAATTCTTCTTCAACAAAATGACCAAGCAAGCGACATACAACCTCCCTTCGGAATCCATCGCACCCTTTCAGTGAGTACAAGCCAGAGCTGAGGCCATGGAAGGACAGCTGCGTGCGAGTTTGTGTGTGCGCATCTGGCTATTTGGAAGGGAGTTTTCGGGCGTGCTGTGCTCTGTTCTTGCAGTCGTTTGCAGTGCAAGCGCTGTTTGGTCACCAGCAGGGCGTGCTGCAGAAGCTGGCACCTTCTCAGACGTTTAGGAAATGGCTGATCTGGATTCGTGCAATCAATTGCTATGAATAACACACATCTCGCAACTTTGTTCCCCTGTCTGCAGCCGCGTACAAGTTACTGAACCTCCCTGCACACAGGGGAATGGAAATTGAGCCCAGCAACTGTAATTCGCTGCATCTCTGTATTTTAAGATGCTTGCTGGAGGTTGCTAATTTAAAAGCAAATCCCAGGTCATTTAGCCCAGGCTCTGCAATAAGCTGTAGGTAGCTGGGAGCTGTTTAAAGAAAGAGTAAGAGAGAAAAGCAGCCACTCCTTGGGGAAGGATGGAATGGCTTGTCATTACGTAGTCATTAGCCCTGTGGCTGCTGAACCGCGTCTGTATCTATGCAGTACTAGGCTAAGGCCTCGTCTTAGGTACAGCAAATCCAGAGTCTGTGTGACACCTCGAGGATCATGGGTGGAGATGTTCTGCACACCCTTGCCCTCAGGTAGTCTCAGGAGATGCCCTCCACCACCAATACCAAGGACTCTGCCTCTGAGTGACAGCTTGATATGAAGTAGGGCTCCTGAGTTTCTCACTTTGAATCTCCTTACCTACCTTAACAGCAGTGCTCTTAAGAATCCTTAAGGTTTTCTTAACCAGCTAAATGGAAGCACGGGCTTAAAACTCTAAAGGTAGAGGCACACAATGCTTTTTCCCTCCATGTGTCAGGATGGAGTTAGTTTTGCTGATGTACTCAGAAGTAGGCCAGCGTGAACCTGCGTGAATGGTTGAGGAGGTGGAGGGAGGCTCGAGAGGGACTCCAGAAGGGATGTGTTGTATTGTGGTTAGTGAGTACTAATGTGTCTAATTAGCCATTGACATGTGCTCTTGTCGCTGTGCTAGTACTGCTTTGTTAGAACAGTAGCACTAAATAAGCTATGAATATTAAGTGTCAGTAATTGTACGAAATGAAAGGCTGCTGTGTCAGCAGTAATTAGCAGCTCTGTTTTCATTATGGTTGGGACTGTGTTGATGCGGTGAGGGAAGGCTGTGCTTGGTGGACGGAGTGAGAGATGGTGTTGCAGGACCAGAACTCTCAGCAGCCGAGTGGAGCTGGGTTATTTCACACGAGGGGAAAGAGGGGATGATCCTGGCCGCTTCGATACAGCGTGAAGTGCTGTTCTTTTGCAAAGCTCCATAGGACAGCTATTACTGATTCTAGTAGTCTTGAGTGATTAGATTGCTGCTTGCTGCTGCTGGCAGACTTTCTAAATTCTTCATTAAGGCCCTTCCATTGCCTGCAATGACAGTTTCATCCTCTCAAAAACTTGGGGGAGGTAGGTTTTCCCTAACGACCTGTCTCCTTCCAGCAAATACTGAACTGAATCTTGAGTGAAGCTAGAATGAACAATTTTGTTTCCGTGGAAGTCTCTTAGGCTTGGAAGCTGCTGTACCTTAAGGGCTGTGGAGTTTGTAAGGTGAATGAACGCACTGGTCTTTCTCTAAGGTACCCCTTAGACAGAATCTCTCTGAGTGGCTCCCATCTCAAGGGCAACTGTCTCTGTAGTGCACTTTGTGGCTAGGATGACAATGCTTTCCTTCCCTTCCCCTGCCAAACTAATCTTGCTCTCCTCTCTGCCCACAGCGTCTGCCATTACAGCCGCCTCTTCTGGGAGTGGGGGGAAGGTGTCAAAGTGCACGACTCTCAGAAAAGGCAAGATCCAGAGAAGCTATCAAAGGAGGATGTCCTGTCTTTCATCCAAGCACGCTACCCCTAATGCTTTTCACTTGAGGGGTGCAGGGGGGACTGAGCCCAGCTTGGATTCTTCAGGGACTGATGAGACTGGGGAGGCTGCACAACTTCTATCCTGGTCTTCTCCAGAGCCGATTTCCTGGAGGTGATCTAACCAGCGGGTGGTATGCAGAAGGTGCAGGACAAGGCTCTACCCTGGCAGTGTATAGAAGAGTACGGCCCAGGTAGCGTCTGCTGCTGGAGTACCTGTGGTGACTCCTGGAGCCAAGGCCAAATGCCCTTTTTGTCCTGCCCTACTGCATGCATGAGGCCAAGGGGCTGGCAGCTTTCTTGGCTCCTGTTCAAACATTCAGCTAAGTTTGTGGAGCTCTGTGTGTGCCAGAACTCTCCAGGCTTGTGCTTCCCTGGCACTGTGGGAAGGAGCAGAGATGTCTTGGTGGCAGAGCCAGGCAGCAGCATGTTGAAGCAGCCCTGCATTGTTCCTGGCAGCTATCTGTCTCCTCGGCCTTGTCAAAGGCCCACGCTACCCAGCAGAGGGTGTTAACTCATTGGGGAATGCTAGCTTTGGGATGCAAGTATGTATTATTGTTGGTGTCTCCAACACTTCTGCTTATCAAGGCACTTGGCAGGCCACTGGCAATTCCCATGTGATGGTATCCTCTTGGACAAAGGCCAGCGCAGGTGATGAGCAGAGTTCCTGGCACAGATTTGATGTGCTCAGTGCCAGGGGTTTCTCAGACCTCTAGAAGCTGCTGTGACAAGGCATTCCCGTCTCCAGGTCAGTGACTGATTCTGAGCCAGCAGCCTGGCGTTAATTTGTGAACGTCTCTGTGCCTCATGGTACTTCTGAGACCAAGGTGCTTTGATTCTTGGTACTCGATGCTATTACCCAGATTTTCAGCGAGGAAAGCGGATGTGGGAGGGAAGACACAGGAAGGCTGGAACGCTGGAGGTCTTTGGAGGAAATCAGGGGAATATCTGACTTTTAGTTAAAAAAAACCCCAGAGCTTCAGTGAAAAGAGATCGTGACTTTGACCATCTTGGTTAAGCAGAAGATAACCTGTCCCCTGACTATGCCCACTGGAAAGGTTACCAGACTTTCCTTTTTAAATGTCAGAATGGGCTTTGAAACCCTCCATGTCTCATTTGGCCCTAGAGCTGCATCTGGGGTAGGCCCAGAGCTGTGTAACTCTCAGCATGGTATTTGTGTGTCAACAGACTTCTCCGTGCACTTCTGTGCTGGGCTCAAAGTTGTCTTCTGTTGCATGTTTTACCTTCACTTCTGGCTTCCATGGCACTTTTGCCAGGTCTTCCACATAAATCACAAGATAACACACAGTTGACTGCTTTTGGCCAAGCAGCAAAATTGCCCTTTTTTTTTGGTTCTTGGCTTGTTTTTAAATAGATTGGCAAGTGGGAGGAAACCGATTTACGGGTTGTCTGAACTGTGCCTTAAAGAAAGCTATAGTTCTCCTAGAATCTATAGCAGTTGTTTAGATTCTTGTTTCTTTCTCTCCACACACATATGTACGATTTGAACAAGCTTTATGTAGCACGACATGGAAATTTTCACTTGTAGGTGTCTAGGTGAATGGATGCCCTGCATCCCACCTGAAGAAGCCAGAACAAGGATGGCATGTTGTAGAAGTCCCATCTCCATCCTTTAAGGCCCAGCATCACGTGTAGGTTTGGTGCTAATTCTCGGCACACAGTTGAATGTCATTCTACAAGTAGGCTGTGCTTTCTGAGCCTGGAGTGCTTCCATGTCTTCACAAGCAAATCGTCTCCATATACCCATGTATTAATTCTCTACAGTTTGGTATAACTGAACTTAGCAGCTGCAACTCTTTGCACCGGAGAAAATTATATGCAGGCTCAGTCGCTGCAGAACCACCCCCCCGGCTAAAGGAGCAGCACAGAAGTTGGCATGGTCAGTTGGTCAATGGAAACCAGAGGAGGCAAAGCTCAGGAGTGGATGGGAGTTTAGCTTACAAATAGGTAGCCCCGAATATTGTGCAGGGCAGCTGTTGTGTTTCTTCTCAAGCTCTGACCAAAAGTGAAGTGGGTCACAGCTGCTTTTTCCCCATTTGTGACTATTAGTCCCCAGACACAGTTAGGTTACCAAGGCAGCTGAGGGACTGCATGCTCTTAATGCACCTTCTGGCTCACGTGTAGACCTGCTCTGCTCTCAAGCATCAGTAAAACATGTATGAAAGAAATGGTGGCCCTTTTCCCCAAAGAACAAGAGGCCTGTCACTGGCAGTTTTGTTCTGGCAAAGGCGCTTCCATGAGGCATGAGGAGGAATCTCTCCTGGTGGGCAATAAAGAACCTCCAGCTGTGTGGTTTCCAGGCCTGGGTGCAGCTGGCTTTTTAAATGAACCAGTAACTTGTGGTGTTTCTTTGGACTGCCTTGAGGCTGTTCCAGTGCCAGCAAAGCATGCTGTTCCCTTTGCCGGGCTTCTTTGCTAAGTGTTGTGTTCTCCACTCAAGGCTTTGGTCTTCTGCAGGCTGGCAGACAGAAGTGTGACTAGGAAGCCTCTGAGGGTGCAAAAAAAAAAACAACCCCAAAACTGGTTAGCCTACAGGCTAGCTTTTATGAACAGATACTTTGTTTACCCAGTTGCCTCCAGCTCCTCCCCATTTTAATTTGCTTTTATTTTTGATGCACTGAACCTTGATTCTGAATCCCCCTTCAAGAAGGCAAGCATGAGCCACCATGCTACTTGCTTCCCTGCTGCAGGGTAAACATGGGAGGGATTACATGGGGAAGTGGGGCGAGAACAGTCTTGCTGAAGGAAATGTTTATGTACATTAATTGCACAATGTATTGTTATTAGGCTATGTATCATTTTGTGTTGACTTCTCTGCTTTCATTGTCTCTATTACCAATACAGCCCCTTTAGTTGACAACAGTGCTTGTTTACTTTGCTTCCCACAAAATCCTGGCCAGCAGTGTGTTGGCGTGGCGACAGAGAAATGCCTTGCACAGTTAAATTTTCAAGACAGTCCCCTTTTAAAGGCTTTCCTGGCAAGCCAGAGCATGCTCTGGGCTACCTAGTGTATATTACTGGCTCAGAAAGGGGCCTACAAGGTATGGTCTCCAGCACTTCTCTGCAGCATGCTAGGCTGTGTTTACACACAAAGGAAGCACTCAAGTAGATTCCAGGCCACAACAGACCAATAACCCACTGCTGACACCTTGCTGACCAGGGATGTTAAGTGCCTAACCCACTTGGGGCTTACCATGGTGCAATGTGTGCCAGCAAGGGGCTGGTAGGATGAGAATAAAGCAGTGGCTGAGAGGCATGTTACAAAACAGGCAGAAAAAACAGGAAGTCACACACAGTCAAATTATTTTATTTAAAGCCCTGCAGAAGCACTTCATCCCTGGGAGTTGGTAATAAATTCTCTTCTGCAGTGTTGATTCTCAGAGGCACAAAATGGCTACCGAGCTCTGATGCACTGAAGATGTAGGGTAGACCTTCTGAAAGCCCAAGCACCCAGATCTCAAGTTGGATGCCACCTGCTTGTGGAAAAACAGATACCTACCTCCCATCTGTTTCTGTGGGGGTAGGATTCCTTTGGTCCTGCAGGTCAGTGTGGAGGAGGAAACATCTTTGTTTAGCTTTGCTCTGGGGACCTGTGGAGTCTTTAGGTCACAATCCCCAAGTTACCCTTTGATTCAAAGAGCTTGGTGTCCCCTCAACTTATGGCTGAGTCACAACAACCAAAAAGGGGGTGTGTATTCTGACTGGGCTGGGCAGAGAACGGTTCTCTGCAACCACAGAAGTCCTTGAACTTCAAAAGGGAGAACGTATTGCCTTCCTGCATCAGGCTGGATGGTCCTGACAGCATATTGGGTAAGACAGCACCTCCTTGAGCTCTGCTTGACCCGATTTCCAATGGCAAGTGTGCTGTGATGTCTGGTTTGTCTCCTGTCCCCCTCAATTCTCAGAGAAAAAGCTTCCCTACAAGGCTTGGAGAGGATAAACAAGAACAGCAATTTGAAATGCTGATCCTCACGCTTAGGGGAGGCACACTGGTGAGAGGAGGAAGAGCTCCTTGCAGTAGAGTCATTTGGTCAGCAGGGAGAATTCTTCAGTGCAATCACATCGTCCAGCAGGCGTAAATAAGAGCAATCAGCAACCCCATGGCCACAGCAAGGGCAGCATTCTTGCGATTTTCCTTACGAAGCACACTCAGTTCTTTCTCTGGGAAACAAACATAAGCCTTGCCTGTGAACATTCTCTGTGTTGCAGCTGTATTTCCTTTCAAAACTGTCTTAAAAGCACAGTGCTACCTTGGCCACTGGCAGCTCTCTTGGGACCAGTATGCAAAGGTGCTAATCATAAGATGTGCTGAACAGGAAGTAAACTAGCAGGAACCCTTTCATTGCTGACTCTCATCATGTCAATCTCAGTAGCTGTGCTTGGGAATACTTCAATGCCAGGCCAGTTCCCTACTAAGGACAGAATGGGTCATTAGAATATCTGCTTGTTACCTAAGAGAATAAAGAAGACAGGGTGGAGAGCTATCTCTACTATCTGCTAGACATAACAGCCTGGTACCTTTTCCTAGTGCTTAAATTTACTTAAATACAACTGTGGCCACCATTGTTGCAGAATCTGGGTTTCCTTGTGTCCCAGAAGGATGAGTGTGGAACAGGTCTGAGCCTGGACACTCATTCTGTTGGGGTCTGTACCTTTTTAGAGATAGGTCACTTTCCCTGGCCCTGGTTTACAAAAGAAGAAACACAGATGCAGAGGGAGGAAGGAAGTGGCTACTAAGAGTATGGACTCCTACTGATCTCCATTTCTGTTCCATTCCCTTTACCAAAGACGAGAACCCCATTCTCACTGACTCTGTTCCACAAGACTTTGCTGGATGGTATAGGCAAGAAGTGAGGCCTACAGCATGACACACTGCATGACCGACCAGCAATAATTATTTTGCAGGGCAAGGTTGGGTGCAGACTGTTTCCAGCTGCAGTGACTGCGCAGGTTACTGCCTCCACAGCTTGCACTAGTACCCTCCAGCAGGAATGCCCTGGTGCTGCACGTTCCCAAACTGGTGCTGCTATCGAGACGGGCTTTTAGTTGTTCCTTCTGCCCCCATTCTTCGCGTGGTACAAACGTTCTCATGCAACCACAAAGCAAGCTGCTTGAATGTGCAAGGCTACAGAGGAGGTGGTAGGGGCAGGAAGTCACATAACCCCAAGCACAGCAGTGCCAGCTTGAACTGCTGAAGCAATGCCATCGTCAGCAACTGCAGTGCATGGCTTCCTGTGTCAGCTAGAATAAGCAGAGATTTAATCAGAGGCTATAGCAGTTATCTAAAAAGACTGTGTGCACTGTCTGTTCTGTTCCAGGAAGAGCAGCCATCACCATTAGGTGAGGCTGTTGCTGCTGTCTGAGCAGCCTGTCAGACTGCTCTGTTGATGCTAGCAGTGATGGCAGCGTCTTCTGCTGTCCCTAGTGGTAGGCCCTTAGGGAACAGCTTTGAATCTGTTCAAAATAACTATTGGTCTTCTGGAAGCAGTCCTTTAACGTGAGTTAGAATTATAAATTTGCTGGCCAGACCTTGGCTATCAACTCTCCAGGCCTAGAAGAACACTTCTGCTTCCTTCCCTTGTGTGAGATCTGGTGCTTGCACTGCTGTGGAGTGCTATCAAGCAGCCAACACTGATCAACACCAGGAGCCTGACGACATGCAAAGTTGCATCCCCAGCGGAATGGAAGTGCTGTCAAACGTGCAGTAGCTCAGAGGGACTCTCATTTTAACTGTCTACAGCAGGACTAGCAGCAAGGAAAGACTCTGGTTCTTTGGAATTGAAGGTAGCACATCAGTGTGAACCCCTATGCTTGTGTGCTGAATGGCCCCAGAAACAGATGCAGTGACAACCTTCCCCAAGGAAAGTATACTTTGCTACACTCCAGACAACACTTGCAAGTTTGCCTAGCAAGCCTCTATTAAAAAAGAAAAAAAAGAGGGGAGAATGTTCAAAGCACTTTAAGTCAATCTGTTGGCTAAGATTATCTAAAGACTGGTAATTTGAGGTATGTGAAAGGGACATCTTTCACTCCTCATTAGCTAATGCTTATTTTTTTTCCCCTATGATAGCCTAGCTCAAGCGGGAGGGTCTAGACTCCTATGATAATATGCTGACCAGATTTCCCTCAGTCTAGTTCCCTTTGGTTGAGCCTAAATTCAAAGGCAGAAGTCAGAGGTGGCAGGAGCTTGAAGACAAAGTTAAGCTGCAGCACTGATCCCATCCAGCCCAGAGGGACCATTTTTAATGAAGCTCTTACCGTAGTTGTCAGCTTTGGTCATTAGTAAGTTTCTCTCTCTCTCCAGTGACTTTCTGTAATGAGAAGAGGAGTTCATTACCTGCGAGGCACAACACAGCCTATTTCTTTGCTTATATGATGGAAGAGAGACTGTCCCACTGCTGGGGATATCTGCTCACAGAACGAGCCCCTCACCCTTCACTGTGGAGAGGTGACAGTTTAGAAACCCCCAGCTGTGCAAGAGAAGAGATGCAACAGTTTTAGATTATTTTTTCCTTCCCCCAAACTGCTTCATATCTCTCTTTTCAGGATAGTGTCAGTGTACGCAGGCTAGAAAAGGGGCTGTGTGGCAGAGCACCCTGTATTCTATTCCCCCAGGTGGGGTAGGAAGTTCTGCCGCAGCTACGGGATGGGGCAGGGTCCCTACAAGCTCTCTGCAGGATCCTGCCCCTCCAGCACATCTGGCTCAGTGCTGGAATGCTAGTTCTCACTAACTGAAGGTGGGATCCCTCTGTCAGACGTATCCAAGCTACACAAATTGGTCAACTCAAGGAAACAAGCTGAATCCAAGCCCAGTAACAACCAGTTAAACAACCTGTTATTAGACTGAAGACTCAGGGTAATAACAATAAAGAGTAAGTCAGGCCAAGCCAGCCCTTGTCCTAAACTGCATAAGATGATTAATTAAGATACAGTTCAAAATATAAAAGCAAAACAAATTGCCTGCAAGCAGCATTGTTTCCTTTATGGCAGTGAGGGCACGGTCACTGCTTTTAGACTGTGTGCATATAAATAAACATGCACTAACAAATTATCTCCTGGTTCAGAGCAGACAGAAAAGGCAGTAAGTGTAACAGAGTTTGTTGTTCCCCTTGGGGCAGAGCAAGAACCTGTAGGAGGAAAGAGATCCAAATCTATGTGTACAGCTAGTTAAGTAAGGGATGGCAAGAAAGCAAGCTACGTCAGAGGAGCAGGAGAGGAAAGGGCTCTTAAAGGCAACTGGGGAGAGGCAATGTGGAGTGCAGCCAGGAAGAAGTGAGAAGACAGATTTACCAACATGACTGAGCTGCTACTTAGAAACTCGCCTTGTGAAGAGAGTCAAGGGAAGAGGCTTTGAGAATGAGACATGAAGAAACCATGACAACTGAACTTCAAAATGGGAAAGCAGAGCTCTCCTTTTGTGTACTACTCACTGAATCAATAATTTTGATCATAGTACATTCCTCCAGGGTTTTTGGAATGGTCTGGATTTGGACAACAGAACTTCTATCTCCATACAAGTTGTAAAATTCAGAAAAGGCTCCAGGAGTCCCTAATCTTAATTCTTTGTTCTAGGCCCTGTATTTCAGAGAGAAATCAGACAGATATATTTCATCCTGTTAAGGTACCACAACTGTAGGTTTGGTTGTTGGACACCTCAGTAGCAGATAAAGAATACAGACAGTAAACACAAGAATAATAATATAGGCCTAGATGAAGGACTGGTGAGATGAGGAGCTAGAGAGATGAGGGACAGGAGGAGACAGGACCCTGTCCAAATATGGGTGGGGATATAAAACCTCAGTAAAGGAGAAGGAAAGAGAGAGAGGCTGGCTCAAGGGATGGCAGACAGAGCAAAATAACTGAGTGGAAAGGAGGAACAAAGAAGATAACCTGAGGCTGGTAAATATCGGTCTGAAGATGCCACCACTGCTAGGATCACTTCTAACTGGGTTCTGTAGGACAGTACTGTAAAGCAGACACCGGGACCAACAGGGCTGCTGCCTGGGCCTACAATTGAGCTTCCTAGCCCTTTTGCTAGGGGCAGAGCAGTAAGACGCTGGTGACTGGAAGAATGCCCTCAAGCAGCCAGATCTGAGAATCAACTGGGAGATCTAGGATCTCTTGCTTCACACTCTAGAGAAATAGCAGGTTCTGTCTGTGACTGCTACAAAATCCAGGTCAAAGTACTTGCTTGAGTCTCAGATCTAGAAGCGTACAGTTGCTGCTTCTATGTCAGCAACAGATTTCAGCGGAATCTTCCCTCTTTCTTTCCTAAGGAAAGCCAGTGTGTCGCTGCATTCCTACGCATTTGCCACACAGGCACAGATAGAGTCACTTCCCTCAGCCCCTTTCCCAGTTGCATCCCAGCCTGGTTTGGCCCTCAGTAGTAGCTGCTGCACATCTCCCCTGACTGAACTTGGGCAGCTTCAGCAAGGCTTGAGTAGCAGCGTGCAGTGAACCTTTGCCAGACTTACAGAGCTGTTTCCTAGCAGGCCAGGAGCCAGCCCTGCAAATGAACTGGCAAGTTTTGGGCACTGCTTGGCTGGTTGCAGTGCAGGTTGGAGACTGAGGCTGTGGATAAGATAAAACTTTCTCCATATATCACTGAACTTCTCACCTTGGCACATTCCCAAGAAAGCTCCAAGCTAGGGAAAGAGAGTCTTGTCATGGGAAACCACACTGAGCAACGAGGCTGGTGAAGGGTCTAGAGAACAAGTCTTATGAGGGGCGGCTGAGGGAACTGGGATTGTTTAGTCTGGAGAAGAGGAGGCTGAGGGGAGACCTTATCGCTATCTACAACTACCTGAAAGGAAGTTGTAGTAAGGCGAGTGTTGGTCTCTTCTCCCAACTAACTAGCGATAGGACGAGAGGACATGGATTCAAGTTGCATCAGGGGAGGTTCAGATTGGATATTAGGAAAAATTTCTCTACTAAAAGAGTTGTGAAGCATTGGAACAGGCGGCCCAGGGAAGTGGTGGAGTCACTGTCCCTGGAGATGTTCAAAAAATGTGCAGATGTGGCACTTCAGGACATGGTTTAGCAGGCAAGGTGGTGATGGGTTGACGGTTGGGCTTGATGATCTTCAAGGTCTTTTCCAACCTTAATGATTCCATGATTCCCATCCCTCCAAGAGCCCCTGCTCAGTACTACAGCAGGATGACAGCTAGCTAAAGTGCACAGCCACAGCTGTGAACAGAGGCAGTCATCAATACCTTCCTTCAGGGCTGAGCTTCTCCCTGCGCAGTTTAAGATCCACCTCCTCCATGCTCTGTCTGCAGCGCGCCAGCTTCTCCTCCAGTCCATCAATCTGAAAAACATCACACCAGTCACCATTACTCCCTCTCCCAGCTAAAACGGATCCATCCCCACTCAGACGGGAAGGGTGGCAGCTCAGCCACTCCACCTCCTTCCTCCCCAAATCAAGGGAGGAACAGTCCCAGCTCTGTGTTGAGGTCGCAGCACAGACAGCCCATCGCCTCCCAGATCAGCCTGTATTGTACCCCAGGCAATTGTGACATTGTAATCCCAGACACAGCCAAGCCAGCTCTAACACCCCCACTCGTGTGGCTGGCCAGCACATTTTTTCTAAGATCTGGTCCTGTTCTAGCCTGTTCTAGTTTCTTTGCATGTGGGCCCACAAGCAAAGATGTGATCTAAGGCATCTTTATGCAATTAGAAGAGGATAAAATGAGAGAGAGTGGCCTTGGCCAAAACCTGAGGGACAAAGTCTTGATTTAGTCCTGTGAACAGATGCAGTACTTCATGGGACATGACTGCAAAGCGCCCTCAGTTGCCTGCTTGGGTGAAGAGGGGACAAAGGGGAAACACTGGTACCTACTGCCTCATTTACCCAACTAAATCTACAACAGCAACAGCAGTCTGCACAGTATGCTCAAAAGAGCATTCACCACCACCTCCACCCTGCTTGCGTGCCTTCAACCTGCACCTAGTTCTGGCAGCAACATGTTCCCATGCAGAAAAACACTGGTCATCTCTTTGTGTCTCCTCGTCAGGTTTCCTAACAGCTGCCCTCTGTGTCTTCCTGTAGAGGGGAGTAACTCTGGGTAAGTACAAGAGGATCTACTTGCACGCAAACAGATTTCCCAGGAAGGAATCCTACCACAGACGACAGTTCTCCTGGGAATCATTCCTCTTCTCTACCTGCAACCAGAGTGTAGACATCTTTAGGAAAACTTTGTCTTTCAGGCTTGCTTCCAGCAGGGAATCAGTGGGACTAATCAGATATTACGAACACAACATCCTCGCCCCCCAAAAAATGGCCTTGGTGCCCTGAGGTAGCAATGACCTCTCTTTTTAGCTTAGTGCAACACTCTTGCTGTGTATGATTCTCCAAGCAAGACCAAGGCTGGCTAGATTGCTGGCAGCATGGCCCCTCCATAGTGGCAGCCTTCACAAACCAGAAGCAAAGAAGCAGCACAGTCCCAGGTAAAGTGCCAAGGTGGAAAGAGACACCAGCTGCCTGGACACCAGCGTCAGAGGTGATCCAGAGCACAAAGGCTCCCATAAACAGTGATATGGGAAACAAAATCAAAGGTAGTGATCCCTAATTATTGCTGCTTTGGGGATCAGCTCCGTCCTGAGCTCATTAGCAGTCTCACACCTTCTGCTCAGGAAAGCAGGCAAGCATTATAAAGATGCAGGATGGGAGAAGAGGCTTGCTGTAAAGGGGAGAACAAAGCAGACTGCAAAGCAGCCAGTCAGCTGAACAGTCTCACTGCAAGGAGCACAGTAGAGCTGGGGAGGGGGCCACATATAACAAAGGCTCAAATCTTTGCATCTTACCAGATAGCAGTTTCAAAGTCCCCTGTTGTTAGGCAACTCTGCTGGGGCTGTTGAGACGCCAAGCTCCCCAGAGGCACCTGCACAGCTTCCCCTGAGCCCAAGGTGAGCACCAAGGCACATCACCTGATCCCAGAGCACAGGGAATGGCGCTTCTGCATTCGGCAATGCTTGGATTTGTCTGGACAGAGACACAGGTATTTTTGAAGTATGTTAGCTGAAAATGCATTTGGTCAGGGCAAAGATAATTGCCCTCCTCCATATCCAGCTGTGCCAGTTAAGAATGTTAACTCCAGCTGCTCATCACTATTGGTCATCCACTACAGCTCAGTCAACAGGATGCATTACCCCAGCCTGCTTCAGGGCCAGCCAAGGGCTTCAGCCAAGTCAGCTCTGACCACCCTTATAAGCAAGTTAATTTAATGGCAGCGTGCAGCAGAGTGGAGGTGGGGTGTCCATCCAGTCCAATTCAAGAATGGCCATCTCCCTCACCAGTTCCTACTGTTTGCAAATGACTGTGTCTCTGTTCCCTTATCGGTCGGAAACCCTCATATACACACACGGCAAGAGGCACTTCAGCATGTGTCACACAGCTCCTCCTTAGCCAGTAAACTTATTACAGTGCACCATGCTTTCTCTGGAAACACGTTTAAAAATCATGTTAAATAATACAACTTAATAAGAGCTTTGGTTAGTCAGCTGCCAACCCCACTACTGTATTATCCACGTCACTGCACTTCCTATCTTCTCCCCCAGAACTGCTCCTCCTGCTAAGTTTGCAGTTGCTCTCACTAGTACATTCTCTGCCCACACTTCTGTCTTTTCATGAGGCATAACAGGAGGATATTCTGCCCAACTCTGCCAGTGCTTTTATTTCTGCTGACTAAAAATCTCCAGATTCCACATAATACTTTAAAAGTTGCAACTGGTTTTACTGCTCTTAAATCAAAACCAAAGTTTGAGTCCCCTGCTGGAGAGCAATAATTTGCTAATAAACCACATGCTCTAGAACTGCACCATCAGCTTTGCTGAGCCGGGGCCACAAGGGACAGAAAATAACCAAAAAAAAAAAAGCAAGGAAGGAAGAAGAGATTGCTGAATGAACAAAATATTTTTCCTCCAGAATCGCACTATTTCTGTTTTTCAGGCTAGTCTGGGACATTAGGGATTGTAAGGAAGGATGAGAGTGACGATTCCCAGATGTTATTCATTCACCGTGCCTCAGTTTCCCTATTTGTAAATTAGGACAATACTATCTGGCTCATTTACACAAGAGGCCTCAGACACCGACCCAAACTACAGGCACAGCACTGTGCTGATGTCAGTGCTATTGCCTCACTTGGGATCTAGGTCTGTTCATGTAAGCTAGGAGTCTCTCAGCAGCTCAGCCATCCAAGTAACTCTTCACTGCAGGACAAAGGAAAAAGAGAAATAGAAAATAAGCACAGAGAGAAATCAGAGCAATGCCTGGGAATTACTGATTACTCTCTGGGCTGCTGAGCTAACTCCCAGGGGGGCCGTAGCCTGTAAAGCTGTAGCACAATAGAACCTGTAGAGCTTTGGCATAATTCCCTGTAGCAGCTCTCTAGGAGAGCAATCCTAGAAGCAGGTGCATACCTGAGCATGTTGTGGATAGAGAGCTCTCCTTCCTACTGACTGACACATGAGAAGGTTAGTTGGGATATGTACCTGAGCCTACTGGAGGCCCGTATGAAAAAGAGATCCAAGCTCACATAGCTGAACCATCACTGCACTGCCACTAAAAAGATACGCCAGTCTGAAATCTCAGCACAGTGGCTTTTACATTGCAAAGACAAATCCTTGCTCCTCCTGACTCTCCTCTCCCTGAAGGGGATCCTCTGGGACAGAGCTGAAGTGCAGCATGCAGAAAGCTCACACGACAACTCCTCAGGTTCACAGGGCCTGTAGCAGGGACACAGGACTTCACTTACAGCAACATCTTCAAGTAGTGTCAGTTAAAAGGGGCAAGTGAAACAGGTGCTTCACATCCAGGCAGCAGCTTGGGGCACACAGAGCTGCCCTTCTGCTCCCCAGGAGCCACTCCTGAAAGTAAAGTCCCAGCAGCTTTGGACACACACAGGGATGTAAGACCAGATGCCTCTTTTGCTCCACAAGGTATGACAAGGCATTGAGCCATTTTTGTTGAATTCTGGCAACACTTCGCTTGCAATCTGGAGACCTTTTTAAACCAGAGAGACCTGGAGTGGATTTCAATCCCAACTGACTTACATGCTTATTACAAATCTCGTTTGTTGGGACCATCTTGGGCAGGGAGCCAAAAATGGCTCACATAAAGGCAGAGACAAAGAGAGAAGAGAGAAAGAAGCAGCTTTGCTTACAGAGTTGAGCTGGATCCCTTTTAATACATTTTGTAATGAATTAATAAAAGCTCTCTTTCCAGCAGAAAGGCTAAAAGCGCTTTTCAAGAACTGGCATCCACCCTCTGCTTTTATGAATTCCCTAATTAAGATACTGGCAAAGAGCCATATCACACATACGTCGACATCCAACAGCGTTAGGTAATGAGGTTTTCGTCTTCTGACCCTCATAAAACAGATCAAAGCCAACTGAAGAGGTGGGGGCAAAGAAAAAAAAAAACACCTTCCCCAAGCAGTCTTCTCATGCCTTGTCACCTGCCAGCACACTTGAGCAGTTCTTTTCACAGAAGAATTAGTGGTTCCTGCATCCACAAATTTGGCTGGATTATTAAAATCAGTCCAGCAGAGACAAGTTTCGTTTAAATTCAAATGTTAACTCACAGTTTATGGACACACTTTCATTTTCACCACGCTCTTGGAATCATTTTGCATGCTGGCAAATCATTTCGCAGATGCTGTGCCCACAGTGTACCTGGAAATATTTACCAGGCAAGTGACGACACAACAGAGGATGATCCACCAGCAAAGTCTAATATAAGTCCTGCAGATCAACCCTCTGATTTGGTAAAGCAGAAAGGGCTGGATCCTACCTGCAACTCCTCCTTCAGCCTTGCAGCGGCCATCCAGTTAGCCCTCCCATGCTCCCTCAGCTCAGACCAGCTGTTTTGCAGCACAGCACACAGATGTGACCACATGGCACCACCCACAGCTTTTTGAAAAATCGTCTAACAGCTTTACTGAGTAAAAGTTATGTTGGCCTCTTCCCTATCCTTTGTGCTCTTGCACAGACACTGACCCAGCCACTGCCTTGTCAGAAGCAGCAACACATGTAACAATACTTTCTCCAATGACACGCTCAATGTTTTGCAGCTCAGACGCTGCCTAACCACAGGGTGTTGTTCTCTTATGCGCTTAACAGTCCCATTTTTTTGCTTCCGTGAATTTTTGTTTAGCTGCTGTCCGAGCCCAAAGTATATTTTTAAGGGCTACAACATCCTCTGGCAAGGAGTTTCACACAGCACAGCCACAAGTTATGGAAAGAACCAAGCCCTCCTGTTTGTTCTGAGCTTGTCAGCTGCTAGTTTCATTTGATAGCCCTGATTTTGTATTGATAGTGCACGTTCGTTCTTTGTTTAAAATCACAAATAGCATACAGAGGATACAGACCTATACTGGGTCCCCTCGCAGTCATGTTTTCAAGCTTAAAAGGACCTGGTATGCTTACTTGTTTCTTGCATAGAAGTTTCCCACACCTTTGATCATCCTTGTCACTCTCGTAAGCTCATTCCATTTTCACTATTTTGCTACAAAATGGACCAGTCTTCCCATTTTCTTCATGGGTTTCATCAAGAAAATTCTGTGCAGCTCAGTACTGACAAGGGGGCTGCCTGTCAAGAGACTACAGAGCTACACGAAAGAAGTGGCATGAGTTTAAACCACCACCACATTATGGAGACACATTTGTATCAGTTTAAACCAGGTCCTATCAATTACACCTGCAATTTGTAAGCACAGGCTAATCTGATATGTATCCATATAGAAAATTGCATTCATTGAGCATCATGACTTCAGTTAAACAAGCATAACTCTGCCTAGATTAGGGCTTCCAAACCTACCCATGAATCATGTCATATTAAGACTCATTTAGAAAGTTTTCTTTACAATCGTTAACAGCTCAGAAAGTAATAGTGAACCAAATGAAAGTTTAAATTATGAAATCAGTAACTTGGTTGTCACACATTTCTGACACCTGAAACACAGCCCTCCCCTCTTCTGTCTTAAAGAGATTTTGTTTTCTTCCTCCCTAGTTTCTATTCAGTACCTTTCTCATCACTGCAAGGGGGAAGGATTTTATCTTTTACTAGTATCTTTGCACTGAGAGGTTAAGTTTTCATCTATAACACACCGAAGAAGAGTAGTTCTACAATCCCCTTCAAAAGTAGCGTGTTCTGTCATGACAACTTCTAAAAAAAGAAAAGAAATAATCTAAAGATACCACAAGTCCCCAAACACTGTGCAAGAATTTGCTATCAGTCCCTTTTAATTCTGTGACCAGCAGGTCCCGGCCATGCTCACCCTTTTTACCACCTCTCTTTTTGTAAGGTAGATCCTACCTTCTCAACTCTCCTTTTCTGTCACATCTCAAACAACCACCACCAAAAATTCATTATTTCAACTCTCACTGCCAGGCCCACTGAAGAGAAGCTTGGACAGTCAGCACACTCCCCTCTAAACTCCCTTTGGTGGTTATATTTGGGTTAGAGTGCCCAGCAATGTCTATTTCTCTGACGAAAGCCTAATTAGATGAAACAGACCAGAAAACTACTATAAACTGAATTCTCATTCATATGACACAGTAGGATGCTCACCTTTACATTACCGGCTGATGAATCACATATGACAAGCCCCAAGCCCCTGGCCTTCCCACCCGAGCTATCTCGGTCTGCTGTGCATTTGCTCATCTGAAAGACTTCAGGACAGAGAGGTGACCAGTGGGATTCACTGGACCAGTTCTACCTCATTTCAGCCACTTGTTAGGAAGGTTCAGGCTTTTGCTGCCCTCAGAGTATTCACAACCCACCAATTTGAACTATGGACTCTCCACGCCCTCCTCCAAGTCAGTCCAGACAACACTGTTCAGTGCAGGAACCAGAATGAAGTATGCTTCAGAGAGACCTTAACTAACATGCCTCATTTTGGTAATACAAACATAAAGCTTAAACAAAGCTTATGAGCAGCCCTCTTGCCGCTCAGTGGACTACAAAACACCCCAGTGAAACAATAAAAAGGCAGCTTTACAAGGCACGCATACTCTTAAAAAAAAGTCTTTTCTTCTTGCTGCGACTCACAGGCACCTCACGTGCTGGTGTATCGCTGGGTCCCTCACAAACAGCAGCCTGTGCCCAGCACGCTGCTGGCTTCCACCGCCACAGGCAGGCCGGGCTGCGCACAGACTCGCTAGCTCGGGGCAAGGCCTTGCCGCAGCCCCTTCCGCAGGCCCGCGCGCTTACCGCCTCTCCCCGCACACACTCGAAGGCACAGCAGGAGCAAAGGTCAAAACACCATCGCTCTGTCGAAGGCCTGGGACGGAGGGCAGGGGACGGCCAGCATGGGCGCTCCCACCTCAGCCTCCTCTCCTACCATCGCGTGTTAAGATGGCGGCCAGACCCAGCACCAGCGCAGCACAGCCTGGTCGAAGCTCTGTCCCGGAGCCCCCACTGCCCCGGCCCTCCCCGACACCCGCCGCTCTCCAGGGAAACGCTGCTTCAGCGGTGACCGCCTCGCCCGGCCGTACCCGGACCGCCGCCGCCGCCCCTCCTCACCTCCCGGGCCACGCTGAGCCCCTCTCGCCTCCGGCCCATGGTCCCCG
>Ga0065711_1036924_pt1 | contig 20410 bp, 11 predicted proteins | sample Hoacrofraction12_FD_59098 | JGI IMG/M metagenome (GOLD analysis project Ga0065711, IMG submission 59098) | Hoatzin crop microbial communities from Cojedes, Venezuela - Epithelial fraction 12 v2 (version 2) | ecosystem: Host-associated > Birds > Digestive system > Esophagus > Crop | place...
CAGAGCGCCTTTCCTTGTTGGTTCCTCCACCACTTGCATCAGAAAGTTATCATCGATGCTCTGTAGGAACCTCCTGGATTGCGCCTGCCTAGCTGTATGGTCTTCCCAGCTGATGTCAGGGTGGTTGAAGACTAGATGACCCACAGAGGTCCCTTCCAACCCCTACCATTCTGTGATTCAGTGATTCTGTGATCCTATTACTACATGCCATTGCAACAAGTCCCTCTCCAGCTTTCTTGTAGGCCCCTTTTAGGTACTGGAAGGCTGCTATAAGGATGCCTTACTTCTAGGTCTGTCTACTCCAAAGCCGGCCGTACTTCAGATTTACCGCATGAATGTATTTAGACACAGGTGAATTGCAAAGATCACCAAGGTTTATATGGGAAGTACACTGAGAATCCAGAGCATCTGAGACCCCATTTCTTCCTGTCACTCAGAGGGGAGAAACAGATCATTCCTGCGGAGGTCCATGATGTTAAGAGTAGTATTTCTTTTTTATTAAGAGCTGAATAAAAATACCACTCCAAAGTTCCCGCACACCATTTGCTGGTTAAAATTCTTAACTAAATATAAGAAGGAAACACATCCTTCTTTGTCAGCTAGAATGAGAAGTAGTTTCCGGTAGGTGACAGATTACAAGAGCTGATCTAATTAGCCCAGCAATCAGGAAGTGTTTGTTACAGTAAGAAAATCTGATGATAAATCAGTAGAGTGTTTTCTGCCTGTCCCTCTTGGTACCACAATTTTGCTGCTGTCAGCCTTTCCTTCAAGAACTGAGCTCTGAGCTGCCCTGGAGAAAAGAGTTATGCCAATACTAATGAGAAAGGTGGGAATGTTTGGGACTAACTGGGGAATAATTCCTTTTTGTTTTGTTAACTTGTGAAATAATGGCAATAAAGATAATGTTAATGAGGTACAAATCTTCCAAGCCTTGGTCCTATTTGACCTTGGCTAATGAAGAGCAGAAAAATTCTCTTGAAAACAAGATATGGAGACTGCTGTGAGATAGTGACCACCTCAGTAGTTTAGCCTGAGTGGTCACACACTAGGATGCAAATAAAATGCAAAAGACAGACTAAGTATGAAATCTAAACAGAATTTTTTAAAGTTACTTATACATGAAAATATCAGAGACAGAAAACCAAAGCATTCAGATGAACCCAGCTGCACATCACTGTAAAGCTCAAAAATGCATCATTAAGGGGTGTACAAAATTAATTTCTGTTCTTGAGGATTCATGAACCACTTGGGATTAAGTTCTTTTCAGCTATCTAGGCACTTAAATCAGAAGAATAGGGAGAAGGTGTAAGACTGGGGTAAGACTGACACTGCCAGCAGATGCATCAGCTCTTTGAAGAGAATATCCCACTGATACCACTTACACTTGGGTAGTTTTTTTTTGCCCTAGTGTATGTTTCTCATGAGCATTTTCCTGTCAAACTCAGAATGATGTCTACATTGTGTTTACTGTAGTTCAAGGGAGTACGGAGAAAAGAAGAGGCTCAGTTCAAAAATTAAATTATTACTCTTTGGTCTTTGGCATAAAGTAGCAGAACTCTGTCCTACTAGAACTATGGTAGTGTTTTTGCCTCCATTTTTCTCTTTATGATCTCTGTCTTTATGACAAGGTAGAGAATTAATGTTGGAATCATGAGAGTGATATTGCACATTCTAATGATTCCTCCAAACAGAGGATGTTCTTCTGTTATACTGGTCAGATATACTGGCTTCATGATTGATTTGTCTGTGGCAGTTACAGAGAGGGACCAAAAGCATACAAAAATGCATTTTTCTGTTGTGCAATTTTTGGGCTATGTTGCTTTTGCTGTCATTTTGTCTAACGATGTAAGAAATGGAGCATGGACACATCAATGAGCTTTGCCTGTGCTCCAGGTTGCTGCGGTGGGATGCAGAAACCAGGTCCCTAAGGTGCCTTGCAGGAGATCACTCTCGATAGCTTCAGCTCCTTACCCATGAGTGCATAAGCTTTTCTGAACTTGGCATGACTGAGACTGGCTGCTTGTAAAGACAGGCCTAAAAGTTCATGTTTAGATGCCTTTTGTTTGTTTGCTGTGTAGAAATCCTTTATGATATTTGAAGAGAGGATGGATAACCACTTGCAGTGTGTCCTAGAGCTGGAGTTCCTGATTAAGCCTGACATTATATATGATTGTCACTGAAGTGAGAGACAGGAACAGTAAAGTGTGTTGATCAAATTTCCCTAAATTTTGTGGAATTTTCTGTAAACACAAGTGATTTTAGCATATACAGTTAGGATTTTTTTCCAACAGTTGTTAAAGAAAACATCTCTACCTTGAAGAACTATGCCTTTAAACCCATGGGGGAGACCATATCCACTGAAAATTTAAATAAGTTTAGTTCCAGATAAATAATGGCTTTAGCCTATGCTCAAAACATACTTAATTTCTGCTTCTTTTCTCAGAAGAGAAAGTTATCTAAGTAAAAGGGCAATTATAAGCAAAGAAAACTAGAAATCAAGTGCAAACTAATAATCTTAGCTTGCAGAGCTAACTAAGAAGTATGTGTTGATCAAAACTTTTTTCCCTTAATGTCCTTACTGTGGCTTTTAGCTCATTCTCTGTTACTGTGAGGGTTGACTATATCACCATTTAATAATATCAAATTGTAGAATAAGGAAGACGGAGATGCCAATTGACTTAAGAATTGTATATCAAGGGTAGAGGTTTCAAGATACCCTTCTATCCTGTTTTTCCCTTAGTAATTTTAGTCTCTCCAAAACCAGAAATTTCATTATGTATATTCTTTAGCAATGTTTAACTTCACAAAAAGATATATTACAAAAGGATTTTAATCCTTTGTATACGGATCATCACTTATCTTAGTGTTAAAAGGCAGAATTAGAGAAATGAAGAGAATCTTACAATTATTGCTTAATCATGACACAATTTGAAGAATGAATCTTGTGAGAGGAAATATTTTAAATCAGTGTGGCACTTGGTAATTGCTTTAAGTTACTTCATGCATTTTGATGTATAAAATTCTTCTTGAGGCACAACAGATGAAAAGAAATATTACATTAAAAATATTCAAGGAGCTTATTGTTTCATTAAATATTTACCAGCCATTCAAACTTTAGTGGATTTACTCCGCAACTGAACAGGAGACCTTAGGTTTTACATCTGTAAATCTTTGTGCTGGTGCCTACCAGAAGTGATTAAACCCAAGACAAGCCTTTGCCATGGTTGTAAGTTATTTAATAGATGAATTTTGAGTGCAAATGTTCTCCTGTAAGTTTTAACAGTTGATATAATGTAACTAGACCTGTTAGATAAAAATTAATAACTGAACACTTGAACTCAACAGAAATTGTGCATGCACTGTATTTACATCATAACAAAAATATGATAAATACATGTATGCAATCTATCACTGACTCTTCAACGTCACCTGCTCCTTATTGGAAAAGGAAGAAAATCAAAGAACACAGGAAAGGAACTGTTTTGTCCGAGGCACAATTTTTCAGATCGTGCTATCGTGAACTGGTGGAATTTCTTAAATTTTTGATTCAGAATATACTTTTCAATTGTAGTCAAAGATACCACATTTGCTTGCTTTAGAAGATCCTTGCATCTAATTTTTGTTTTTTTTTCTCACCTAGAGGCTCCAAGGACTAAAATCCCTTTGCAGATAATCTGCAAAAGGTGTTTCGGCTCAAGATATTCTTCTTGTGTACTGTTAGTCATATTATATTCATAGTACTGCATACACTATAAATGCACACAGGCACACACTTGTGTATGATGGGAGAGTTTCTGGGCTGTTAGGAGCTATGTAATTTGATTAAATGCAGCGCATCAACTGGACCATATTAGGCTCTAACTCAGGATTTTTCAATCTGTTTGTCATTTGCAGGAATGCTGCTTTTAATAACTATATTTTTATAAGCATTCTTTTCTTAATTTTCATTATTGGTGTTTGTTCTCAAACTCTGTAAGTCATATGCCATGGAAAAGTCATGCTGCTTTACTCACAAACCATAATAAAAGTCCTGCAGTAGGACATAATGTACCCTATTCTGTCAGTTTTCTGTCTTCCATCACTTGTTTTTTCCTTCTATTGCTAGACAGATTAATATAAAATACTTTAATGTGGAGTACTATATAAATATTTAAGATGATCTCCAGTTATATGAGGATTTCTTGTTTATACTTTTGGAGAATTGTTTGATATCAACTTGAGGTGACTATTCTTTATTGAAAAATAACTTTACTTTCCATAAAACCTGACATGATGAGGAGTGAATAGAGCTGACCAGAAAATAACACTTTTTCTTTGTGAAAAATTTAGAGGTTTATAAATTCCTTAGATACTTTTCTTTAGTCTTTTGCAGAGATTCAGAATGCCTGTCAAAGGAATTTTGGAGATGAAGTGGTCTATTTTTCTGAAAAAGTTACATTGGAAACTTTTAAGACAACTTCAGAAACAATTTCATTTAAAAAAATAAGTGGGAAGTTAGGGCTGCTTTTGGAGAAATGCAATGCTGGGACAATGAAAGAGTACTCAGTTCTGCCAGAGGGGAAAAGCACAGTCATTAGGCCAGCACTACTAGCCTTGTGGTGTTGGGGAAAGATATTCTTGGAAGTGCCCCATGCAGATGCAGATGTGTGTAGCAACCCCATTACCCGTGTAAATAACTCAGATTAAAAATTGACTACAGATGGACGGGAGAACAAAAATACACAGAAGGTATTAGAGTCCCCATGATATTATAATGAAAAATAAGTAGCTTTTGAGTGACTTGTTTGCAGGCTGGCTTGTCTTCAGTATCCCATCACATCCAGATGCAGAAATGATCTTGGTCTGGATCTGACCTTTTCTGTACTCCACATTGCAGGCAGTGGTTCCTGTTTCAGGGACAGACATAGGGAGTGTGTGTTTGTTATTCTGGTGTCTGCTCTGAAACATCCACAAGCCCTTCAGCTCTTCAGATAAAGCTAAAGGATCAGATGCACTGAGTACAACACAGTTTTTCCGAGGCTGTGCTTCCAAGTGTCCAGTAGGGATGCTGCTCTGCTCACACGTATTGTGGCTGGGATTCCTCTGACCCTATCTTGTCTTCCAAAAATCAGATATGCTGTCACCAGCTCATCTTCATAATTAGAAGAGAACAACTCACCCAACTTTTTCATGGGGTGATTCATCACAGCTGAAGACACATATCCAAAATATATGGACTGAGTCACTTTTTGAAGACACCTTTTCATTTTTCTTTTTTTTTTTGTTAATAATCAGAGTCTGGGGAAACAAACTCTGACCTAAACATCTTACTTTTCTGTCTTCTGAGTTGCCTTAAGGTGATTTTCATACTTTAGCTGGGACAGCTGGTGTCTGTCCTTGGCTTTTGTCCACAGAGTGCACTATGACTTCCTTTTATCGGCTGGTAAGCAGGAACAACAGTGGACTCAACCTGTTAACAGAGAAGAGCTTCCTGAGCTGTCCTTCTTCACTACAAGGGTTGGTACAGTTTGCACCTGGTGAGCTTTTCCCTGTTTGGTCTTGTTCCACCTTCAGTGAAAAGTGATCATCACTGAAATCCCACTAAGGTTCAGAAGTCCAGTGACGCAGAGGCAGAGCAGTACTAGGATATGATGCCTTCCAGCAAAGCCTTATGCTCCAGGGAATGTTTCTGTGAAATGAAATATTACTGTGAAAGGTTCTCTTTTTTCTTAATAAAGGATGGTAATGACAGCAGCACATTGCAGGCAGCAGCAGTGACTTTAGGGTCTGCAATACATCTTCTGTTATCCACAGCATTCAGCCATTTCTCCTTGGAAAAGGGGAAGATGCAGGGTGATGCTGTGGCACTTGGATGCAGCTCCGATGGCGTCCGATTGCCAACAGTGGGTCAGGCAACAAGAATGCCAGTGGGCTGAACAGTGCTACGGAGAAGTGCAGTTATCATAACTGTGTTCATAAATTTTTGGTTCACAGCTGCTCTAGAAGGCAGTGCATGGAAATGCAAATGTTGCGATAACAGTTCTGTCCAAGCTGATGAAATCTGCTTGATAAATTAGGTGAATTACAGGCTAGTCTTTATTGGCTTAAATAGTAAGATCCAGGATTTTTACTGTTCCCTCTTGTTTCAGCTCATTTTTCAGCATGTACCCTGTGATTTTATGTCAATAGTCTGTTTAAAATTTCTGGTTGACTTTTCACTCTTGGTTCATATTAGTCTTCTGAATTGCAGTGTGCAAGCTGTGATGATGGGGACATTCTTTTGGGGCAGGTTTGGAAGTGTAATCACATTTTCACCTCATCATGTGTTTGTATTCTCACTTTTGCAGCTTGCTGGCCCCTGGCAGTTGATTCATCATGCGTTCCTAAGCACAAACATGGACTGGGACATAGAAAGCAATAATAGAGTAGAATAAATCATATTACAGTCTCATGTCTGGGGGAAAAAATAATCAGAGAAGGCATGCCAGCTGTGAATGTAAATGTGTTGTATAGCTTCTGGTTTGTCAGCTCAATGGTGTAGTTGTGAATTTATGGAGGCTAGGTGATGAAAAATGCAAAGCTAGATGCTTTGGTCAGAATCAATACCAGTCCACAGAATGAACCAGGTTTAACTGGTTAAATACTCTGGTAAATCATTTGATATCTGAACTCTGAGAAATATTGTATGTATTGTTCACACTCAAACAATAATTACTGATCTAAACTGAAATATTAAACATGTGTCAGTTGCACTGGCACATGTTTAATATTTTTATAGCTAGTACAAGAAAAAATATGCTGTTAAAAATTAAATAATGTCAAGAAATGAGCGGGCAGTACTACCGCACTTATTTATTTAAGCATTCATTTGTTTGTGGGTTTTTTTTAAACGCAATTAGGTGCCTAATTGCGTGACAAGACCTACAGGATTTCTATGTGTGAATAACTGATTTATTGAAGAATGCACTTGTTCTAATGATTTGTAATACATCATCTGGAAATCTCACACGAAAATGAGTGTTCTATAAATGAGTATTATATTTCCAAATAGTCTTGAAATAGTATGTAACTGAAAAAATTATCATTCTTTTAAAATTTCCCAGCCCTCAATATAGAGGTGTCATAGATAGAATTTAGTACTAGACATAATACTAGTGCAGGTAGTATGGTTAACAAACTAATAGTTTGTTATCTATGTATCTAATGTTTTATGTGTCTAACATAGCACAAATAAATTCAGTGCGGTCTTTACAAGTAATATTTTTCTTAGGAAAAAAGTCATACTCTATTTCACTACCAAAATACATACAAAAAGCTGCAATTTTTTTTTTAATCTGTATTATTATATCATAGATGCACATTTGCTTTGCTTTGGAAGCACAAAAAGCAAAGGACTAGCTCTCCTCTCTCCACACAGACATATATTTCATGAAGGTTTGATAGCATTCTAAAATACCTAAATTATAAAGAACACAGACTACACAAAAAGAAAATCTTAATATAGTTTGTTGAGATGATAATGCTCTCTGTTCAAGTAAGTAAACATAACTAAAGGCTAGAATTATGCAGAACTGAGAGTAGCCCTATTAGGAGTATTAAACCCTTTTTTTCAACTGTAGGTTTGTGTTTTCTGTTTAGTTAGTGATTTCTTCGTGAATCTGAGTGTCCAAAAGTCCTTATGCAGCAGATGGAGAACACAACTGTCAACATGATATGCTAATAAGACATACAAGCAAGACATGGGCATGCTGGACAGAGCAGTGAAGGGCCCAGTGAAGGGCCATAAAGAAGACTAAGTTGAGCCTCTGACAAAGGAGGAGGGACTAAGAAATCAGGGGTGGTTCAGCCTGGAGGAAACAAAGCTCAGAGGAGCTTATCAATGCATGTAAGTATCTGATGATGGGCAGTGAAGACAGACATCTTTTCAGTGGTGTCCAGTGACAGGACCTGAGGTGATGGGCATGAACAGAAACATAGGAGGCTCCATCTGAACATTAGAAAACAGTTTTTAATTACGAGTGTGACAGAGCACTGGTACAGGTTGCCCAGAGAGGTTGTGGAGTCTCTCATCCTCATCCTTGCAGATATTAAAAAATATTTGGGCATGGTCTTGGGCAACTGGCTCTGGCTGATTCTGCTGTGAGAATGGGACTGGTCTTCATGATCTACAGAGGTCCTTGCCAACATCAGACTTTTCTCTGATCCCGTGATTTGTCCAGCTTTTCCACTTCTCATTTTCTCCCAAGTGCGCTTGCATAACACTCTTGATTTCTCTATCCTTTCTTTATTATTTCTTCACATGATTACTTGCAGTACATAGATGAATTAATACATTTCTCAGGATTATACATAGGTTTAGGATCTTCTGATGTCTCTTTCACTCTGTGCAATAAGATAAATTTTGTCTTCTAGATGCTTTTTATAATTTGTTAATCTCAGTCATTTTTGCACTTCAAATGGATTTTATTTTACTTTTCCCAAATAATGGAACAGATGCCAGAAACTACAGGGTAGGGTCTTATACAACATTGATTTTGGGGAATCCGAAATTAGTGGAACACAAATCCTGTTTATCTTAATACCCTTGAAGACATTTACATTTATCTTTGGAAGAATTAGCAATTTTTATTGTTTCAGTATTTTGTCATACTGACTCTGAAAATGTCATATGCAGATTTTGACAATCATTCCAAATAATTCACCTGTTCCTGCTCTGAGCAACAGCTGTGTCGTCTAGTATGTTTTAGAAGCAAAAATCTACAACCAGTAACTTGATATTATGGATAAATCTAAACCTAAGCACCCACCCAGCTTAAAAAGAAACTTCATCATCCACCAGAGTCTGTATCAAAGGTTTTTGAATTTTAGTAAGACAGCATTTGGTCATGTCACTTTCTCCTTTCACTTCAAAGACAGATTCTCCTGTTTGCACCCCTTCCCTCTTTCACACCAGAAAATATGTTAGCCATTCCTTTAGTTTGTTTCTACCTTTTATAAAATCTGTACTTTTTTCTACATATTTTCTTCTTATAGTCTGAGATGAAGATTTTTGTTGTTCAGAGGTTTTTTAAAATTATTTTCAGAATGTGACTATTTATTTGAACAAAAAGTTTTTATGTTTATATTCTCCTTGTATAAATTCTTTGTGGCAAAATAAAGAGGTGTAGAGAGAAAAGGCAATGAACAAAATCACTTTATGCTCTCTTTCCCAAGAGAGGCAAAAGCTTACAAATAAAAAGAGGACCAACAACTGCATACAAGTTTCCTCTGGGCCTCCTAAGTAACTGCTCTTGGCCATGGTCAGAAGCCTGTGGGGATAAACCTTTCTAGACAAGAGAGCAACTCTTTTGTGTAAACTATTTGTTTCCTCAAAAAAATCTCCAAAGACAAACTCAAGCCCACAGTTCCTTTTATAATCCTCTGTGATCACAGGTAGATTCTCTTGAACCGAAGAACTGCTTGAAACCTCTGAACTCCTTGAAACCTCTGGGATTGGAGATGAGGTAAATGATTGTTTAGCAAAAGCTCTGACAAAAATCTTTCATTCAGAAAATGAAAATTTAGTGGAATCTATGCATATGGCACCAGAAAATATGCCATTTTGGTTAAACAGCAAGCCTGGCCCTTAAAAATACATTCAAAGATATGAAATATGAAGGAATCTGTAACGGCAACAAGGTAGGAAAAGGGATACAGCAGTAAAAATGTCTTCAATGGGGGGTTGACCAAAGCGGCAGGAGATAGTAGGGAAGCTATGTTGGAGTTTCCCTTTTTCTGTTGCTGGGATAAGGGACAGGGTTGCCAGGGCAGAGGACTGTGTCTAGGTTAGCAGTGCAAAGTTTGTATGACTCTCCGTTTTATTTAGGATACTTTCCTTATTCTGTTCAAGTCTCATCTGTGAAAAATTGGAAAGAAAGGTAAAGCTAAATGTTTTTTAAAGCAAATGCGTTTTAAATTTCAGACTGGAACTTGTGTGATGTTCATGTTAATACAACATCTTACTGTCAGATTTGGTCTCAGACTTTGCGAACATTTACTTAAATTTTGCGATAAGCTTCTTTTGCGAAATTGACTGACCCCTCTGTTTGAACCCATTAGCTCAGAAATCAAAATGTCTGCTCTATGATTTCACAATCTATATGCAAAAAGAGCATGAATGGAAGTTATAAATACCCATTTGGTTTCCTGGCTGGTGGTACGTTCCTTCAGGCTCTGCTGGTTTAATCAATGGATGAAATAGATTACATTTGTTTATGGTGGTGATAGCCTGACAAATGTATTGACTTCAGTTGGAAAGAAGCATATATATTTAGAAAAAGAAATACCCAGCAATATTTAGAGAAGGAACGGTTAATCTACCTACATTAGAAAAGTAGCAATGTGATTCTGAAGGAGAGCGCTTTGAAATTGCCATGCAAATTTTCTACATGTTACTTAATGTGCAACAAAAAATAATTTAGTCATGTTTTCAGTAGTAATAAACAAAACATACTCATAATAATGGCTTGCTTGAGTATTGAAAGAATTGTTTTGAAGGGTTTGCTCTTCTTTACCAAATTCCTTAGACATGGCTAAATACAGAAACTTGGTTTTTTGTATTATTTATCATCTGCTGATGAAGCATGATGGGTTTTCTGATTTACTTGTCAAGCAGTTAGCCAAAAATCTGCATTATTTGTGGCTGCTCCAGTTGGGGAGCTAAATCAATAATCAAGTTATTTCTGTTTCAGGAAATAGAGCCAAAACATTTTTTTTCAGTCTGGTTCAGGTGCCTTTGAAACTGATGCTGTTTTCATTAGGATTCAAGCCAATAATATTACTTTTTCAGCCAGTCCATCAGTCTAGAACTGATTTCATAATGGAAATTACAGTAGTTTTATTTCAAAAGGGTGGTGTGGTATGGTCAGGCATGCTGCTCAGGCTTCAGGCAAGGAGGGGTTCCTCACCCCTGCTGAGAAATGGGCAACGTTGCTCACCAATGGAGAATCACAGCCTCCTTGAAGCACCCTGAGGTTGGCATACAGTCTTGTGACACCTGAAGGAAAACATAGTACAAAGTTGCATTTGGAATAAGCGTAGCTCCACAGTTCTGGGGAACAGGATTAAAAACTTCTTAAGACTTTTCTGCCTGTTGATTGCGCTAGATTCACCCCTACATACACACATGCACAGAGAGACAGCAATGCATGCATGCACTCATATTCAGGCAGGGAGGCTAAGCCGTGTGAGATTGCTGGGGGCTACCAGAGTAAGGAGAGGGCTTGATTTTGTGTTAACAGCTAGATATGAATGTACTCTGTAGGAGAACAGGAATCAAAGATTACTCATGTTAGAAGCAGTCAAAACTCACTTTAAATACCCCCAAATATCTCTGACCTCTTTGCTAATGTTTGCAGAACTGTATGAACAGCAAAAATAGTGCAGAGGTGTTGGCTTTTGTCAGATATTTTTGATTACGCATGTGGTGAGAGACAAAGATTAGGGGAGTGAGATCCCAAGGGGTACAGACAGGCTTAGAGCTGAAGACATCCCTCTGCAAAGATGTCAGGGCTTGATCAATCCACCCTTCTGAACTGCAAACCAGATTATTCTGGGAGGATGGGAGTGTTCAACAAAGTCTTCAGAGTAACACTTGGAACTTGGTTCAGTTCCAGCTTGAGATAAAATATGGCTTTGAATGGCACGATAAGTCTGAGTCTACTTTATATCCTTGTTTTGTTTTTCCAAAGGGTATACAAATTTCATTTTTAATGAAAATGGGAGAAACGAGTCCTTGTCTCTGCTCACAGTTTCAAGTCTGTTTTTTCTTATTATTCTCTGACAGCATTTATTTCTCTTTAAGCTTCTTTCTTAGGGGTCCATGTTACTAACCCATGCCTACTTCTTCGCAGAGTATTTTCCTTTATTTATTTTTTTTAGTAAAATTCTTCCAAAGCCACCAGCACATTAAAAAAAAAAAAAGCTGGTGGAAAGCCTTCTCTCCTCATGGTCTTTTTTTTCCTGGGAAACAGAATACCTCTGTTGAAATCTTCTATATTCTCAAAAACAAACCTTTTACTGCACAGCCATGAATAAGTTAGGTTAGGCTATTACATACATAATCCACAGGTGTTTCAACTCCCTCATATTCATCGCAAAATATATAGAGAATTGTACGCTCTGCAGAAGTGTCACAGGTGTCCATATATTATACTTTGTGTGTGAGACTCATGGGATATAGTTGAGTAAAATATGGAGTTTCTGCTCTTTGAGAAAGGGAAAAATTCCCCCCTCCTCACCATTTGGAAATGTTTATACTTTTTAAATGGAATCATTCTGTTTGACATTAAACTGGAGTGCGGCGGGAATAGTTCAGGCCTCCTGTGAACTGGATCTACAGTCTTCATCTCCCATGGTTCTTCCACGAAACACCATGCAATGTGTGCAGTGAGAGCACAGTTCAGCACTGTGTGAAGTGTGTTTTCATTAGGCTTACTGATGGGAGAGAATGGGGACCTGGTGTGTGTGAATGCTGAGAGGCGTCATAGTACCATAACAAGTTTAATATCACATTGAAGTGAAATGATTCAATTCACTGAAACTAATGAACGTGCTTTTATACATGTTCCAATAGAATATTATAATAATGTATTTTTTCTAAAGAACTGTGCAAATTAATTTGTATTAGAAGAATGATTACCATGAAAAAGGTAATATTCTTTTATCTGATTTAAAAAGAAAATTGTGAAGTAAAATCACAGCATAATTCATAGTCACCAAGGCATACAAAGAAAGACAGTTTTCTTGCTTTTTGGGGACTTCTAAGCATGCCACCATTGTAGACTAGATCTGGTGAGTTGATCGAAGATCAGGTTAAACAATTAAAGTAGCTACAAAATTTAAGAGGACATATGAGTTAACTGACAGAAAAGTATAGAGAAGGGTGGAAAAAAGATCAGAGAACTATGCTGGAAAACTAAAATAGCTAATCTGTTAACAGGGATCTTGGGCAATTTATGAAATCTATTAGCATTGAGGATGCTTTCTGAGATTTTGTTTTAGATACCAAACTCTATTTTGAGTATTTGGTTGGTTTCTGTGCCTTTATCCTGAGGTACGATATAAAAAAAATAAAAGGAGAAATTTTTGCCTCCTGCACACTTATGGCAATAAAGGATGAATCAACTTCAGTAATTATTCATTGAAATGGAAAACTGACATATGCTTATAAATAAAATTGTTTATGAAAAGGGAGATTACATGTCCCTTCCCCCCCTCCCCCGACCACCCCCCAGCTCTGTAATGTTAGTTTTCTCTCAGAGGCAGGCCACTCAACTGGTTGATAAGGCTGAGCAAAGTGACATCTCCAAAAGCAATTCAAAGGAAAGACTCAGAGCAAAAAAAGAAGCTGCGACTAGGAAGAGGAGAGGAGGGACTTTAGGTGGCAATGTGGAACCAGCACAAAACGTAACAGTTTCTTTCTTTAAGGCTATTGCTTAATTTTAGGGCAGACCGAAGGAAAATAAACCATACCCCACGTTCTCTGGCTTGTTTCCTAGTCCAAGTGCAACTCGGGAGAGCTGATCTAACTTTGAAACTTGGTAAAGTCTCTTAGATATCTTTTACCAAACCAGAGCACCATGCACATGAGCTTTCCTCTTCCAACTTACCACCAGGGTATTTTCTCTGTGCTGGTGGTTTTTCAAGAGCTTTAGTATAGCTTTTTTTTTTTTTTTTGTGAAGAATTTGAGTTCAATACTGCAACAAGTAGTAAGCAAAAGTAATAAGTAAACGACTACTGCAACCAGGACCTCTCCAGCAGGGTGCTCCTGGTGCAGTTTGCATTCTCTTTGTGTCGCCAAAGATTGCCAAAGGGAATGAAGAGGGCAGTGGTTTCTTAGCCCTATTTGAATAAAACTTTGCCTTCCAGTCTATGCAATCTAATCCTAGCCTTGTGAAAAGCCTGGGGGTGCAAACAGCAGATATCTCAGGCTGAGCAGACACAAAACTTAGCAGCTGAGACTGTTTTTAGGACGGGTTCCTCTAAACAGTACCAGAAGCCTGAGTGTATGTTCGTGTGTTTGCAAGACTGAAACAAAAACAATTTCAGTTCAACTAATCACCTTCTAATTTGTGGTAAGCTTAATGTTCCATGAACACATTCCAGTGATATATGAGAGCTCAGGCTTTCATCTAGGAGGAGGGAGAATATCAGGAAAATATAATACTAAGAAGTAGAACTTCTACTGGAAAATGATGCTCTGTTGTAATAACACAGAACGTGTTGACTGTCCTCATTTTAACCTTCTCCTTCTTCTGCCACCCTCCTCACATCCTTTCATGCAGATCTCTCCTAGTGTCTTCAGCTCTGCATCTTGTAGTTTTACTCTTAATTTATTCCATTAAATTACATCTATTCCTACTCAACAGCATCCTCTCCCCATGACTCTCCTTTTTCGGTTTCTCACACCTGTTGTCACAATGCCTTCCTTTGCAGAATCTGCTCTGGTGTGAAAATCTTCTTGACTCCTACAGTATGAAAATTTCTCCTTCTGTTCTCCACGTGAAACCCAACTGCTTCTCAGAGCATTTTTATTACCTTGATCCTCTCATTGATGGTAGATATTCCCATCCAGGATTGCTTGTGTACCATACTTTCCTGATTAAATTACAAGCTCATTAGGTTTGGCAGGTTACTTGGTTATGCATTATATAAAATACCACATATCTCTAATGTTTGATTTGGATTTCACCCTCATTTTCCCATTACAATTTGTCTAGCTGTGCCTGCTCTATCTTGTTTGCTAATAACTGTTATTGCCACAATATAGAGTCACCAGAACAAAAGCACCCTTTTGTAGAGACAGATGTGATGTTTTGGAGGAATTATCATCTATCTGTAAGACCTCAGATGAACCTCCTCTTTGCAGGGGGGGAGAAACCTGAACTCTTCTAATCCTTACAAGTCAATTATCATCTAAACTGCTCATTTCCTGCTGCAATTCAAGATTCATAAAGTCTGAATGGGATATGCATTTTTAATGTTATGGCAGGAACCATAAATATTGTTGGCATTGTTTGCCAGAATCTTAATACAATAATGACTATAAAGCTGCAGGAAGGAAAATATCTAAGATGCACTGATTCTGTTTCATAACCCAATAATTCTGACAACCTTTTCAAATGATTAAATAGGTTTGGAGAAATCCAGGCCCTGAAGAATTATCTCCATTTGTGAAACCCTAATTTTTTCTTTTTTTTTTCTTCCTTCTTTTAAATAATGCAGGAGCAGGTGCTGGCATTTCAGTTCAACTAATTAGCTTCTAATTTACTGTAAACATCTTAGAATTCCATGAACACGTCTCAGCAGTATCTGAGAGGAAACAATCTACTGGTTCGATAAATCTTTCCTGAAATACCACTGAGAACTGACTACATGAAGTGTATGGCCTTACTTAATAAATATTATTTTTTTAGAATACACTGAAAAGCAAGGTAATGATTCCAGGATTTCCCTAGTATTCTCATTATCTGTGAAAAGATATACTCTGTAGGAAATTTATATTGACACCTTTGCTTTAGTGTAAAATGCTATGCAATATTGCCTTATATTTCAACACACTACCGGAATTCTTGCAGAAGTTAAATGTGTTTGTAGTGATATTGCTACAGGAACCTTCAACAACATTTTGCAGTATTTTTAAATGCATATGATTTGTGTATCTAATTTGGTGATCAAAATGTAGAAGTATTGCAATATTTCTCTTATTTCTAGGCTATTGCCTTCATAAAGTGGTTGCATTTACAATGAGAAAATTTAGCTGTAACCATCAATTAAAATAAAGCAGGAAATGTATCAAAATAGGTCTATTTTAAAAATGTTTATGAACATGTCAAGTATATAAAAATTTAATTTTGAGTTTTTCAAGAACTGAAACTAACTAAAATTGGAAAAAAAAGCAAGTTTAATTTCCATAATAGCACTTTTTACTCACATGTTTATTATAGTAAACCATTTTAAAACTATTCTGTCTGGTTCCATTTTTTTCTTCGTTGTTATTAAATACCTTTAGATTAAGATTAAAGACAATTTAAAGGTACAGAAGTGTACCAAAAGATACATGCTTATATTTTCTGACTTCATCTTCGAAAACCAAAGACAATTGTCTCAGTACAGATGGCAGGGATTACATTTCACCATTTGGTTGGAGCCCTGATTTACCTCCCAGCATGTCAGCAGATCCCTTAGGAACGCACAGGAGCAGATGTGCAAACAGATACTGGTGACACTGAAATCCCTCTCAGTATTGCTACAGTTATAAACCTCCTAGTACCAGCGCCAGCATGTGCACCTTCCCTTTCTTAGATGTTCATCAGCATCACCTGTGTTGGTATAACTTCTGTGACAGTATGCAATGAACAGAACAAGGAACTGGCTGAGAATAAAAACTTTTTCTTTTCAGTTGGAGAGCTACGTTTATCCAAGGGTTGTTCACTGATATTTTTCACTTTCTAGAACCAGAAACAATTTTCCCAGGGCACCAGAGAGGGTGGTGATGAGACAGGAATGAGTTTTAAATCTTGAATGTCACCAGAGGAAGAAGTATATTTATAACTGTACTTTCAGAGACAACAAAAGTAGACATGCAGAGTCCTTTTGAAAACTTGGCAGGGCCTGTTAATACTGAAGGATATTAGGATTTTGGTTAATTATCTCTTCTTGAACCTCAAAGGTAATAGTTTTTCATCGTATTTGTGGAATTTGATCTTGTAAGAATGGTGTTTTTCTGAAATGCAGTTTCCTTAACTTTTCATGGAATATTATGTGGGAAAAAGTGAGTGCTGCTATGTGTCTGTTCAGTATGTTTTTATTTACATGTAAATGTTTCACAGTTTTCATTCTTAATTAGTATAGGAAATCTTAAAAATACTTACCATAGATTGTAAGTGGCTAAAATGTTGATGTGAGCTGCAAAAAAAAAAAAGGAATAGAAAACTCTGAGACAAATAATGTTAATTCCTATGTTTAGGCAGGTTCTTTCATCTCTGCTTTCATTTGATATCTAATTTCTTTAAATAAACTACATTTTACTAAGTAGGGGAAAGTGAACATTATCGTTACAGTAATAAGTGTTGAGAAAAATAAACCAGCTGACGGCTTAGGATCTGTTTGGAAAAGGGATAAGAAAAAAAAATAAAATACACTTCTGTTTATGTGAAGGAAAATATGTTGACTGAAACTGATATTGACATACGCAGGAGCAAAGCAAATTGGTCTGGAGTGGGAAATTGTGTAATTGCTACCCTTAAGGTACAGGGCTTGACACACAAGCTGATAAAAACCGCGAGCTGTTTCAGTAGGGTTTTCAGTTACCCTGGAACAGGGGCTGCTATGCAGTGCAGTGCCCACGTCCTTGTGCCAGCAAAGGAAGGTTCAGCCCTCCCAGTGAGTGGGAGGTATACAAGCTATCTCATGGGATAGCTTGTATCCTTGTTTCAAGGTTTTTTTGGCAGATAATCCCCTCTCTTATACCCTAATATAGATTAGTTTAACTGCATCTAACTAAGTTTTATTGTATTAAACGAAGAGTGATGTGTTTTCTCAGTGCATATTGCAGGGTAAAGGAGGAGCCTCTGTTGTACTTCACAAGGCTTAAAGTTTCTCTCTGCTGATAACCCTGTTAAAAGAACCAGAAAACAACATCCCCCCAAAGCTTAATTACATAGATGTAACTGTTTACTAGAGAAGGATTTTTTTTCCCCTACAGTTATGGTCTTTTAGAGAGTTTCTTTTTAATATCCTGCCAAATTCCCTGAACTGTTTCCAGACTGAGCTGAACTGTCATCCAAATAGCCTCAGGGAAGTTCATGGCTACATATCTTTATACTGAAAAACACAAGCCTTTGGTTTTGAGAGGAAGCAGTATTTTGTTTCTGTGCATAAAGGAGCAGACCAGGGGGTCAGAAGTTCCAGCTCTTCTTCCTAGCATTACCATGGATGCCAGGAAGCAATGGTGTTTTTTTTTGTACAAGTCTGAGTCAGAGTGGGCACCACAATTAGACTGTGTAATGTTGAACGAGTTGCTGAACAAACTCTGTCTGTCAGCCTAGGACAAATAATCCCCCTCTTAGGGCTAATAACAAGCTATTCATTAATGTTTATAGAGCTGCTTCTAGTTTTCATAAGCAAGATTTTATCAACATGAAATGATACTGGGATTCTCCTGACGACCGTTTTTGTTTCTTATATACAATTTTCTTCTTTTTATAGCCAGGAAATGGAGGATTCTGGAGTGCGATAGACAAGCTATACCTTTATGGAGAAAACAGGAGGGCCTGAGATTAGGAAAGTTAATTCTTATATGTACCTCAGTAAAGCTACACTGGAAAAAGAACCTACCTGGATCTTTGCAGCACTGAGAGCTAACATAGCCATTTAGCAGAATGCTAAATTGATTGGTTTGGTGCCTGACACTTAACTTTTGCATCTGACTGCAGTGTTTTTTGTGTGGTGCTGGTTGTCATTCTCTCCACATGACTAGCTTTTGGCTACATGTACCTCTGTTATTAAGTCCTCAAGTTATGGCTTGATGGCAGTGGACAGAACAATTCCTTAGCAGAAAATTCTTAGCAAGTGCACAAGTGACTGCTCAGTGAAGCATAGTAATTAAAGAAATGATCGAATACAGTCTACTAAATTACTTCGGTCTGTCAAGGTGGTAAGGTGAATGCCAGTGCAGAGTAATAATCTGAGCAGTAAAATCGTAAAATACCCATTCTTTGTTCTGACACGGACCATTTAAAGCTCTTTTTCTCCTAATTCAGTAGCTGGAGAGAATTCCATTAAAAAATTAGGGTAAATGCAAAAATGTTTCTTTAATAAAAAATTATTGGAGCTTTTTACAGAAAGCAGCAATTGAGAGTTGTTCATAAAGTACTTAGTACTGCATTCCTAATGATGATTACTAGCAATGGGATACAGTGTTTACCTTAATACATTGGGTTTTGTGGTATGAATGTGGGAGGCAAGTGTGTTCAAATATTAAAGATTTCTATTCTTCTGGGGTTAGTGTTTTTTGCTGGTTTTGTGTTTTATTTTTTTTACTTTCAAATGTATTATTTTCCTAAAAGTATCCAGATATATGCTATCATTTTATTCGTTATTCACAGAGCTATAGCTTTATTACTTTTTTTTATAATGATTTTTTTTTATATCAGGGTACATTGGAGGAATAAATTCAACATTTTAGGCTTAGTTTTCATGCCAGTTTGTTCAATCACTGTCCATATTAATTTCTGACTTGTTCAATATAGTAGAAGGTAATAAGCACAGAGTGGCTGAAGTGATTGAATCAGAATCTCTGTCATTGATAAATATGAACGTGTACTGAAGATTTTTAATCTGTTTTAAATTCATGGTGAGTGTTGAGGAGAAAAGAGGAAATGGTCCTTTTCCCTCAGGATATCCATTTGGTGTTCCATATGTTTCTGTCTATTTGAACTTCTGGGCATTGCATGTTCATCTTTTTATACTATTCAAAGTTAAATCTTTTAGCACTTTTTCCATATTATTAAGTTTGGTATCCTCTTGGGTGTCATGAAGGTTTGAAAGCAGAAACAACTATTTAATGAACTGATGAACTCTTGAGTCCCCTTGATTTTTTGAAACCTCCTGGAATTCTGAAAAATTTCCTCTGTCCCAGATTTAGATATCTAAAAATTACTCATCTGATTTGTATCCTAGGCTACCCCCACAGTAGAAGCTACAGACCCCTCCAAAAGGTGAGTCGCCTTATTTTAAGACTAGAGGTGGAATTAATCTGTTCAGATGTCTGCAAGTGTCCACAGAGAGAGACAGGCAATTTTAGGGCAAGATTAATCTCTCTTGAAGTAGACATCTAAAATAGATCAAATTCATTCTCCACATTAGGAGAGGAGAACTGTGCCCTAGCGCAAGAAAAAATGATTGTTTCTTGGCACTGACTATCTAGGGGCTTAGAAGATTAGCTTAGATTAGAAATCTAGCTTTGAGGTACATTAAGTTGATCGATACTTGCAGCACAGACTGGCTGTAAACAACCAGCTCTGCACAATATGTTAACTGGTTGGCGTAAAAAATACAAGTCCATAGAATACAAAAGGACTCTGAATTTATGACAGTGCCAGCTCCTTCATTGACATAGATCAATGCAGGTTCTTAGAACTGAAAATGATTGTGCTGGTTTATAGGTGCTGAGAGGTTGACTTCATAATTCTATTGCAAATTTTGCTTAAACTATTTAAGAAAAGCTTAGAAGATGTTTGCTGTGCCATCTAACCAACTGTCCAGACTCTTTTCAGTGTTGCCCAGTGACAGGACAAGGGGCAATGGGCACAAACTGAGGCACAGGAAGTTCCGTCTGAACATGAGGAAGAACTTCTTCCCTCTGAGGGTGACGGAGCACTGGAAAAG
>Ga0065711_1007476_pt1 | contig 20409 bp, 14 predicted proteins | sample Hoacrofraction12_FD_59098 | JGI IMG/M metagenome (GOLD analysis project Ga0065711, IMG submission 59098) | Hoatzin crop microbial communities from Cojedes, Venezuela - Epithelial fraction 12 v2 (version 2) | ecosystem: Host-associated > Birds > Digestive system > Esophagus > Crop | place...
GCCTTGAACACTGCCAGGGAGGGGGCAGCCACAGCTTCTCTGGGCAACCTGGGCCAGGGCCTCACCACCCTCATGGGGAAGAATTTCTTCCTAATATCTAATCTAAATCTGCCCTCTTTTAGTTTAGAGCCGTTCCCCCTTGTCCTATCAGTACACACCCTTGTGAAAGGTCCCTCTCCATCCTTCTTGTAGGCCCCTGCAGGCACTGGAAGGCTGCTCTAAGGTCACCCCGCAGCCTTCTCTTCTCCAGGCTGAACAGCCCCAACTCCCTCATCCTTTCCTTGTAGGATAGGTACTCCATCCTCGGATCATCTTCGTGGCCTCCTCTGGACCCGGTCCAACACATCCTTGTGCTTCTTATCTTCAGGTTCAGTCAGCGGCTATCCGGGCAGCAGAGAGGCGAAGCTGCAACGCGGCGTGTGGCCCTGGCAAACAACACCCTGCTGCTCAGATTTCGCAGGGGTTCACCTCAGAACACGCCTGACCTCACCGGCTGATTAGATGGATCACGGTGCGTGTGATGTTCCCCCAGCCCCTTGTACTGGTGGCCGCTGGCTTCATAGCCTGCCTGAGCCCCACAATTACATAATTTGTTTGCTAGTTTGTGATCAGCTGTTCAGCTGCTGAACTGTGGTTTAGCAGCTGGTAGGGTGGGCAGAAGACAAGTCACAGTATGTCTCGATAATCTGCTGATCTGACGCTGGAGTCAGTTAATAATCAGGACGCGGATGGGGCAGAAGAGGGCACTCTGGCCCTTAAAATACAGAAAAATCACCACCAACAGAGTGCACCCCTTGAAGCAGAGGTCCCTTCCCAAGAGTTTTGTTTTTTTAGTTCTTGTCGCTGCCTAAGCACTACGAAAAAGGCAGAAGAATGTATCTCAGGGGGGTGGGGAACCGAGCATATAGGGGTAATTCCAGTAACGTGAAGTGTGTAAGCATCTTGGGGCGGGGGGGCTGTCTTTTCAGGGACAGCTTTCTTGAGTCGAAAGTACAGATCCAAGGGTGTCATCTTCAGCTGCTTTGCTGAGCAGGTTCAGATATAGGAATGGCATAGCTGCCTTCCTACTTTTCTTACCTATATAACAAAATCTATGAAAATGCAGATCGCTTTACAACCACACGAGTTAATCACTACTGTAAAATAATTCTTTATGGTGAGATCCATAGATTAAAGGCATCACTATGTTCAGGTGATCTGACAAAGATTAGACAGACTTCAGGACTTCTCTGAATTAATTCTTTTCGAAAGGAGCGTATTTCTAGTCCCTCCTATCCGGTGCTGGGAAAGCTCACTATGGTTCCTTACCGCTCCTATTCAAAATTTATTCGTGACTGTTTGCCTAGCTGGAGTTACGGCCCCATATTGCAAAGTGGGTGTCTTTCTCTCAGGTAGTCATGGTCAAGTCACTCTTTCAGTTCTTTTTGGTTAGAACTTTCAGCTGAATCTACCCTGGAGGAGGAGGGATGTCCCGTCGAGCACCCTGTAGGTGTATTTTCTCAGTGCCGAGGCAGCTATGATTCAATCTAGAGATGCTGTGCCCGCAGCTCTTTTTTATTCCCACCAAAATGCAACGTGATTCCCTGTCTGAGCATCTGAGTTTCCCTGGGAAGAAAACTGAGACAGGTAGAAAATAGGGCTTAGCCTGATCCCCTCTCGTGTATGGAAGTAGAATGGGACCGAGGTCTTCCATTAAATGTCATCCTTCATGTTACTGTCTTTGAAGTCTCTTCCAGTATTTCAATATTCTTCCTGAACTGTTTGTTTCAAAACTGAGCACAGCAGTTCAGTAGTGCTCACAGTCATCCCAAATATGGAGATAACAATAGCTCACAGCTCTCAGCTGCATTTATATCCAGTACTCACGCAGGCCTTTTGGCTACAACGTTGTGTTGAGAGGTTGAGTTCAGTCAAATCAACTCACTTCATTAGGAGAAGGACCTGGGGGTGCTGGTTGATGAGAAGCTCAACATGACCCGACAACGTGCGCTCGCAGCCCAGAAGGCCAACCGTACCCTGGGCTGCATCCCCAGCAGCATGGGCAGCAGGGCAAGGGAGGGGATTCTGCCCCTCTGCCCCGCTCTGCTGAGACTCCCCCAGGAGTCCTGCGTCCAGCTCTGGAGCCCTCAGCGAAGGACAGAGCTGGAGCTGTTGGAGCAGGGCCAGAGGAGACCCCAGCAATGATCCGAGGGCTGGAACCCCTCTGCTGGGAGGAAAGGCTGGGAGAGCTGGGGCTGCTCAGCGTGGAGGAGAGAAGGCTGCGGGGAGACCTTACTACGGCCTTTCAGTAATTAAAGCAGCTTATAAAAAAGATGGGGACAAACTTTTTTGGCAGGGCATGTTGTGATAGGACAAGGGGTAATAGTTTTTAACTAAAAGAGGGTAGATTTAGACTGGATATAAGCAGGAAATTCTTTACAACGAGGGTGGTGAAACACTGGAACAGGTTGCCCCGAGAGGTAGTAGATGCCCCATCCCTGGAAATATTCAACACCAGGTTGGACGGGGCTCTGAGCAACCTGGTCTGGTGGAAGATGTCCCTGCCCATGGCAGGGGAGTTGGAATTAGATGGCCTTGAAAGGTCGCTTCCAACAAAAACCATTCTGTGATTTTGTGATTCTGTGAATTATCTGGACAGGCTCCCACCTCCATCCTGTGTCAAAACCAAGTCTCATTTGGTATGGGCATTTCAGTGACCTGTCTTTGTCCGCTGATGTTTTTGTGCTTGCAGATGTATCAACAAAGACAATGTATTCTCTCTCAGGTCACAAGTATAGCTAATCCCTCTTGGAAGTGTGTAGGAACACACTTCCTTGCAAAAGATTTTACTGAATGATGGTTCTATTCATTAGAGGAAAAAAGGCTGATATTTAGGGATTACCCTGGGATGAAGGAGACCTTCATTGTGTTTTGCTCCACCTATTCTTTGAGAATCTGAGACATTTTCATTTCTGTGGTTTTGCTCATCTTTATTGTAAGCATGAAAGCACGAACAATTGACCTTCTCAGACCATGTCCTGCTTTTGGCCATATAGGGAAGGGTTGTACGTTTCTGAAGTGGAAGCGCCCGGCAGGCTGTACCAGTGTTGGCTCAGAATGAGTTCAGAGTCAGCTACTTGAGGTCTAGGACACTTCTGGGTTTATATGACACTGAATGTGAATGAAGAAACCCCAAAACTCATTACAAGGATTGGGGCCAGGCTCTTACTCTGAGTTTTGTGAACACGGGCAGGCTGCTTCGTGGCTCGAGCTGACCTGCCTACCTGCATCTAACACATGCTGCCTGCATTCAACCCTCTCGTGTCCCCATGAGGCCAGGAACAAGGTGTTTCAGTGCCAGCACAGATATGTGCATCAACCTCTGCAGCACCGGGATAAGGGCTGTCGATATCACCTTCTGAAACGGGCTGTGATGCTGTCTGAAATCACAGAGATTTCTTCTAAACACCTGAGGCCATGTTGCAGCGGCCCCGACACAGCTGCCTGTGGAGTGTCAGAGGGCGTAAAGCAGGGACTGAATTTTCGTGTTGCCCGAGCTTGGATCTCTTTTTAGAGGAAACACAGCAAAATCTGGTTAACACCTGCTGTTATTGTTATTATGTCTCTGAACAGAAAGAGGTTTCTACAAGGGGCTGAGCTGCTCTGGAGGTGTGGTCTGTTGTGTATTCAGGGTTGAGAAGACCGAAACCTTCAAAGCTATGTCAGAGGAGTTTCAGACTGGACATGAGGAAGCATTTCTTTACTGAGAAGGTGGTCCAACACTGGCACAGGCTTGCTAGAGAGGTGGCCGATGCCCCAAGCCTCTCAGTGTTTGAGAGACATTTGGTCAATGCCCTTAATAACATGGTTGAACTTTTGGTCAGCCCTGAAGTGATCAGGCAGTTGGACTAGGTGATCATCACAGGTCCCTTCCAAGCGAAATAGTATTCTGTTCTATGCTATTCTAGTGAAGAGGTAGTCAGATGTCCTCAAATTCCAAAAGAAATGGGGCTGCCTCCTGGAGGGCCTTCCCCACCTCATCGTCTCTGGGTGTGCAGAAAACACCCGTGGTCATCTCCTTCACAAATGGGAATGAGCACTGGCTCAGTACAGACCTCAGGACTTGGCGCGGCTTGGTTTCAGTTGGATTTGAAAGTGAAAACATTGCTTTTGATAATTCATTTTTAAAACCTTGTTCTGGCATTTGTTACCTTGGAAGTGAAGCTCCTTGCCCTGATGTTTATGCAACAGCATGGCACAAATGTGTCTCCTGCCCTCTCCTCTGTGTTTTGCTGGTTTGTACACCAGGTATGGAGCCTGGAAGAGATCCCTGCTCACAGAATGTCAGAGTGGGAGGAAGAAAGGTTAAAGGGTGAATCCCCTCAAGCATTAAATATGCCTTTGTTGCTAGGAGATGCTGGGCTGTTATCTGGCACTTCTGAGGGCCTCCTGAGCTGCTTTTCCCATGGAGAAATGGAGGCCCAAGGAAGCTAACTGGAAGGGCAAGGACAGACTCCGTGGTGTGGAGTAGCTCCACTGCTCTGTGGCTTATATGGTGACTTCTTCCTCAGAAAAGCAGCCCAGAGTCTGCTTTTGTCCTAACTCAACCCTGCCCTTACAGAGCAACTGTCAAGTCATTCATAGTTGCTGTAGCCTTACCAGTGGCTGATGGAGCAGACATAGCTCCCAACAGACTGCAGGGCCACGTATATCACAGAGTCCAGGAGTGTCGGAGTCCTTCAGGCACGCTTGTAAAACCATGTCAGCGTGGACACAAGGCAATGCCTGGATTCTGCTGTATCCTGTTTAGCCCAGGTATCAAAACAGCTCTATAAACTACTCTAGAAGGGTCTGAGTGCAGCGGATTTTATTAGATTATTTGAAAAATCTGATGGCAGCTCCAGTTTTTGTGGAAGTTTCCTTTTAATGAGACATGACTTGTTAGCTTAGGGGAAGCAGACCTTGCTAAAACTTAATAATCAGAGATATCCCAAAATCTGGCTTAAAATAACCTAAGGTGCCAGACCCTTCTGGCTAGAACAGCTGTTCATTAAGGTGGCCATCAAGCATCCACAATTACATTTTTTACCTCACTGTAGAGCAAGTGAAGAGGAGAGGGAGGACTGTTCTTCAGACACAGCATCCTAGCACTGAGCTTGGAGAAGAAATGGACTGGAAAATCTTCAGCTCCTTCTGTCAAAACACCCACAGGCCTCGGCTGTTTTGGAGCATACATCCTGTGGAGCCATGCGTGGTTAACCCTGCCAGACCAACTGCGTCTTCTCCCCTTCTTGTGCAGTTGCTGATGAAGTGATCACGTCTGCTTCCCTGAGCCCGAGGCTCCTGGAAGGCCCCTGACAACAGGCATGGCTTTCATGGCACATCACCAATGTGTTCATGCACAGCTGTTTTCTTCTGCTTCCTTTTCCCTTTGTTGTGTTCCAGCCCTGAAGGATAAATTGTTATTGTATAACCTTTATGGAAGATGGAAGAAAACAGGTGCCAATGATTTCTATCAGTGTGCAGGTGACACATCAAACATGAACTGGTCTATTGGCAGCTTTGACAGTGCCTTGGTGGATACTGGTCGTGTGTTCAGAGTCAGAAGAGTCTTTAAACTCATCTAGTAGTCAGTGTTGTCTTCGGATCGTTGAGAATTTAAGATACGACTGGCTTTGCAGCTTCTCTTGTGGTTTTTGCTCTTGGTTGTGTCCCCTCTCAGTATGGAGTTCTCTATGGGATNATTTTCCTAATTTTCTCATTCAGTAAGACATTTTTAAGAGGCATACAATCTAATGTGGAAGCCAATGTTGGAATGAATCTAAAGTAGACTCCAGTAGTCTGTGTAGAAGACAGGTATAGCATTGCTTCCGAGGTTAAATGAGTGAGACATTATGAGTTTGGAGGAGATGAAGAGTGTGTGACAAAGTAAGATTAAGCTCAGTAATGGTGCCAGAGGCCTTTCCCTTGGACAGTAGATTCTTGGGTCCTCTTGAGACCTGTATGGGTCCAGATGCCAAGGGGTGTCTGGGTCCCTAAGCTACCATAGTGTAAGTGATGGAGGGTGAGACTCTGGAGCCATCTTACAGAACGCTGCACCAGAAACACCATCCAACAAATAACTAATTGACCAGTCCAGGCAGCTCCTTCAGTGCTTATGTCAAACTGAAAGACAGCTTTTGGGTTGGGAGCATCTACCTCATTCCAGAAATCAGAGGTACTGTCCTTGAGAAACAGTCTGGAACATCTTGAAAACCTAAAGAGAGCACCGTGTTGAATGTCCCCATCCTGTTTCCTGAGATGCTTAAAAAAATAATCGAAATGGATTGTGAAAGAAATACCATTCATCTTGAAAGGCAAGTGTAATCTAAAGACTGATGGGTGAACTCCCAGGTACCTTTACATTTCATAGAGTCAATATTTGTTCTTTCTCCATTTATAACCCCATTACTCTCTCTAGGTGAGCAGGAGATTTCAAAGGGAGGCCATTTGTTTTTCTTGATTAATGCATTAATGCTAGTGGTTTGTCATAGTAAATTATACCTACAATCACAACCAGCTCATGCAGGAGAAAAAGTGAGCCAAAAATTTATGATCAAATTGCTCAAAGTCACGACTTCTCATTATTTTAAACAAAGCAAGCCAACTTCTGCTCTTCATTACTGTGCGAACAGTGACTAAATGGAGGAGAAAATGTGATCCAAAATCCTTTGTTTTGCAAAAACCCTTTAGAAATCCAAGCATTATTTTCCACTACACTGGTTCAGCTGTGTGCAGTATTATTGCATGACGATAGGTGGGAGAGAGAAACTGCTGCTTCATTTTATGTCTCACTTAGCTTCCTCTGGATTCACAGCAGGCTTTCACCTGAGAACTGGGCTTTACAAGCTTTGTGTCTCTGTCTCCTCCTGCCCAGAAGCAGCAGCAGGTATGGACACTGGCTTCCTAAACCAGCTAGAGAAGCACTTAGCTCTCCTAGGTATTCATAACGCTGTCTGTGGCAAACTTCTTTTGGTGAAAACCAAACTACCTGAATTCAGCACGTAGGATTTGGACTCCTTTTAAGGAACACAGCTGCTTTTCCTTTAATGTCAGAAGGTGCATATTTCAGAGGGAGGGTTATATGGAGGCTAGCTGATCAGGGGTAGATTTGGGGAGCTGAAAATCAATGATTTTGCCTGTCACTGCAGGAAGGGAGGAAGTGGTTTGGCTGGTTATGTATGTCCAAAATGGAGTTGCCAAGTGAAATAAGAAATCGGCAGTTCTAGTAATAAATAGAAAAGGTTCTTCATGGGGAACAGCATCTCAGGTTGAGAACAGCTAGGGCAGGGCTGTGCATGAAATAGCACCCAGGGGATAACTGCAGGACGGGGCAGAGAACAAGCATCAGCATGGCAGGGAGGGTAAGGCTGGCAGGGTGATGCTGGCTTGTTAGTCCATTGCAAAGGGCTGGTCCAGCAAAAATTGAAAAGAGGCTGGAAGCTGGGTGGGCTGCAGTCCCTTTTTACCTCAAATGAGACGTTTCTGAGGCAAGTTAGGTGCATATAAAAATGCTACCTTTTATATTAGTCTTATGCAGTTCTCCATTGCTTGCAACCACGAAACTAGTGGTTAGTGCACACACAGCTCTGCACCTACCATTGCTGTCAGTCCAAACAGTGCCTAGCCTGGTGAACTCAGACATTTGCAAATCTCTTGTAAGCCAGCCGTGTATTCTCCTTCCTTCCTTTGCATCCTTTGTAGCTGATCCAGCACGTAACGCTACTGCATTAGGTATCAGCAACGTGTCTTCCAGCCAGGTGCCCAGAGACAATGAATGTAGAAAAATTTCAGTGTGAACTTTGTGTGGTGGGAATTGTCTCTTGCCCTAGAAGCAAGCTAACTGGAGTTCCCTAATGCCAGTGTTGTGGCTACAGAGTGCAAAGGTTTGAATGGCTTGAATGTCAATGCCATTGTAAGTCCTTCGGCTGTTTTAGATGATATAGTCCAGCACTGTCTGCAATGCCCAGCACACCTGGACTTTGTCACTGGGAAGGCTCCTGAGACCATTATGAAACAAATAACTGGCAATATTATTGTCCTGAGTACTTAAATGCATGTGGAAGCATACAGTTACTCTTGAAACAGTCCTTTCAAATAGAAAAGATTAAGAAAGGAAAAAGAAAATATATTTTTAAGCACATGTGAAAGGAGAACATAAACCTGATCTTCTTATTGCAAATGGCAGACCTAGCCCATTGCTGAATTTGCACTGGTGCCAGTAAAGTTACACTTGGGATTAATTTTACCCATTCAGCAGAAAGGCATTTCCTCTGAATCCCTTTGATTTCTTACCACTTTGTGATCTGTGAGCCAGAGGTTTTTTCTGTAATTTGCTGTCTGTAGAAAAATGAGGGAAACACCCTGTGCCCCCAGGCAATGATAAGCCTGAGGTGAAAGCTGATCTGTCCGAGTTATGCTGGAAGGAGCTTTGCTCGCTGTATGTTCCTCATGTTCTTCAGTTCTGCCTTCCATTAGACTTGTCCTTTAATAAAGAGATCATTAGAAAGTGTTAAGCTTCAGCGGAATTGCCTTCCTGCAATCTAGAATTGTTCAAATCCATCTGTGATCAAAGACATGAGGATATGAGGGACTTAGAGAGTGTGTTGTTTGTTCACTCTCACAGCAGAAGACGGTCCTGGCCCTGAACCAGACAAGCCAGTAAGATTTGTTTCATTGACTTCACCAGCTCAGACGCGAGCCCAGTCTATGCCAAATGCCTCTGTAGGAAAGGTCTGTCCTGCTAACAGCTGTAAATAGGTGGGAGCACAGCAGGTAGTAGCCTGGGCTATAGCTGTGCTGGAGTCTGGAGCTCTAATCAGGCCTGCCTAGCTAGGAAGATGAAGAAGATGCTGCAGCACTGGCAGACAGTACCGGTCTGCCCTGAGTCCAGGGTTGTTTATTCAGTTCTTAGCCTACGCCACTGTGTCTTCACCATGACTATTAGGAACTTCTGGAACAGTGGTGGGGCTTTTAGAACACATCATCTGGCAACATTCATGCTACCAAACTCCAAAGCAGGATTCCCTCCTGCCTCTTGGGAATTGCCAAAGCCCTTGCTGACTCCCATGCCATGCTCATGAATTGTCTGGATGCCAGGTGGCCTGGGTCAAAAACCTGCCAAGGACTGGTCGAGCAGGTAACTGTAACCAGATGAGTTTCGGTGCCTATGTCCAGACCCTTACCTAGAATCATAGAATCATACAACCATGGATTGGAAAAGACCTTTAAGATCATGAAGTCCAACCATCAATCCAACACCACCATGCCTGCAAACCATGTCCCTGCTTGGTTCAGCTTATTACTGTACATGTGGGTGTTATGCAAAGGCTTCATGGCCATACTTGGAAACAATCAGTTTTGTGGGGAATAAAAGGTCTCTGGTGGTGAAAATGGTTTTGCCAGTGTAAATGTCCATTGTAAGTTGTAACAGTCATTGCAATAAGGATGGGGTGTGGCTGTGTGTAGAGGGTGTGAGCCCATGAAGGACAGGAGGATCTGGGGGAGCGCTGAAGAGCTCTGTTGGTGTCCTTCATGCTACTGTATTTGCATGCCCTCAAGCTGGAGATATTCAAGACCCACCTGGACAAGGTCCTCTGCGGCCTGCTGTAGGTGACCCTGCTTCGGCGGGAGGATTGGACTAGATGACCCACAGAGGTCCCTTCCAAACACTACCATTCTGTGATTCTGTGATTCTGTGATTCAACAGTACTCGTGAGGTTTGGGATAGGTGCCTGTGGTATCATCTTAAATATCATTTTAAGGATGAACGTAGAGATGATTCCCAGTTTCTGTCAAATTGCATCATGGTGTGTTTCTCCCATGGGACAAAGAGAGAACTTCCGGATGGGTAAATCTGAGGAAGAATTCTGATTCCTGTAGAAACGAGTGACAATGTAAGTTATATGTGAGGGTTGGTAGTAAAACAGGACACAATAGGGAAAAAAATTGTGAGATCAAATTAATAGGGAGCTGTTGATAAAGAATGAGAAATACTGGGAACCATTGTAACCTGAAGTCACTCACGCCTCTGTAGCAGCAGGATGGAGCCAGTTCTCCCTTGGTTACCACAGATGAGATAGACAGTAGAAACAACATACTGCTGCTCACATTGAACCAGCTGGGATGCCTCTGCTCTTCAAAACAAAGGCCATCTAGGTCAGAGATAGATATCTTCAGGTGTAAAATTCAGCCTCTTACCTAACAAGCATTCCCAGAGAGCTATAGAATATACTAAAGGAAAGATAGCAGTGGCAAAAAAAGCACCAGTACATACATACCATCATCCAATTGATGGAGAAATCTTCCCAGGAAAACTGTTAGGAGATAACTAATGAGTCCGGTCAAGTGGGAGGACAGTTTCACATTAGAGGTGTAAGAAGACAGCGCAAGCCCTGAAGATCTGGGTGAGCTTCAGGGTCTCAGCTGAGTGCTATATGCCCACATAGCAAAAAATCTCAATAAGCAACATCCAAACAGGCAGGACAGATAAACACAGGGAAAACGAAGGATACAATTCACAGCTGAGGAACTCTGATCCTTGAAGTTCTTGTCTCTTGAAATCCTTATGACACTCGCAGTGGAGTACAAAGATGAAGTATGGAGGTGACTCCAACTCCCTGTAGTTCTAGTATGGTGATTAATCCAAGAACATCCTGTACACAAGGCACCAACTGAACTCAGTCGGATATGCTGGTCCCAGATGAAGGACCAGACTGTACAGTATCCTGTAACGTGGAACATGGCATCACTATACTAAGGAGAATTCTGACTGAGAGAGGTTTCAATATCAATTACTTGGTGCAGACATGAGGTGAAAGTTTTCAGCTTTGTTGTGGATCATTTTGTAGTCTCCAAATATTTTATTTTTGACATTTTTGTGCATTGGGGGATTTTGCACCACTCTGTATGGCATTTTCCAATGTTTTAGTGAGATAAGTGCATCACATGGGGCCTTTCCTCTACACAGAATTATGTTAAAGCAACACCCTCACTCCAAACCTGTCCCACTATGCAGCAAATTCCCCCAGGTTTCATATTTATTTTGTAAACTGGGGCAATTGAATGACACAAAATTTGAAAACTTCAAAGGCTTATCAGTTTGAATATTCTGCACAGCTGTTGTTTAACATTGGATATGGAGACAGAGGAGGATTTTACTTGTGAGATACTTGGTGTTGTATTGCAAAACTGCATTATGCGAAGTCCTGTGCCTTCAAATTGATGAAAGCAAACAGTGCTTACTTCTGTGAGTAACCCCATCTGTTTCCATAAGAAACTCTTAGGGGAAAGATGAAAAAAAAAAACCCAACAAAGAGCTGTACTATGCTGGGAAGCTTAGATAGTTTGTCTGCCCACCCAGTGCAGATGTATTGCTACTATAGGTATAAATGCACATATACTTTGTCATTAATTTACATTCATTTGCAAGGAGGCAATGAGGCCAAGTAGAAAGAAATCTAACTGGACTTGAAGATTCAGAGCATTTGATCTTTTCTCATCTCTGACAGTTTCACCTGCCTGACCTTGAAAAAGGGGTGACCTCAAACACATGACTGTGCTTGCTGCACGTGTGAAACGATAGAATGCAGTGGTGGTCTTTTGAAGAGGGCTTGGAGAGCTTATGGAAGACATAGTAAGAAGTAAGTTGTCTTGTCAGGGTCCAGAAAGCAAGACTAGTCCTAGCATATTTGTGCAAATAAACCTGCTGTGACCGTGTAAACAAACATGGCTTCGAATCTGCATATGGTTCTCTAGCTGAAAGTTCATCCTGGTATGGCTCTTCTAGTGACCAGCCCTTCCTCAAGCTGTTAATGGTTTAGTCTGTGGGGTAGAGATTAGTGATGCAGGGTCAGTGAAATATAGGAAAGCATTGCCAAAAATCAGCCCTAGAAGGCAGCAAGATCAGCATGTACAGCATTAAATTGGGAATCACCCTAACTGGGTCCATTCCTGCTTACCATTTATAAACAGGGTGATGCTAAGATGGCAAAACTGGGTGGCAAATTACTTCACTTCTCAGTGCTTCAGTTTCCCCAGTTGCAGTTGTACTAAACTGCTTTTAAAGCACTTTGGGAATTTGCATGCATATTTGAGATATAACAGTTTAATTTGTAGCCGGAAAAGGAGAGGACCTGCAAGAGAGAGGAATATGGAAGGAGAAAGGACAATGCAGTGAAGTAGCATGGTCAAAAAGGAGGACTGAGGTACAGTTGTTAAGCATCCTGGACTAAAGCCATGCTGGGATTCAGGAGACTAACTCTTGGATTAGCTCTGGCTGGAGAAGTACCCCTGTCTCCTTAGAGGTGGGACTGGTTGGTGTGCCTGCTTCTCGGTGGTGGGTGGCCACAACACTGGTTACTGCAAGGGAAGCAGAGAAGTGCTGAGCTCAGGCTCAGGCTCTGTGTATGTAACTAGGTGCTATAGAAATCTTTCCTTCTTAAGCTGGGCACATAGACCCCATGAGCTTTTTGCCATGATCAGGAAGGTATTAAAAAACAGCTCAGGCACAATGCTCTGTTCTTCTGCAGGTTAGGAAGTGTGTTTAAGTATACCCAGATGTCGTATCTAAGAGCAGTCATTCTCCATAGTTACTCTGTGAAGAGAAAGAGAGCAAACAGTCATTCCTCCAAGCTAAGATGCAACGGTGAACTGCTCAGTACTGGCCTATTCCCACTTCTGGGTGGCTTTGTGGGCAAGGGATACAAGAGGTTGTGTATCATCATACGCATTATTACCTATTCCCAGGAGACGTATTTAAAGGCATGGCTGGATTTCAAGGGCTGTTATTCTGTTGTTGTCCTCTTGATTCATGTTTACCCCACGAGACTGTCCACAACAGAGAGACCATCCTTTGTGCTGCGGTTGGGACAGGTGGCCTCTTGCCGTTTGAAACACACAGCTGATGTTCCCACATGCCCTAAGGAATAAGGGTGGTATGGAGATGGGCTTTAACTGAATTGTCTGTTTCTCAAAGGCTGATATATCTTTTTTTTCTTCTTCTTTTTTTTTTTTTTTTTTCCCACAAGAGCTGCTGTCTGCTTTCCTTTTGGAAGGCATCTTTACAAACTTGCTTAAAAACAAAGCCCTCACATGACACTGATGTAAACTTCCTGCCCTCCGGTTTGACTTTATTAACAATAACCTAAAGGGCTGCTCAAGCACACTTCCCATGTTTAGCCTTAAACCCTTTGTCACCAGTTTTTTTCTCCCCCCCCAGTATAGCGAGTCAGCCAAACCTAATTACCCTTTAATCAGTAAAATCAACACCTGCCAACAGGGTGGGCTTTTTTCAGTAAATAGTGCTTCACTTTTCCAAAGGGCTGATAAATTTCCAGGGGCCCTATTATTTCTTTGTCCTGCTGATTAGGAGCTTTGACAGATAATCTGGTAATGGGTATGGTTATCTCATGCCTATGAGGCAATAGTGGTGAATCTTCCTCTTGGCAAGGGCAGCACAACTAGGTGAGACAGGAATTATACGTAGATGCTGGGAGCCAAATGTCCTGATCTTTTCTTTTTAAAACTTAGGTCAACCCTGGAAAGTGTGTGTCAGAGAGGTCTGGCACGTGGGATTAAAGTTTCAGGGGAAATAAAGAGTAAGGCAGCCCATAGAAGTTCCTGATCTTTGATCTTGCTTAGGCAGCCCTCTGCAAAAAGGTAAGGTGGCAGGATTGTCTGCAGAGAGCAGGAACTGAGACTGGATTGTACAGAGCCTGCTGGACCTCAAGGGCATGTCTGTGCTGTCAGGTCAACCCAGAGCCACCACTGCCCGTGAGAGGTGACTCATCTGCACCTTCACTGCAGATCTGCAGTGTGAGAAGAGCTGTTTGTGGGAAGGAAGGTTGCTTAGGTGAAGTTCAGGCCAGGCCAGCATCTGGTTGACATGGGCTGGGTGGATGGAACATGGACAGGATTCAAGCTCAAACTCCTGATTTCCCACACTGCCCTCATTCTCAGTGTGACTGGCTGAAACTTGAGCAAGCGGCAGCATGGACAGAAAGCAAACGGGGCTACAGGACTTACAGCTCCACTTGAGGTTTGCTTTTAGCACGCAGATCATTCCAGGACAGATCTCTGGTGGAAACAATAACTGTGGTATTCATGGCAGCACTCTTGAAAATGTCTCACATATAATCTAACAGCCAGTCTGATGTTCATCTGAGAACAGATGAAACATTGTTCGAAATTTCAGCATACAAAACTCTTTACCAGTACACTCAGCTCTGAAAAAAAACCAGAGCCTTTTGGGCTGAAGTCTTTTACACTTGTTTTCAGCTCTAAAGTGAATGTTTTTGGAAAGTTTTGCTTAATTCCATGTGAATGAACAGGACTGAGGAGTGAAAACCTGTTGTGGTTTTGCTTGGATGTTCCCACTCGGGTTATTTTTGCTGGGTAGAAGCTGCAGTTTGTTCAGCAGCTGTGTGTGTGCCTGGCTCCGTCTCCCCTCCCCTAGCAACCCCACACAGTGCTGCTCCATGGGTTTGTGTAGGTGAGTACACAGGCTCCTAAATGGCTGGTGTTGGCTTTACCTATGAAAACTATCCCCCTGCCCTCTGCACTGTCATTCAGCCTCTGCTCCAGCCTAGGGATGCTGATTATGTTCATTATTTATATGCAGACCTATGCCTGAGATGCAGCTAATGCTGATGACCAAAGCCCAGGATCTCCTCCCTGTACCCAGGGAGAACCAGGGTCTGTCAGTCCAGTCTAATTCTGTGTCTCCAGAGCTCAGCTCTTCCAAGTTAGCGTGGTTGGGTTGATGTTGCCAGGGTATGGATGAAGATCAGGCAGGATCAAGTGCTGGATGTTCTTCCAGGTGAGGTGGAGCCTTCCTTTAACTCTGCAGGGTGAGCAGTGCTTGAGTTAGTAGCAAAGTCCCTGCTAGTTGGAGGTTAAAGCAGTTCCTATGGAACAAGAGAGGTCTCCTGTGTCTGAACACCTCAGGTTATGATCTCCACGAAAATCCTCTGCTGAGCTTGGTTGAGGGAACGGGGGTCCAGTGGGATAAGGGGGTCTGGCATGGCTGGCTGCTGTCAAAAGGAAGGAGGATTTTGGATATGTGGGCTGACACCAGTCCCAGTCCTGCAATGAGATCTGGGAGGATTGATCCCTGGGCCTGTGCAAACTCTCCTCCATTGTAGGATTGCTCTTGATGGTGGACATAGCTGAAGAATTGTCTTCACCAGTCTGGCAGGACACCACCACTCACACTGATTTCAGCAGCAGCTACAAATACCCATTGCTCCAAAAATCCGTGTGAATTCAGGTGCTTTGTTTTGGACTCCGTCCTCTGACAATTCTGCCCATCCTTCTGTCTGTCTGTCTGCACCGGAGGGACAAGATCCCTGGGTATCTTGCAAACAAGCTTCTCCAAACCAGCCCCCCAGGGCACCCCCCCCCAGCAGCTTGCAGTGCCGCTGCTGGACAGCTGCACAGGAGGAGCCTGCAGCAAAGCGGGGCGAAGCGATGGCGTTTAGGACCCTGGGCCCTCCGCCAAGGCGCAGGTAGGTCTGTCTCATTCGTCAGCGGGGTTCATTCACTCCCAGGGATGTGTGTGTGTGAGCCTGAGTGTGTGCCGAGAGCTTGTCCTTCCCCGCCGCGGGCTGAGGTCCCTCCGAGCAATGGGACCCACCCCGTTCTCCGGGCGGTGAGGAGTGCTGAACTGGGGCAGAAAGCGCTTTCCTTTTCTCTGGAAGAAAACAAGCCGTGAGGATACTTAAGGATGTGCAGCCCAGATGTGTCTCCCACCTCCACCTTCCTCATAGGACTCGTGTGCTTGACAGCTTTCAGCAACTTTGCGAAAACTTCTGCAGACTTCTCAGGTAGGGGGGAAGCGCTGATCCCGTCGTGTGCTGGGCGGCTGCGTACGGGTGGGAGCTCTTGTCGCAGCTCGGGGAAAGTGGATGGGAGCAGATCCGGGATAGTTATGCGGGGAGTCGCTTTAATCTTTTTAAAATAAGCTGATGAAATGGATCTTCGGTAAGAGGATTTTGAGTTTGTTTAAAGCCTTTCTCAACAACCCTTAGCAAAACTATTTCAGCAGAGTCAGTCGGAGTAACTTTGGGAACAAGGAAGGGAACAGTGTTAACTTGTCTAAGTTTGTAGCAGGTTTTGTGCTGTGTTTCTCTGACGAGTGAAAAGAGCTAACCTAGGAGACTGGGAAGGTCTAGGACATAAATTAAAGCTAACATAGCAAAACCCAGTTATTTTGTAATCAGCCAGATTCCCCTCCACTTAACATACAGCTCCTGATTCTTGCAACAGCACCCAGAGACATAAATGAGATGTTACATGCGCAGAATGAATTGTACTCTGAGCCTATGTTTGCTTAAGCCAGGAGAAGTATCTCATTTCTAAATAATTTCTCAATCTAAAAATGTTCATAGCACTTGTTTTGAGTTGTGCACAACAGGCAAATACACAGCACTTTGGAGGTATGGAATCCCAGAAAAGTTTTAGAACTATGTACAGCTGCATCTGTCACTTTAAAATTGTCTTTCTGCTCCTTTTTTTTTTTGTGGATGTGTGTGTGGGTCAAAGAAAATGTAACAGATCTCAATTTATAGTTAAGCAGGATTGATTAGTCTTCTTGGGAATGACTGGTGAGGGTAACTTTGCTTTGGGGATATTGGTTCTAATTTTGGGTCTTAGTGTGGAGACCTAGTTTGGCATATTCTTTTGGTATGTGTTGCAAACTCTTGTAGTGGATAAGAGCTGCCAATTATACTTTGCTGATGAAAAAGTGCCATTAGCAAGAGCTGAATCTCACAGAATCACAGAATCACAGAATAGTAGGGGTTGGAAGGGACCTCTGTGGGTCATCTAGTCCAACCCCCCCGCCGAAGCAGGGTCACCTACAGCAGGCAAATCTCACTGGACTCTGGTTTCAACACATCACAACACTGCTGCTCGCTTGCTGGGAGTGCGTGGCTCTTCGTGCTGTGAGAGATTTGTGTTAGAAAGGAGGAGCTTGTGGTGGAGGGGGGAGAATATATATGGTAGCTTGAAGCCTTAATGTGAATTGAAGGGGGCTGACTTGCTTGTGATTCAGTCTCCTTTGGAGGCAGATCAGTCCCGGGGGCTGCCATTCAAGGCAGATCTGCCTCTGAATGGAAAGGACTGAGGCATTTCCCTGTTTCTAGTGTGTTTTTATCTCTTTCTTGGCACTGAGCTTTCTCTGTGCTCCTCCTTCCAAGCAAATTCATGCAGAAGGGGTGCATGGAGTGGGCATGACAGGAATTAAAGCTGCAACAGGAAAAGTACTGGTCCTTCTAAAATGTAGGTTAAGTTTGCCTCAGCCAGGCCAGATTGCTAAGCATTAAAATGTGTGAAAGTGTCCTAGGGCGAGGGTACTTCATACTGTGTGTGTGCAACATAGCCAGAGCGATGGAAGCAAGTTCAATAGGCTTTGGTGATGCTGGCAGTGTGGGCAAAAGCTGTGCTTTTAAAAAGATGGAAAAGAAGGTTGCTGATAACAAAATGGTGTTTTCTGCAACAGCCAGCCATACTGTCACACTTTGGGAGAAGAGGGGTGGCTTAAAACCCTGTGTACGTGCGTGGCAGGGCTGTACTCTGGAGCAGGGTCTGTAATCCCAACAGCACAACTTCCCGTGTGTTTCCACAACTGTTGAAATCTTCTGTCAGATCCAAGCTATGTTTTCTGATAGCAGGCTTGGCAAATGTCCCCAGTCTTGTTGGACTGACTGTACCTTGCAGGACAGGAAACATGGTTTGCGACAGGAAAGGGCTGTGCCGAGGGTGTAGCAGTTTGAATATGGTTTTCTAAGTTCAGGACCTGGGTAGCCACAAGATGAAAGAGGGTGGGAAATGGTACAGCACTTCCCAAATCACACCTTATGCTTCCCCAATACTTTCTGCAAAGACCCCATTTGTCTCCCTCCGGTACTGGAGGGCACACACCTTGTGCCTCTGAGAAGGAGGAGCGGCCCAGATAGCTTCCTACCTGATGGAGCACCTTGTTTGTTGCTGTTACCACTCTATATGACTTGTCAGCTGGCATGAGGAATGCAAGGCAGGTAGCCTTTTTAACATAATTTGACTGTAATGGTTTCTGGCCACTTATCTACTTTTTGTATACTTCGGGATTTTCTGTGTTTTTCTCCAGCATGGCTGGAACTGAGCAGGTGAACGTCTTTGGGGAAGCCTGATAGCCTTATCGTATGCCATCCCAGCTACAGGTGGTGCATTCAACACATGAGTTGGCTGCATCCCAGGGAGGTAAATGGATTTGTATTGATTATTGCTGCTGAGGAATGCGAGGCTTGCTGTGATCCCATGAGAGGTTTCTGCAGCAGTTCGTCTGCTGCCCACATGCTGGAGGGAGATGACACAACTCATTGGAATGGTAGGGCTTTTCCAGGTTGCAAACAGCAGTACTGTTCAGAGAAAGCAGCTGATGCTCTTTGGAGAAGAACGTTTTTTTAAACTCAATCCTGTAGACCATGTTTAGCAACAAAGCTTCTCTGGCTTCTCAGCTTGGTTTGACCCAGAGCTGCCTTGGAAGTGCTGCTGTCAGTAATAGGCCATGGCCTTTTCATGATGGGCCAGACACAATGCATAGACCCAGATCTGGAAAGAAACAGCTTAGGGATGGCCAGTGGAGCTCTAAGCAGATCGCAAGGAGCACTGATCCAACTCACATACTGCAGCTATGCAACAGGACTGGCTGAAAGACTTAGCAAGAATTGCACACCCACCAACGTCCCACTGCTCCCACTGCTCTCCCACTGGCTGACTCTTCAAGGTGTGTGTCTCGTGGCTGCAGGAAGATTTCTTTTTTACATAGGTTGTGACAAGGCACCCTGAGAGGGTAAGCAGAGGTATGGTGAACTGGGTTGCTCATGGAAGGCACAGGTAGAGCTGGTGGGGATCTCCATCATCTCAGCTCCCAGGTTTCTGAGCGCATGGTTCTCACACTGTGGCTCCATCCCTCCTGTTCGAACAGCTTAAATGCCACAACGTGAACACGATGAGTGCCTGTCCTGCTGGAGACTGGTGCAATCTAGGATGTAAGAATTATAATTTCTTTTAAGTCAAATATTTGAACTATGTGAAGAGTTTTGAAGTTGTTTTCTTTAATAGTTCTTTAAACATTGATGTCTGCAGGAGGGTGTGGGTGTAGGAAGGAGGTCCTTGGGGAGGCAGTGGAGTTATCAGGCACTTTGCAGCCACTTCTTGAGAAAGCCTGGACTTTTTCTCTGGGGCTGCTTGTAGTATGGACTCTTGATCTAATCTTATTCTGTGATCAGTTCTTGTGCTCAGGACTGTTTGAAGGCTCAGGACCTAATGTCATGATGTGTCACATATCCCTTATGTTCAAGGTGACAGTTGAAGACCGTGATGAGGTGTGGGGTAAGAGACTGGTCTTTTGAGTCTCTGGGCTTTAACTATAAACTCTTAATCCTGATCTCAGTCCCAGCAAAGAACTCTCCAAAATCTCTCCCAGATGATAAAACTTCACCTTTGTTTTAGCACTTTTCTATATGTGGTGAGAGTCCAAGAAAAGCAACGTCTTGCGCTGGGTAGGCTCTGGGAGGCAGTGATTCATGTGCAGCGCACAGAGCTTGCTCCTTAGAGACACTAGGTTAATGAAAATGGGGCCAAAATTAGTCTTTGGTGCTAACTTAAAATGCAGGTGTTGAAAGCTTAGTCAAAATCTTGGTCAACAGCTATTGCTCATATCCTGTGTGCTGTCTTCTAGCTCCAGCCATGGGATTCCTGTCTCTGAAGTTAATTTGTGCAAACACAGATTGAATTCTGCTCTGCCCACTAAGGTGACCATTTAATTTCCAGCTGCCTACCTACAGGGAATTAGGCTTATGTGATTATGATGCTGTGCTCCAATTGTATCCCCTCCCTCAATAACTTTCCTATTTATTAGCTAATTTCAGGCATGTTGGACAGAAAAGTAGTGACATCAGTGGAACAGATCACTACTGCCACAGTACAGAAAAGGCTGTCTGTAAACTCAACCATTTGCAGACATCAGAGAATCCACTGCAGGGACCTAAGCCAAAAACTTAGATTTCTAGGCTTGGAAATAGCTTTGATGGGAGCTTATGCTTTTTCTGACGCAGAAGAACCCAGCCGCAGGACATAAAGCCATAGGAACAACAGCCCCCTTAGTGCTGCTCCCCCCGGGCCTGCTTTAGTATTTATGTTCTTTGCACTAGATTTGGCACAAGCTGGATGTCAGCAGCGCTTTGCTTAAGGGAGCTGATCCAGCACTCGGCCAGATGAGCGCTGATAACTCCCATCCACACCCTGCAGGTGAGCCCTGGGTAGCTTTCGGGAGCTCTTCCCAGCTTTGAAAGCACAAAGATTTTTTTTGTTGTTGTTGTTTTGGGGTTTTCTCCCCCCCCCCCCCCC
>Ga0065711_1006610_pt1 | contig 20407 bp, 14 predicted proteins | sample Hoacrofraction12_FD_59098 | JGI IMG/M metagenome (GOLD analysis project Ga0065711, IMG submission 59098) | Hoatzin crop microbial communities from Cojedes, Venezuela - Epithelial fraction 12 v2 (version 2) | ecosystem: Host-associated > Birds > Digestive system > Esophagus > Crop | place...
CCCAGGGAGGTTGTGGAGTCTCCTTCTCTGGAGATATTCAAGACCCGCCTGGACAAGGTCCTGTGCAGCCTGCTGTAGGTGACCCTGCTTCGGCAGGGGAGTTGGACTAGGTGACCCACAGAGGTCCCTTCCAACCCCTACTATTCTGTGATTCTGTGATTCTGTGATTCCATAAATGTAGTAACTGAGTAGCAAAAAGTTTGTCCTTCACCAGCAGAGCTGATAATAGCCCAAAGCAAGATGGCTGAAATGGCAAAGAAATAAGGAAATCAGAATTTTTAGGTTGTGGTACTCTCCAAGCATTTTAAAGATGGTGAACAGATTAAGAGATTCCATTTCCTCAGGATCATAGACAAATTTGTCCTGAGTTAAAGTAACAGAGAAACAGATATATCTTTCAAGGGGAATAAAATATAAAAAGCTGTGTCTTTTGCTGACAATAACAACAGCACTACTGACTCCAGCAGAGTCACTCTGACTTACACAGGTTGAGGATTTGGCCCAAACTTAGGGTGACTTTTAAATTAAGAGATGTTAAACCTATGATCAAAATGTCCAAAGAGAAAAGCAAACAGAGAAGGAGAGGTGGTGTGAGAAAGGGAGACTGAAGTGAACATGAAGACATTCTTACAGAAGACAAAAGAGAGGAGAATGCAGCACCAGAGACAGGTGATCAGGTGAGATGATTAGCAAATTATTAGACAGCTAGAAACAGGACCAAGCTTTGTAACCCCAGCTGCTGTGTTGGACTACGTCCATGTCCATGCCCTCCTTTATCTCCACTTTGAATTATTCTACATCCCAGAAAAGACAGATGAAATCCCAAGTCAGAATCGTCTCAAATGTACACAGAGATACATCAACACAAGCCAGAATTATTCAATATAGACCATGCTTCCTACCCCCAAATTGCACAATCGCACCAATGCAGGAAACAACCTAGTTGAGAAAGTCCAAAATGCATCTATTTAACTAAGTATTAAAGGTGGAAGAATCTAATTTCAAGTAAGGTGGGTGTTTGTTTAAAGAAACAGGTAGGAGGTGAACTGATTGAGTAGAAGTCTGAAGACTAAATCCTAACCCGTGATTTAGACAACAAAATCTCTGAAAGAGAAATTAAAACAGTGAAGGAATATCTAAGGTAAGCCAGGGCTGTTGCAGAGTTGGAAGAACAGAAGGAACTGCTATAGGAAGTCGCCGGGCAGAGGCTATAGTGTGTGTAACAGGAGTCTGTGGGAGCAGATGGATTGCCATTTCAGAATTGCTGAGAAAGAGGAAATCTGGAGTCTAGCGTAGGAAAAGATATTGAAATGAATATCAATGATTGTGATAGTTACATATTTGGAAGAATAAGACCTAGAGCAGGGGCAAATCTAGTATTAGCTGTATTGGATTGCACATAGAGAACAGAGCTGTGTCTTCCAAGGCACCAATATTACAAACAATAATACAACACCATATAATGAAAAGCCCCTGAGACTTATCTCTTTTACATAATATGTCTCTTTTTCTGGTGAATTCTTCTGAGACATTTGCTTCATTACAGTAAAAAATAAATATTCAAGGAGAGAAAAAGAAGTGTTTTTAATGAATTAGTCTGATTACTTTAATTACATTTACAATCTGTTTCTTTTAGTGCATGCTTTCCAAAAATTGTGTATTTGATGAAGGATTGCGCTCTGTTGTTGAATGGAAAGGAGACTCTGACAGAAAAAACCTGTAAGCAGTGTGATTGTATAAACATATTGGTTGTATATGTATGCACATATTGCTCGTTGTTAATTCATTAAAGCTTTTGGTTTTACTCTGTGAATTAAAGTCACAGCAATTACCTTTTAGCTGCTAAGACTCAGAATAAAATAGTTGTTGTCACTGGAGACAGTTAAAATTTTAAGAAACACAACAATGAAATATATAAGAAACAAGGCAACACAATTTATTTGGGATGTATACATAAACCGCAATCCAGCTACAGAAGAGCTGCAAAAAAACTGATACAAACTTTGTCGAACTAGATTCTTTCTTGCAAGTGATTTTTCTTGGTGCTGTTGGACATTGAAACTATTCTATCCATGGGAAGAAGTATTTTTTCTAAAGTGTTGGCCACTTTATGCGTGCCCCTGTGCTCTTACCCAGGAGCAGAGAAGAGCCACCCTCTGTGTCGTGCTGCTCTGCCTGGGAGCAGAGGCGTTCGCTGGCACGGGGCTTGGGGCTCCTGGGCTCAGAGCACAGGTAAAAGCCCAACTGTTCTGCTTGGCATTTACTCCTGGTGACTCCTGAGAAATCTTCCAGGTTTATGCTTAGCCATCACAGGCTTTTCCATAAAGATCAGGGGGGAAAAACAGTCGTCTGTGAGTAAAACAGGCAAACCCATGAGGGGATCCCGAGAGGGAAAACTCAGAGGCTTTGCATCCGTCTTGCTTGCAGCAGAGGTGGTTCAAGGCTCATTCTATATTGCAGTTGGAAAAACAATCCATTAACTATTTTAGCATGGTGTGGTGGTTTTTGGTTTTTTTTAATCATCCTTTTAGTTTTTGTCGATGTGTACTTGCAGTGCAAAATTTGAAGTAACATTTTTTACTCTAGAGACTATCTGGAAATTGTTCTGTGCTGCTAGTGCTAGGAAGATTTACTTGGGGAAGATAGAGCCTGGGTTAGTTGGGCGTGTAATGTGTAGTAACAGGAGCCCACGACGGCCTCTGCTTCCCAGGTTAGGAGCTAACAGATGTGTTGTGTACCCCTTCCAGCCTGCACGATTCCCTTCGCATGGGAACCAAGCTTTGGAAGAGACATGGCAATTTTGTGCGTACCTGCACAGGAGCAGGCTGTCCCCATGTGCTGCTGCAAGACAAACTGGAGGGGAAGACGACCAGCCTGGCTGAACAGGGAGCTCTTGCTGGGACTCAGGAAAAAAAGGAGGGTCTATCACCTATGGAAGAAAGGGCAGGCAACTCAAGAGGAACACAGGGGTCTCCTTAGGTCATGCAGAGAGGAAATTAGAAAGGCAAAAGCCCATCTAGAAATCAGGCTGGACACTGTTGCAAGGGACAACAAAACATGTTTTTACAAACATGTCAACAACAAAAAGAGGGCCAAGGAAAATCTCCATCCCTTATTGGACGTGAGGGGGAATATTGCCAACAAGGGTGAGGAAAAGGCTGAGGTACTTCATGCTTTCTTTGCCTCAGTCTTTAGTAGTCAGACTGGTTATTCCCAGGGAAGTCAGCCTTCCTTCAGTGCTGGAAGATAGTGAAGGAGACCAGAATAAACCTCCCATAATCCAGGGGGAAGCAGTTAATGACCTGCTGTGCCACCTGGACACCTACAAGTCTATGGGGCTGGATGGGATCCACCCAAGAGTGCTGAGGGAACTGGCAGAGGAACTGGCCAAGCCACTCTCCATCATCTATCAGCAGTCCTGGCTAACAGGTGAGGTCCCAGATGACTGGAGGATCGCCAGTGTAACACCCATCTACAAGAAGGGCCGGAAGGAGGATCTTGGGAACTACAGGCCTGTCAGCCTGATCTCGGTGCCGGACAAGATTATGGAATGATTCCTCCTGAGTGCGCTCACCAGGCATGTGAAGGACAACCAGGGGATCAGGCCCAGCAAGCATGGGTTGATGAAAAGCAGGTCCTGCTTGACTAACCTGATCTCCTTCTATGACCAGTTGACCCACCTAGTGGTTGAGGAAAAGGCTGTGGATGTCATCTACCTGGACTTTAGTAAGGCCTTTGGCACTGTTCCCCACAGCATCCTCCTGGAGAAACTAGCTGCCTATGGTTTGGATGGGTGTACTCTTCACTGGGTAAAGAACTGGCTGGATGGCCAAGTGCAGAGAGTGGTGGTGAATGGAGTTAAATCCAGCTAGTGGCTGAGTCATGAGTGGTGCCCCCCAGGGTTAAGTTTTGGGTCTGGTCTTGTTTAACATCTTTATCAATGATCTGGATGAGGGGATCGAGTGCTCCCTTAGTAAGTTTGCAGATGACAGCAAGCTAGGTGGGAGTGTCGATCTGCTGGAGGGTAGAAAGCCTCTGCAGAGGGATCTGGACAGACTGGATTGATGGGTCAAGGCCAACTGTATGAGGTTCAACAAGGCCAAATGTTGGGTCCTGCACTTGGGTCACAACAACCCCATGCAACACTACAGGCTTGGGGAGGAGTGGCTGGAAATCTGCCCGGCAGAAAAGGACTTGGGGTGTTGGTCAACAGCCAGCTGAACATGAGCCAGCAGTGTGTCCAGGTGGCCAAGAAGGCCAACAGCATCCTGGCTTGTATCAGGAATAGTGTGGCCAGCAGGAGTAGGGAGGTGATCGTGCCCCTGTACGCGGCACTGGTGAGGTCCCACCTCAAATACTGTGTTTAGTTTCAGGCCCCTCTCTATAAGAAGGGCATTGAGGTGCTGGAGCATGTCCAGAGAAGGGCAAAGAGACCGGTGAGGGGTCTGGAGAACAAGTCTTATGAGGATCGGCTGAGAGAACTGGGGCTGTTCAGTCTGAAGGAGAGGAGGCTGAGGGGAGACCTTATCACTTTCTACAACTACCTGAAAGGAGGTTGTAGTGAGGCAGGTGTTGGTCTCTTCTCCCAGGTAACTAGTGATAGGATGAGAGGCAATGACCTCAAGTTGCATCAGGGGAGGTTTAGATTGGATATTAGGAAAAAGCTCTTTACTGAGAGAGTGGTCAGACATTGGAACAGGCTGTCCAGGGAGGTGGTTGAGTCCCCATCCCTGGAGGTGTTTAAAAAACATGTAGATGTGGCACTTCAAGATATGGTTTAGTAGGCATGGTGGTGTTGGGTGGATGGTTGGACTTGATGATCTTTTCCAACCTGTGATTCTATGATCTCATCCCAGCACGGAGTCCTGTAAAGAATTTTTTCAACCAGGAGTTGGAATGTTTTCCCAGCTCTCACTCTTTAGACAAAATCTCCTGCAGGCAGTGGCTTGGGTATATAAACACTGGGACATTGCATGCTTCCTCTAGGTGGATTTCTTCTTATCTAGCCTACACCTTCAAGGTGGCCATGTGAAAACTTCTAGTGTTAATATTCCAGGCACCCACACAGACACACACACACCTGCAAATATCTTTCATGCCTGCTTTCCATGAATATTTCTGTGAATGAAACCTCAATGCAGCCAACATTCACAGAAAGAAAACAGAAGTGGTCATAGTCACTGTCTGAGTGAACTGTGATACTAAAGCAAACTTCAGCTAGCACTGTTTTTCCCTTTACTCTAAAGTCTGTAGGAGTTTTGTCTGTGTACGGGCTACTGAATTTGGCTCACAACTCTCCCTCCAGGAATTCCAGATTAATACAAAACTCTAAAATAAATTATTTTAGCTGTGACACATGCTTATTTCATTAAAATTTCCAGAGATTTCACTTTGCAAAAGAAGAAAAAGGACTTTGAAAAGGTACTGTCTGAAAGGTTAAAATTAACATAAGTCTGGCATTATTATCATTATTAGTACCTACACATACCCCTCACAAGCCTCAAGGTACTTCACAGAAATAAATTATACCCATTTTCAAGGAACTGGGAAAATTCCTGTCACCTACATGATTTGGAATGAGATTTTTAAAATCCCTTAGAAACATTCAGAAGGAAGCATTTTTGCTCTACTGCAGGCACAGAGGGGAGGAGCTTATCATTTTTATCTACCTCCAGCTTCCCTGCTTGTGCTCTGGAGAGGCCCAAACTAATTATACTCATCCCTGTTCACTTTTCTTATGCTCTTCTCAGGGGTGAGGTTCCAGAGAAACTGATCTGGGGAGGACATTCATGATGCAGTGTCTGGTGTCCTATGTTCTGGGAGCAGGTTGAGCATAGATGGATGTTTTGAAGGTGGTTTGCAACACTAAATGTCTGTTAGTAACTGATTGTCAATCTTTCACCTCTTATTTTTCCCCGTCTCTCACTTTTGCAAGTATGGTTGGGGACAGATTTTATTTTTGTTTATTTTCATGGCTGGATTTTTGCAAAAATATGAATTTGCAGTGTCTAAATTCTGAATTTAGTTGGATTCTAAATCTAGTGTAATGCTGTTAAGAGATCAGGCTAAAAGAGATCACCAGGAAGAGCATTCTCTGAATGAAGGTGAAATAAAACCTGGGTCAAAACAGAAGGGTCTAGATTCTCTGAATAAATAAATACCTTATATGAAATGTTGAAAGCTAGCCATGCTATCACACTGAGCTATCAGTTCGTGGAGCTGAACTCTCTGTGGAACCAGCAAACATATTTAAACAAATTGTAGCCCATGCAAAGCACTTTACATAGCTTTGAACTTAACTCCCCTTTATTCCTTACCCTGGTTTCCAAGGAATTTTCCTTCTCTCCTTTATTATTTGCTTTTGTTTGGTTTTGTTCTGTATCATGGTATGGATCTCTGCTGTAGGAGGGGCAAGTTCCACATCAGACAGCTGTTCCAACTAAAAAAAAAACCAACCCAGATAAACAAGCCTCTAATCTGGAGGCATACGAAAGTTCTCCAGACAAGGTCTGTTCCCTGCTTGGGGTTCATTTTGCTTTCTGGTTCTCATACACAGAGGCCTGCTTGGGGAAATCAGACTGTGTCTGCTTTGAATTTATCAGGCGAACACACACAGAAAACAAGGGTGTTTAGACTCCAGTCTGCTGGTGAATACTGAGAATTCCCCACTGTCCTAACATCTGTAGAGCTAGTTGGCACATCTTCAATAAAAAATTACATCAGTGATGCTCTGGAAACTCAATTGAGTTATAGGAATGACAAGAAAATAAGCAAATCTTCAGTGAAAGCTTTGGCAAAAATTCCCTACTTCATTTCAAATGCAATAGCAATCCTTGTCTCTAATTTCTATTTTATTTTGAGTGACAAATGAATTAATACTACAGCTCCTCATAATCTATTTCTTTCCATTTCTCAGACTCTTTTGGGGAGTGGTATAATTTTAGACTATAAAAATATAAGCCATCTGGTTTATATATAATTGACCCACTTGTACGCATATTTTTTAGATGTAAAGGCATGCCTTAGACAGAACTTGAAAATGGCTGTTGTGCGTTGTTGAGAGCCATTTTGACTCCACTTCATTGCCTCTCTAGGCTTGCCTCTCAGCTGACCATGGTGTAAACTCACTGGGTGGTGACACCCACTTACTTGGGTGAGAAGTGGCACAGAGGCAGAGAGGACATCCGCGCTGTGCATGGAAATTACTATGATGTCAAGACAGGCACTCAAAGAAGCCCTTTTTGGGCTACCAGCCAGTGTATGAGATTAAGCATTTGAGCAGAACTACTGATTTTACTTTGCCCTAAGTGCTCCAAAGCAGAGCGGAAGGTAACGCTGTCTTTATTCTTTTCTGCCCCATCAATTCATGGTCAGTAATCTGGTCAGTATGACCAGCTGGTCAGTAAGTACAGTATTTGGGATTAGTAACAACTGTGATACACAGGATGAAATGGGACACTTGGAAGACCCAACTGCCCATTTTTCCTGCTGCCTTCTCCCATTTGCATAGCTCGGTGCAAAGGTCCTTCCTGCTTGTGGGTGACAATGACACTGTGTCACATACTGGTTTAAATTTACATCGCTGACTCAGAAACCCCATAAAATGCAATGGGAGCCATTCAATGAGTAAAGTGTCCTTTCTCTACATTTTCTTCCCTGCACACCTGGAAGGCAGTGATCCCAAAGGTATTTGCTTTTCCTCAGCCGATACCCTAATGATGTTATTTGCTGTGCTACTGTTGGTAGCAAAGGACAAAGTTGTGAAGTTTGGATCTAGTTCCTAGTTTGAACCCAAAGATCATAGCAAGCAAGCAAGCAAGGCAGGAACAAACAGCACAGTCAAAACAGTGAGCAAACGTGCTGAGTGTTAGTAGTTAATGAAACACAGTTGGCTGTCACTGCCATTGGGCAAACACATTGGAGGCTTTCAGCACAGCAATACTTTATTTGCTTGCAATGGCTTTACAGCAATAACTGAAACACAATATGCAATTAAAGCATATTTACTGCTTCCACTTGAAACTTGTGAAACCGATGAGGAACACATTCATTCAGTAAACCTATTCCCCTCTGTTTGTACTGCTAGCTGGGCTGGAAGAGACAAAGACAGGCAAATTGATCCAAAAAAACCAGCTCTGCCACTGAAAAATGTATATTCCATCATCCTAAAATGCCTCCTAATGCAATCACCAGGACAGGATCCAATGAAACATCAAACTGATACTGTCTTCATACAGGTTTTTACATCTGCTACTAATCTGTTGTCCATTTATGCCCCATTTTCAGCCCAAGGGAGCAATTTCTGTGTGCAGGCTTTACTCACAGGGTACTGCTTTGGAGAATGGCATTCTAAGGGTCCGCATTACTTGGCACAGGATTTTTTATCTTATGTTCTGCTCGGAAACAATCTAATTCACTGAAAGGGTTATCAAGCATTGTAACAGGCTGCCCAGAGAAGTGGTGGAGTCACCATCCCCAGAGATATTTAAAAGAAGCGTAGATGTGGCCTTTAGAGGCCCTGGGCTTGGCAGTGTTAGGTTTACAGTTGGATTCAATGATCTTCAAGGTCTTTTCCCACCTACGTAATTCTATGATTCTAATTCAAGGCTCTGGAAAGATAGCTACTAACATGAACGTGCACTAGATCAAACCCTAACCAACATACATATTGCCTAGACACTGGCAAATAACTGGGAGAACTCCTGCAACTGTTTTCAGAATTTGTAATCCTTAATTTCACATTCTTTCCTGCCTTTTTATTACCACTTCCAGTCAGTGATCGTGCACTTCATCTTAATTGTTGGAACATATAGAGAAATCTGACTTGATCTGGACTGCTCACACTTGCTGAGAAAATACACAACACACTTTCCGTGGACATTTGTGACAGATCTCTGATGATTACAGGCTTGCATTCCTTGCCCAATCAGGAAGAGGCACACTTGCCATTTTTCCAAGTAGCAATAAACAATAAGGGAGACACCTGAGAACATTTAGAGTTGCTCATGGCTCGAGAGATATTTGAAGCTTGAAACAGAGAAGCTTCCTTGTTAATACAGTACTCTCTGTTCTGCCTCTCTCTAGCACTATTTCTCAGGAGCCTGGCAAGAGATCTCTGTGGAGTGATAGACCCTGGAAACTTAATGCCTAGATGTCCATCCTCTGTACTTCCCAGGCTTCAGTCACTACAAAAGTGAGGTGAGAAGGCATCACAAAACATTTAACGTGCAATGACATCACATGCCTGATGAGCAGGGATGATTAAAATTTCTCCCTGGTGGAAGATTCCCAAATGTTAAATCCTTGGATGACAGAATTATTTGTTCCACCTTTTCCCATCATTGTCCACATTCCGTTACACACTGAATAATGACTTAATCAACCATAGAAAAACCAATATGGCAAGAAGTCCTGTCCCTTATCAAGTTACATTGCACACAAAAGAACAGGGGAAGGTCACCTCCACACTGCTGGCTAACTTAAAGGGATGCAGAGATATATACATAAGCTCCATGATCTTATGGACAATTTTGATTATGCACCTTCTCCACTAAGAACAGCCCCATCAGTTGTTAGGTAAAATCAACAACATATAAAACACTTACATAAACCTATTTCTCCTTCAACTCTGGCATAAAAATCCTCCCACTGTAATACCAGACTAAGAACTAACAATGAATGTCATTAATTAAATTGTCTTTTAATGGCTCAGGAGGTGAACTCTGTAAAGAGGAAGAAAGGGACAGAAACTTGGATTTAGACAATAAAAGAAGAATTGATTTCACCTCATTTTAACCATCTGAAAGAAGAGCATCTGGTCTAAGTCCCTTATTTGTGCTTCTATCAGCCCTTTTCAAAGAAAGGAGAGAAGCAGATGATTACAGAAGATAAAGTTAGATTACCTTAAGTGAGAAGTGATTTTGAAACACTTCAATATGACAAGGATAAACTATAAGAAGAACTATGTGGCAAGCAAGGAAATGTAATTTTTCCCTTTACATAAATCAAAGTGAGAATAAAACAATTTCTGAAGGCTCCTGCCTTCCTCCAGTACTTGTTTGCCAGAATTTGAAGATGACTGTAACAGATGCAGATATTACATGCAGTTCTTTGAAAGCTGGAAATAATAAAATGCATTTCTTTATTCTAATCAGAAGAAACAGCTCACCTAGACACTTTTTCCTGGAATCTAGAGGCAGAACTAAAGTTCTGCTTAGTGAACAGAGCTAAAAAATGGGTGTAACATGGCAGAGCAGAAGGCACAGCATAGTACTATGGTCCAGGAATGGAGAGATCCTTTGGAGTCTCGACCTCATATGGCTGGAACTCATACAATTGCCTCTCTTTTACTTGACGGAGATGCACATCTGTTGACCTGAAACATCACATGTTCAGACTGCCCTATCAAGTCTGTGTGATGCTATTTGAAATCTATGAATTCCTGCCATGACTTGAGCGCATTTTTAAAACCACCTCTGAAAGTCTTTTAGAAACAAGAATTTCACTGACATCATAACCTGTTGTTAACTTATTAAATGGTGGGCTGAGAAACATTACAGAATGTGAAATGAACAATTTAGCTAATAAGGAAGAGTTTAGACTATATGATATGAATTAACAGAATATCAAATATGCATAGGTTTCAGTGCTAATGTGATTTGTGTTTGAAAACTGTGATTCTCTGGCTGTCTGCAAAAAGAATTATAAGAAGTCTTTATGACTGGTGCATCTTTCTGCCCACATACCAGCTGCTTCTGTGACATCTGATAGAGGGCGGGTGAATACAGTCTTTAAACCCATCTTCCATTAGCACATCTCGCTATGTAGTTGCTTATTGACAAATAGAGTAACCTGATGGGGCCTGTGAAACCACAAAGAGGAGAGATGTCTGGCAAAACTGCCGAAAGCATAATAGGAGCAGACAATCTAAAAGATAACTAAGAAGTAGTAGGGGAATGACCAGGAATGTGTATTGATGCTGCTGTGAGTCTGAAATACAGCATTTTCATTGCATGTAGGAAATACTCTGTTGTTTGTTTGGACTCCTTATGCCTCTGTGTAAGACCTTTTGAAGCAGTAAATAAAAAGCATTCCTGCCTATATTAAGAGGTCTGCTAGCTGGGAGGCAGAAACAAAGTCAAAACCTTTTATGTGGTCCAGTCAGTAGAGGTGGAAACATGGTTCCATCCTTGGCTAATGTTAATGTTAAGAAAAAATACTTCAGACTTATTTTTTCACAGTTTTAGCCTTTCTTTTGTGATGTGGAATGGGACTTTTGAAATGATTATGAGAAAGAAAGAGTTCAAGAGAAAGAATTTATGGAAAAGAAGAAGGCCATGCAATAGGATCCTTGGGATAGTCAAGCTCCTCCTTAAATAGGAAGCCTGGGTTCAAAGACCCGACACAAATTTACATCTACCTAGCTATTGAGGATGTAAGCCTGTCCTCTCCCTTCATCTCATCTGTACCTGAAACTTCATGGTGGACCTAAAAACTCCTGTAAATTACATTTCTGTCAAGTCTAATACTCCCCTGTAAATCATTATACCATTTACAAAGCAATGTTTTTCAAAAAAAAAGGTCAGTTTGGAGAAACAAATAGGGAGAGGTTATTTTGCATTTCTTTGGAAGGGTCTTTCCAGGATTCCTCACAGTTCATTTTCCCAGGTGAATTGGATGGCTCCTCTGATCTCATCAGAGATGTGGTGAATAACAAAACTTTCCTCCCTTAGCGGATTGAAAGAGGAATGCCTAGAGGTAGAAATGGAGAGTTAGGACTTGCAGTTCCTTTCCCAGCTTGGGATGAACTTCTGGCTGCATCTCTGTCTCCATCACACCTGGACTTACCTTCCCATAACTTCCTTACCTTGTCTGCAAGTCACGAGGCTCTGTTCTTCAAGGTTTGTAGTGCAGGTTCCTTTGCCCTACGGAAAAGTGAAGCATTATGTATTGTGAATTTGTTTTTCAGTGGAAATACTTTGGCAAACATCTCTTCAAGGACAGCAACAATGTCTGTGTTAAGTTACCATTCTTTATCTTTAACTTATCCTGTCAGTTTTCTGGCAGACCACAGTAAATCTAAAACATTTGGAGTTGCACAAATTATTTTCCAGACTGTCTTGTTGCAGTTCAGGGCTGGAGCATAGTAAGTAAACAGACGTAATTTGGAACTAGACTTGTACTGTCAGACCAGCAACCTGAAATTTAACATTCATAAATATGCTGTATGCACTTGCTTTGTAATTTCATCCTTAAATTGTGTAGGAGCCAAGGCGACAGTGTGCTGGTCTGTGAAGATACTGCTCAAGCGAGTAGAAGGACCCTTATTTACATATCTGACCAATGTGCCTTGTGCAATTACTTTCCTGTCCAAATAAACTAAGATGTTTAATCAAATGTTCGACAGGTTTTCTTCTGAAGATTATTTGGCACCTTCAAATGGGCAAGATTACCATAAATAAAACAAGAATCTGAAGCAAACAGAAACAATGATTAAATTTCCCAATGGAAGGAAATTATAAAGAGGGAGTTAGGATTATTTTATCATTCATAAATTTTAACAAAATGGATTACTGTCTCTAGGGAGGACCTGTGGATTTTAGCTATAAACAGGCATTGAGTAGGTTGCTTGTTATTTCTTTTGTTATCTCTTTGAGAAGTAAGTTATTAGAGAGTAGTTACTCATTCTTAGTGAATACAAAATGACAACATATTGAAGACTGGTGATTTTCTGATTTAAGAACTGGCTATCCTCCATTTTGTAGCATGCAAGAAAAAAAAAAAAGAGGACGCATAGAGTTGTGGGATTTTGCCTTAAAAACGTAACTACTGGGAAAAGAAAAGAATCGCATTCCCAGGTTGTATATCCTCTGACAAACTCCTGAGAAATTATAAAAAAAAAGATAGTTTAGTTCAACTTAAAAAGAAAACAGTGGTCTTGGTAAGTAGCCATCAAGGAGTTCTCATTTCAAATCCACTAGAAATTCCCCTGTGAAAATCAAGAGCAAGCAGCCCCATGGTGCTTTGTCTAAGATCTGCTCAGCAACTCTTGTCTGCTACTAGCCCCTGCCCACTGCTTCAGAAGGAAATTCTGAAAGAAACTGATTGAGGTTATGAAGGCATAATGCCGAGAAAGAGATTATATAGGATACTCATTGAGTCTCTGGAGGCTTTTGGTTTGTCTGAATAGGCACACAGCTGGCTGAGCATCACTCAAAGTTAATTAAGTTCTGTGTGAAATAAGAAGTACAGCAAAGATATTGGATAATTGTGTAAGTTAGACGTAAGTCTCTGCACTCCACAGATACATCTTGGACCATTCTTGAGCACCAGGTCCTCCTGGTATTGGGGAGTCCGTGTCCATACGGTTGTAATCCCTTCTGTAGTAATATATGGTGGCTACATGCAAATAGTCTGTTGAGAATGACCCCTGGCCTGTGCTAACATCCATATTGTGTGTAAGACCTGTTTGGGTGTTGGCAGTTTTGGGGCAAATTATGCCAGGGGTCATTCTAACAATTTAACAGTAACAACAATAAAGTTCTAGTGGCTAGAAAACACCCTTGGGCACCGAATTTAAGGGTAGGGCTATACACCATGAAAATCAGATTATTCTGTGCTTTTCAAAACCATAAATCCATGCCACAGTCCTCACCCTTCCTAACCCCATGATTTCTGTGGGGGATTTTTCTGCACTCGCTCATCTGTAGCCTTTGAAAGCTGTCCTGAGCATGCTCCAGTATTCTTGAACTGGTCAGTAGCTACAACAAGATAAGAAATAAAAACACTGGGAAGAAAATAGAAAGCAGGGCATCATGCCAGTGTAGCACAGCAAGTATCATGGGATTTTTCTTCAGCAAGGCTTCAGTCTTTGTTTCTCAAGTCAAAAACAGTGAACACCTCATGACTTAACTTCATGAAGTGAATGGGGAATGGGATCCTCAACCTAGTGAAGAATCGACCTCTCTCTTTCTCCTAATTTTGAATGCTGCAAGTGGCTGTGAGCCAGGGTGCTGCACCTGAATGCTGTCTAATGCTGCCACTCCAGTCAAATTCCAGCACAATCTGCAATAATACCCCACAGCATACACCAGACGTGATAGCAGAGGTATCCATTCAAATGCTAAAACACACAGACGGCAACAAAATAACTTTGATATCTTTCTATCAACATTCAAAATTATCTGGAGCATTCAATGCATTTAAGGAAAGTTACGGAAGCCTTGCTCAATGTCCTTTATGTTTTCCTAGTCGTTTTTTTTTTCTTTAGTTGGTGCAGTTCATCTATGTTTTTATAAGCTCAGTGCTGCTTTAGGAATGAATTTCGCACAGTTAGTAACTTAGCAATGAAGTTTCTATAAAAACCTGAAGATTTCTCCTTACAAAGAAAAAAATGCTTGTAACTGATGGGCAAAGCAGCAGAAAAATATCCACTCCAGGAACGACTATTTCTAGGATTAATTCTTTTCCTAACATCTTGAGGTCAAGGCAGGAAAACAAACACATTTCTAAAAGCCAGCTACTCAACTGGTACACACTGCTGCATCTTGGAAAATGCTGAGACCGCTATATCAGAGTTAATAGAAGTAGAAACACTAACCTGGAGCACCAATGTTGACTAATGAGCGGGCTTGTTTCTTAATAAAACCTGAATATATTGATAATCTTGGAATATTTTTAACTATTTATGTGCATATATTAGGGTTTGCTCGTCTTGATTTCTGATGTAATACAAGAACTGCGTTTCTCATTGCACATTGGCATTTCTAATGTAGCTAGAACAGAAATCCCTACATATATGTGCACATGAATGTGTAGATCACATATATGACATGTGAAATTATGGATATAGATAGAGACTTAGCAATTTGACCCCTATTTGTTTCAAGAAAAAAGGTCCAGGTAAGACCCAGAGAGACAACTTCATTGATTTTGTGTTTATGATGTTACAAGTTACATTGTTCTTCTCACACAAGTTATTATTCATTTAGGAATTTTCCTCTTGTGAAAACCCCTGACAGTAAAGGCAGGATAAAATGAACCAGTTGTTTCTTTGCCTCATGCTCTGCTGATGCTCTGCAGAGGCATTGCAGCAGAGGACAACTATGCTGAGGTTGATGCAATCCAAGGAGTTTACTGCAAGTAAGGACGGACACTGCAGAAAACAGTGTGGCTAGAAATGAGCTTGAGTTAAAGTTCTGCCACATTTTGGGCAGGTTAGGAGACTTGCTGGTTAGGTTTCCCAAAAATGGTAGTTCTGGACAAAGTTCCTTTCCATGTGAGCTACTAGGACTTGATTAGAACCAAGCAGTAGTGTGCTGAGGTGTGTGCCTGTGCATCTTTCTAGGTATGTATATATATATGTATGTGTGTATTGAAATATATAAAACTTTTAACATACTGAATTACTCTTCTGAATGCTGCTGTTTGTACAGTAAATATTTACATTGGCCTGCCTAATCACATTTTTATTAAGAAGGGATCTAGCCAGATCACTTAGTCCCTCCCCAAGCTTTGAACTGGGATCAAGTAATCTTCAAGAGATATTTCTCTTATATGATCTTCAATATCTACAGATATAAGGCAGAGATTCTGCAGCCATTCTCACAATCATTTCTAGAGTCTAAGGTCGTAAAAATCTCATTGCTGAATGTGTAAGAACCTCACAGCATACAGTTAAAATCATTTCTTCCAGACTACATTAACTTTGCATTTGCTAAAGCACAGAAACTCCTTGGCCATTTTAATGACCACTCACTTGGTTTTACTACGTCCCTGTAAAGCTCTTTGGAGCTAGGTACTAAAACAACTTATGTAAAGACTTGCATAACCTTCCTGATTTGCTGCTTCACTAATAAGTACTGGCTTCTGCTGCCAAATCTCCAATACACCTAACAAATATCATGAGTGTAATGTACTTCTTCAGGCTATCTAGTCCTTAACTTTGTGCTGTACTGGAAAAAGAAGTCTTTATTCTTTGTTTCCAACTTTTTTGACAGTTCCAAATTAATGAAAGAGCCTGGCATCTCATGCATGACTATTTAAATTCTTTAAAAATTCTCCTGCAAAGATTCTTCTAAGACCTTTAGAAAGTCTGATAAATTGTAACTACTACTGTTCCTTTATCCACTCTTTAACTGATATGTTCAAAAGATGTACCTGTCACTATTTCCTTTTGCAGAAACTGCGTGTGTTAATCTAGATCGTATGAAGTTCATGCAGGTGCTTGAAATACAATTTTTCATTTTCGTCTCAACTGGTTCTTTTTCCAGTCATGTTTTGATCAACTTTTAAAAATAGTGACCTTTGAAGGAGCATAAATATCTTCAACTTTCATTCTGCTTTCTTACTGAAACCTGTATACGAAAACAAGTGAAAATATTGTTCTTGTCTTTGAACACATCTGCTTCACTTTACATTACATATCTTCTCTGGATAACAAAGATTATAAACTTGTCTATGCAGCATTTCATAAAAGATTCAAGAACAGAAGAACAAATAACAAAGACCTGTTCCAATGTTTATTAATTCACATACAATTATTCATGTTTAATTCAGATACTTGACCACGGACCAGGAAAACGGAATTCTGTCAAACAGTCACATCCCCAGCTTAGCAACTCAAAGCTCAGAAATCATCATCCGTTGCTTGAATAAAACGATATAATAGAAGAATCAAAAGGAAAAAAATTCCTCAAACACAAGAATTTTAAAAGGGAAAAAATGGAGAATGGTGAATTTTAGGCCTCCTAGTAACGAAGTGAAAAAGAGCAATTGTCTTCATTTGCCTCTTTCCAGGTCACCTCCGGCATTGCGCTTGTGTTAGGCAGGGTACAGATGTTTTACCCAGAGTCTGGAGCTTCAGTTTGGCACTGCAAGAGATATGTAAAACATCTCAGGGGCTGCAGGCCTTCAGAAATTCACTCGATGTTGCTCACATGGTAAATCACCGGCTTTTGCATGTCAGAGGAATTGCCTGACAGCCGGCGTTTCTCCCCTCCAGGCTGCTGCCGGAATTCTTCTGCTTGCTTACGAGAACATATGCTTAAAAAAAAAAATAAACCACCCTTCTCTGCTATTTGGCACCTAAAGCCTTATTTTAATTTCTGGGTGCAGCATTTTCTCTGAACATGTTGCGAAATACCAGCGCATTACCCATCTGTTCCGGCTTCGTGTCTTCAGGGCTGAGTCCTGTAGAGGAAAGGTTATCATTAACTTGACTTAAAAATCTTGATTTGCCTACAAAAACAATAAGTGGGGAAATTCATTGTATTCTATTCACAATGCAGGTTATTATTCCTCATTTTAACAAAAATGGCTCAGGGACAAAATCCTCACTGCAGCCTCATAAGTTTGAGAAATCCATACCAAATCTGAGAAATTTTTCCTTCCATCTTGGTTTGTGTTTATCCTCGATGCAGGTTCTGAAGAACCCCACAAGCCACAGAAAAACCTGGGGTTTGCAGAGTGATTATATGCACACAAGCTGACTGAGGACTCTTTGACTTCAGTGAGCCTAACATAACCGAGTGTGAGCTTGTAAAACTGATGACCTACAAACCAAATCACCACGACAAAGGATTCTCAGAACAATTCCTGATACAGCTAATACAGAGAAAGATCCAGTCATGATAAATGGTCCAGCTGAGTTGCAACTGGTTTAGCTCATTTATCTATTGGAAGCTCTCTGGGATATTAAGTTTCTGCTTTTTCTACAAGCATGGCATCCATGCCTGCTTTGGGGTCTGCAAATCTTATTCTGTTATTTTTACAGCCCTGTATGAACTTGCACAGCCTAAATGAGGCATTTAACACTGCCCTGGGCTCCTCCTGGCTGCTGGTGAATCACTTGACAGTGTAGAGCTCTCTGCCCAAGGATGTACAGGGCTAGACAGGACTCTCTGCCCCACCCCAACCAGGTGCTTAGACCCACCAGGGACCCTTACACAGGTGCTTAGCCCAAAAACATTCACAGCAATGGCTCCTCCAGCTCCAAACAGCACAAGACAAAACTCCAGCACCCTAAAACCAGCCAGGGGACCAAGAGTTTCAGTGTATCCCAGCAATGTCTGGGATGATTTAAAAATTTCTTAGAAAAGTCCAGATGATCCTAGGAAATAAACCTCATCTTCTACTTTAAAAAAGGACAACATTTTCCCTGAAATACTGTCAATCACTGCCCTTGTGACTTCAGAAATTCTTTCTCAACCACATAAGTACAGGGAGTTGCGATAAGACTTTGTAAGTTTTTGCAAGACTTTGTAATAAGGAAACAACATTTACATATTCCAATTCTTTAAATGCATGTATGTGTTTAATGCATGTACAGGTGTGTATGTACGGATATGTTACCTATGTAAGTGTGTACGGGTGTGTGCATGTGCTGCTGGGTAGATGCTTAGGGATATGGGTGCACATCTTACTACCAGTCAGTTCAATGTAATATAACAAAACCAGGGTCATTTCAAAGACATTTTATTCCCACAAGCGTTATGAAAATCAGAAACTGGGTGGAGCAAAAATAGACTATGGCTACATTTACAGTAGTGAATTAAACATGCCTCATGCTGTTCTCTGCTCCTGAAGCCAACTGGCACACAACAAACAGTTTCCGTACTATTAAACTCTCTTACCCTCCCAAAAAGGTGATCTTGTCCAAGTGCCTATTTTGGTAGACCATGGCCTTTTCTAACTCCTCAGCACTTCCTGGGAATTGTTTAAAAGAGTGCTAGTTTTCTCTGGTCAAAACTATGCCAGCCAATATTCTCACAATTTAACAGCATAGTTGGTCAAGTTCCAGTGCTTGGGAACATTCCCTAGTATTGTTTAATTTATTAGTATAGATGCAGCTTATGTGTGCACCCAACTGAGAAGCAGGCTGTTCTGTTAATTCAGGCTTTATTATACACCAGATTATGCCCAGAAGCGCGATGTTGTGAGTGCCCCAGCAGCAAGGAGCAGCTAGGATCCAAGCTTAGACTTTGCTAAATGTCAGAGAACATAAGTAGGCAGCAGAATTTGGGAGGAAACTCTGCTGTGTTAGTTTCACTGCTCACAGACCTGCTTGTGCCTTCATGTAACCAGGCACTGCATGTGCTGCAGGGAAAGCATGCAATGAAGGTTGAGAGAGGTTGTCAGATACATTCTGAGAAGCGATTACATTGAAGTGACTTGTGATTTCTCACGGATAACAGAATCTCCTCCTCTGTGCAGAGGCTGCCTGGAAGTTGGCAGCACAGACATCTGGCTTATTTGGGTGCCGTGGCTTTCTTTTCAATGACTGCTACAGAGCACCTGAAAATGCCTGTTCCTGGGGCACTATGCACAGAGTGGCAGCTAAGTAGACAAACATATATCGACAGAAAAAGCTGAATGAAAGGTCTCGCTGGAAGCTGGAAAAATAGTGGGTTGGTAGGGATGTCGCAAAAGAGGCAAAAAACTATGACTTCGCAGGGAATGAGGATGCCCCTGTTGTCTCATCAGTCCCAAGAGCACTCCCTCTCCTTGTATTTCCGCAGCATTTGCTGCTTGTGGGAGCTGTTGTTTGCACAGAGGAAACAACAGTGCAAGACGTCTGTACCCCACAAACACCAATACAGACTCACCAGACTGATGCACTCACAGGTCAAAATGGGAAAAAATGAAGAAAAATCTCAAGTTATCATCTAAATAATATCATGAGAAGTTTAAACTGGAGTGAGTCTAGAGGTGAGTGCTGCCAGGAGCGGAACACTGAGAAAGGATCCATCAAAATGGATCTATGATTCTATGAAAATGCACCAGAAGTCTGTGCTGCCATTCAGTGAGACCTGGACAGGCTGGAAAGTTGGGCAGAGAGGAACCTGATGAAATCCAACAAGGGCAAGCGCAGGCTCCTGCACCTGGGGAGGAACAACCCCATGCACCAGTACAGGCTTGGGGCGGACCTGCTGGAGAGCAGCTCTGTGGAGAGGGACCTGGGTGTCCTGGTGGATGACAAGTTAACCATGAGCCAGCAGTATGCCCTGGTTGCCAAGAAGGCCAGTGGGATCCTGGGGTGCACGAAGAAGAGTGTGGCCAGCAGGACAAGGGAGGTTCTCCTCCTCCTCTAGTGAGGCCCCATCTGGAGTACTCTGTCCAGTTCTTGGCTCCCCAGTTCAAGAAAGATGAGGAGCTACTGGAGAGAGTCCTGCGGAGGGCTACAAAGATGGTGAGGGGACTGGAGCACCTCTCCTATGAAGAAAGGCTGAGGGAGCTGGGCTTGTTCAGCCTGAAGAAGCGAAGGCTGTGAGGGGACCTTATAAATGCTTACAAATATCTGAAGGGTGGGTGTCAGGAGGATGGGGCCAAACTCTTTTCAGTAGTGCCCAGCGACAGGACAAGGGGCAATGGGCACAAACTGAAGCATAGGAAGTTCCGTCTGAACATG